>ENA-OQEB01000649-OQEB01000649.1-human-gut-metagenome-genome-assembly--contig:-NODE-649-length-14100-cov-2.409504_pt1 | contig 14100 bp, 16 predicted proteins | sample MGYA00242787_ERZ504619 | MGnify/ENA primary metagenome ERZ504619 (study PRJEB26092, sample SAMD00036317) | human gut metagenome | host: Homo sapiens | study: EMG produced TPA metagenomics assembly of... | reverse complement strand
CTTTTGAATTTGTTTCAAGCCTTCTTAAAGCGGGCAAAAGCGTTGTTACCTCAAATAAGGAGCTTGTTGCGGCTAAGGGCTATGAGCTTCTTTCAATCGCCGATGAAAACAATGTAAACTTCCTTTTCGAGGCTCGGTAGGCGGCGGTATTCCGATTATAAGACCTATTTCACAGTGCCTTGCGGCAAACGAAATTGACGAAATCGCAGGAATACTCAACGGAACGACAAACTTCATTCTTACAATGATGATTGAAAAGAATATGAGCTTTGACGACGCTCTCAAACTTGCGCAGGAGAACGGTTATGCCGAAAAGGATCCGACTGCCGACATTGAGGGACACGACGCTTGCAGAAAAATTTGTATTCTCGCTTCCCTTTGCTTCGGAAAGCACGTTTATCCCGAAAGCGTTCACACAGAGGGCATTACAAAGGTTACTCTTTCCGACGTTGCTTATGTAAACAATCTCGGCGGAGTTATCAAGCTTATCGGCAGAGCTAAGCGTCTCGGCAACGGAAAAATTTCCGCTGTTGTAAGCCCGTGCGTTGTTATGACTTCCTCACAGCTTGCAAATGTCAGCGACGTGTTCAACGCAATCCTTGTAAGAGGCGACGCTATCGGCGACGTAGTATTCTACGGCAGAGGAGCAGGAAGCTTCCTACCGCAAGCGCTGTTGTTGCAGACGTTATTGACTGTGCAAAGCACACCAACCGCAAAAAGATTTTCGGCTGGGGACCGAGCGAGGACGACTATGTTGTTGATTACAGAGAGCTTGACACAGCACTCTTTGTCCGTGCTACCGCAGACGATATTGAAAAAGCGAAAAAGGCTGTCGAAAAGGTATTCGGTACTGTTAAATTTGTATCGAGAGACAATCAGCCCGAAAACGAATTCGCTTTCGTAACAGATAACGAAAAAGAAAAAGAGCTTATCGCAAAGCTCGACTCAATCAGCGAAATCAAGCCCTGCTCTGTTATCAGAGTATCGGACTATTGATATTGGAGGATAATTTATGGGACTTATAGTTCAGAAATTCGGCGGAAGCTCCGTTGCAAACGCTGAGCGTGTTATGAACGTCGCTCGAATCGTTACGGACACCTACCGTCAGGGAAATGATGTAGTCGTTGTAGTTTCCGCACAGGGCGACACAACCGACGACCTCATTGCCAAAGCTCATGAAATAAACGAAAAGCCGTCAAAAAGAGAGCTTGATATGCTTATGACCTCAGGCGAGCAGATTTCAATCGCACTTCTCTCTATGGCTATTGAAAAATTGGGCTGTCCTGCCGTTTCGCTTCTCGGCTGGCAGGCAGGCTTCAACACAAGCTCATCATACGGCTCTGCAAGAATTAAATCTATTAAGGCTGACCGTCTTAAAGCAGAGGTTGACCGCCATAACATTGTTGTTGTTGCAGGCTTTCAGGGCGTTAACAAGTATGACGACCTCACAACACTCGGCAGAGGCGGAAGCGATACAAGCGCAGTTGCAATCGCTGCGGCAATGCACGCAGACCGCTGTCAGATATTCACCGATGTTGAGGGCGTATTCACGGCAGATCCGAGAAAGGTTCCCGGCGCTCAAAAGCTTCAGGAGATAACTTATGACGAAATGCTTGAATTGGCTACTCTCGGTGCGCAGGTTCTCAACAATCGCTCGGTAGAAATGGCTAAAAAATACAATGTTGAACTCGAGGTTCTCTCAAGTCTCAAGAGAGTCCCCGGAACGATCGTTAAGGAGGTCGCAAAAATGGAAAAAATGCTCGTAAGAGGTGTAACAAAGGACACGGACGTTGCCCGTATTTCAATAACAAACATTCCCAATATCCCCGGCATTGCTTTTAAGCTTTTCTCAAAGCTCGCACAGGCAAGAATAAACGTTGACATCATTCTTCAGTCTGTCGGCAGAGACGGTACAAAGGATATTTCCTTCACTGTTTCAAAAGAAAACGCAGAGGGTGCAATCGAAGCTATTCACAAGACCTTTGACATTGATGACAAGGACATTATTTGCGACAAGAACGTTGCTAAAATTTCAATCGTCGGCGCAGGAATGGAAACACATCCCGGCACAGCTTCAAAAATGTTCGAAGCATTGTTTGAGCACGACATCAATATCGATATGATTGCTACAAGCGAAATCAAAATATCGGTTCTTATCGACGCTAAGGACGCTGACCGTGCTGTTTCGGCAGTCCACAAGGCTTTCCTTCCCGAAGAATAATCTTTAAGACATAAAATTAAGGCATTATGAGATTTCTCTCATAGTGCCTTTTTTGTAACTGTTTTTTCAATTAACCGAGTAAGCCGCCGTCCAAGCTTCAATAAGCTTTTCAAATTCCTCGCCCTTCATAGCTTTAAGGCAATCGGATTTGTATTCGTCAAAAAGCTCGTCCGAGGTAATATCGGATCTTGTAACCGTGAAAATATAATCTCCGACCGTAAAGCTTCCCGTAGTGCCGACCTCAATTCCCTTTACATTGTCAAAAAAGCCGTCGGGATACTTTGTCGAATTTTTATCGATAACCACAACAGAGTCGGTAACCGCAACATTCTCGGCATAAGACGCAGCATTGTCAACAGAGGCAACGCCTCGTTAATTTCGTTCGCCATACGCTTGAAAACTTCGGCGGTTTTCTGTCTTTCCTCTTCGGAAAGAGAAACTGTATTATTGTTTTCGTCAACGGTCGTCAAAAAGCCTGTCGCAGACTGAATGCCACAAAATTGTTGTTGAAAAACTCTTTGAGCTCGCTGTCCGTCACGGGAGAATCTCCGTTTTCGGAATAGTAGACCTCCATAAGACGTGTTTCATAGCATTTGCTTTCCTCAATCTTGTAAAGGTCGTTTTTCGATACGCCTATTCCCTCATAATACTTGGAAAATAAGTGCCAATAGGAATTTACCGTGCTCGAAAGCGTTGACTTTTCTTCAAGCGTGAGGTCGATTCCTCTGTTGGCAAATTCGGAATTTACCGCAACATATCTTATAAGCATCTTATTTGCAAGAGCCGTCACATCGGTTTCGCCGTTTTTCTCGCACTCTCTTTTGGCAAGGTCGGTAAAATACGCATAAACGCCCTTGCCGATTTTAGCGGAATTGACACGCACACTTGCATTTTTACCGCAGGAGCATAACGTCAAAAGCATAATTGCCGACATTATCAGCGCCGTTATCCTTTTTTTCACATTTTCACCGCCTTCATTTTACACATATCAGCTGCGAGGATTATTTTTCTGCTCATTCAAATAATCCTTGAGTAATTTCTCCTTGAGAAGCTCTCTTTCCTCCGCCGCCTTCGCCTTTTTAGCATACATTCTTCTGTTTCTGCCGATTTTTCCGTTCTTAACAAACGCAACCGAAAACATACCGATAAGTCCGCCCGACGCCTGTATAATCTCGTCAATCATAGTGTCGGTCAAGCCGCTGTCGGTCATGGGAGCCGTACGCTGAAGAGTAAGACCGTAAATCCTATCCATTGTAAACTCATAGGTTTCCCAGCCGACAGAAATAAAGCACGCAAAGCCTATCGCAAACAACGCCGCAAGAGCCGGAGAAAGTCTCCTTTTCGGACCTTGAACCGTGCAGGCAAAGTCATAGGCAAACCAAGCCGAGATAAAGCCTGCGGAAAAGTGCGTTACTATGTCGAAGTTGGAAAACGCAGTCCTGTTATTAAGCGTAGAGCCCACAACAACGCCGATAAATATAAACAAATTCAGCATTGTTTGAGATAAATAATCCACTCTCGTTATGAAGGAGAAGCCGCCGAATATCTGAAAAAAAGTCCCACAGATGCGTGAAGATAATCGCAAATATCGCCTCTAAAAACTCGACAACGGAACCGTGAAAAAGTCCGTAGGTTCCCCATGCGAGCAAGCCGACTCTCAAAACCACCCAAAGTATTTTATGTGAAGCAGGCAAATAGCCCGATTCAAATCTTTCGTTCATCAGTCAGCTTCCTTTACTTGAATTTTGCCATCATACCTGCGGTGTTTACTCCGTCGGATTTTGAGCCTACAAGGTCGCCGTCCGCCGAAAGAGTTGAGCCGCCTGCTATATATTTACCGCCCGAAAGCACGCAAACGCTTTCAAACTTATCGTCCCTTGAGCCGCCGTAGCCCTCAACCGAGGTAATTTGACCCGTCGCACCGAGCGTTACGATAATGCCGTCTGCTCCGCCCTTGTTACCGACGGTTTTTAAGTCTCTGTTGTTTGACGCCGAGTAGCCGCAAACCACAAACGAGCCGTCCGATACAGGAGCGATAGACGTGAATGTGTCGTCCTGATAGCCTCTGAACGGAGTCTGCCATGCTATGCTGCCCGACGAAGAATATTTAACGGCATAAGCGTCATATCCGCCTGATTGCCGAGGCTTGCAAAGGAGTTATCCTTTGAATTTGAACGTCCGACAACAACACAGCCGTCCGATACTGCGGCAACCGAATTTGCGTTGTCAATTCCGCTTCCGCCAAACTGACGAATCCACGAAACATTGCCGTTTCCGTCAAGTCTTACGACAGCCGCATCCGATTTTCCGTAACCGTCAAACGCTCTCAAAGCGTCGCTTGACGAGAAGTTTCCGACAGCATAAATATTTCCGCTTTGGTCGGTATCAACACCGTTAAACGAGTCGCCGACCGAGCCGATTGCCTTTGCAAAAATCAAATTGCCCGAAGCGTCGTACTTCGCCACAAGAGCCGCAGCTCTGCCCGAAGCAATACCCAACGGAGCCGCCGCACCGTCGCTTGAGCCTACTCCGCCTGCCGCAACGATACTGCCGTCTGCGCAAACGCTGACATCGTTAAAGAAATCAACCAAGCTTCCGCCGTAGGACTGTACCCATTGTACATCGCCCGAGGAATTAAACTTATATATAACCGCATCATACTCGCCGTAATGAGTTGAACCGAGATTTGTTGCGTTTGAATAGCCTGCTGCAATGATATTGCCCGAAGCGTCGGTATCAAGGCTTCTCAACGACAATGCACCGTCGCTTGTTATCGCCTTGCGCCATTTGAGGATACCCGAGCTGTCAATTTCATAAGCACCATATAAGGAACTGCCGAGCCCGAAGCAAGTCCCGCAAACGAGCCATCGGAGGAGTTTGTCTGAACAAGGGAAACATAGCCGCCGTCGGAGGTCGGAGCAACCGCATTGCAAGCGTCGCTCTTGCTGCCGCTGAAGGTTGCACCCCAGTTTGAGCTGTTGCTGCCCGGCGTTACAACGGAGGTCGTATATTTTCTTGTATAGGTTACGGGATTGCCGTCCTTATCGTAAACCGTATTTCCGTTTGCGTCCGTCTGAACAAGCGTTGTGATTATCGGCTCATTCGGAGCAGGAACGGTAATGACCGTATGGCTTACTTTTCCGTTTTTATCCGTTACAACATTTCCGTCCTTATCGGTTACGGGAATTTCAACGTCCTTCGGATGATATATTACCGAGGTTTTAACCTCGCCGTTTTCGTCATAAACCTTCTCGCCGTTGGCATTTGTTACCTCGACGATTTCAGTTTCAAGCACAACGGTAATAGCTTCGCCGTTTTCATCGGTTATCGGAACGCCGTTTTTGTCGGTAACTACAACTGTCTCGGCATAGACAATGGTTGTAAGCACCTCGCCGTTTTCGTTTGTGACGGGATTTCCGTATTCATCCGTTACGACGACAGCCTGACCGGGATTATTATTCCTCTTACAAGCGGAAACTATAACCAACACCGCCATAGTGAGAGCAATAGCCGACATAACGATTTTTTTGTTTGCTTTCATAAGCCGAACCTCCGATTTTGCGCCTGAATATTCATACATCATTTATTTTACCATAATTGCACGCTGAATTCAATCAAATTTTTACGTTATTTATAGGTATTATATCTTATAAAACACTATACAAAATTGATTTCTTGTGTTATAATAATCAACTGTATAATTAGGTAAAATATAATTTTCGGCAAGTGCCGATTTATCGGAAGGAATGTGTTAAATGGCTTACAGAACGCATAATTGTAACGAATTAACTCTCGCTGACCTTGAAAAAACCGTCAGCCTCGCAGGTTGGGTTGACACCGTTCGAGATCACGGCGGAGTTATTTTCATTGATTTGCGAGATCAATACGGAATTACTCAGGTTGTCGTAAATGACGATTCACTTATGCAGGGTGTGCACAAGGAGTCTGTTATATCTGTTACAGGCAAAGTTGTTAAAAGAGATGAGGACACCGTAAACAAAAAAATCCCCACGGGCGAGCTTGAAATAAAGGTATCGGAGCTTGAAATTCTCGGCACCTGCTCGGAGGCTCTTCCGTTTGAAATTGAGGACTCGGTTAACACGAGAGAGGATTCACGTCTTACCTACCGTTTCCTTGATTTGAGAAATAAAAAGATGCATGACAATATACTTTTCCGTTCGGAGGTCGTCAGCTTCCTTCGTAGGAAAATGGAGAGCATGGGCTTCCCAGAGATAAACACGCCCATTCTTACCTGCTCATCTCCCGAGGGCGCAAGAGACTATATCATCCCCTCAAGAAAGCACGAGGGCAAATTCTATGCTTTGCCTCAGGCTCCGCAGCAGTTCAAGCAGCTGCTTATGGTTTCGGGCTTCGACAAGTATTTCCAGATAGCTCCCTGCTTCAGAGATGAGGACGCAAGAGCAGACCGTTCTCCCGGCGAGTTCTATCAGCTTGACTTTGAGATGGCTTTTGCAACACAGGAGGATGTTTTTGCGGTTGCGGAAGAGGTTCTCTATGATACATTTACAAAATTCGGCGGCGGAAAGACTGTTTCCCCTGCGCCGTTCGTTAAAATTCCGTTCGAAGAGGCTATGCTCAAATACGGCACAGACAAGCCCGACCTCAGAAACCCGCTTGTTATAAACGATTTGACCGACTTCTTCTCGGATGTTGAATTCAAGGCATTTCAGGGTAAGCCCGTAAGAGGAATTGTCGCTCCCTGCGGTAAATGCTCAAAGGGCTTCTTCGAAAAGCTCCTTGCATACGCTCTTGATATAGGTATGAAGGGTCTCGGCTACCTCACAGTTCTTGAGGACGGCTCCTTTAAGGGTCCGATTGACAAGTTCCTGACACCCGAAAAGAAAGCGGAGCTTACCTCAATGCTCAATCTTAAAACAGATGATACCCTGTTCTTTATCTGCGACAATATAAAGGTCGTTAATACCCTTGCAGGTCAAATCAGAACAGCTCTCGGCGAGCGTCTTGACATTATCGATAAGAACAGATTTGATATGTGCTTCATCACAGACTTCCCGATGTATGAGAAGAACGACGAGGGCAAGCTTGACTTTACTCACAACCCGTTCTCAATGCCTCAGGGCGGTATGGACGCACTTCTCAATCAGGATCCGCTTACAATCAAGGCTTATCAGTACGATATTGTCTGCAACGGCGTTGAGCTCTCCTCGGGCGCAGTTCGTAACCACCGCCCCGACATTATGATTAAGGCATTTGAGCTTGCAGGCTACTCGGAGGACGAGGTTGCTAAGCGTTTCGGTGCTTTGTTCAGAGCATTCCACTACGGCGCTCCGCCTCACGCAGGTATGGCGCCCGGTGTTGACAGAATGATAATGCTTCTCAAGGACGAAGAAAACATTCGTGAAATCATCGCTTTCCCGATGAACTCAAACGCACAGGATATGCTTCTCGGCGCACCGAACACCGTTACGGAGCAGCAGCTTCGTGAGGTTCACATCAAGCTTCGCCGTCCCATTCCCGAAAAATAACTCATAAGGTGATATAAATGACGATAGACAGAAACCTTGTAGAATATCTTGAAAAACTCGGCAGGATCAGACTTACCGAAGAGGAAAAGGTCGCTGCCGAAAAGGATCTTCAGGACATTCTTACCTATATTGACACGCTCAACGAGCTTGACACCGACGGAATCGAGCCTGCTTCGCACTCATTCCCCGTTGCAAACGTAATGCGTGACGACATCGTAACAAACAAGGCGGATACGGAAAACATACTCAAAAATGCACCCGACAGCAAAGACGGTTGCTTTGTAGTTCCGAAAACAGTTGAATGAGGTGCAGAACATGAAAAACATTTGTGAAATGACGGCACTTGAAATTTCAACTGCCATAAAAAATAAAGAAATAACCGTCGAAGAGGCTGTAAATGCGTTTTTCGACGCCATTGACAAATACGATACAAAACTTCACTGCTATAATACCGTTTGTAAAGACGAGGCTCTTAAAAGAGCGAAAGAGGTTCAGCAGGGTATTGACAGCGGAAAGTACACGGGCAGACTTGCAGGTGTGCCGATTGGCGTTAAGGACAATATCTGCACAAAGGATATTCTTACGACCTGCTCATCAAAAATTCTCGAAAACTTCATTCCGACCTATAACGCAACCGTAATCAATCGCCTTAATGACGAGGGTATGGTTGTTATCGGTAAACTCAATATGGACGAGTTCGCTATGGGAAGCACGACCGAAACCTCAGCTACGGGCGTTACTCATAACCCGTGGGACGTTGAAAAGGTTCCCGGCGGAAGCTCGGGCGGTGCGGCGGCTGCCGTTGCCGCAAAACTCTCTCCCGTAACGCTCGGCTCTGATACGGGTGGCTCGATCCGTCAGCCCTGCTCCTTCTGCGGCGTAACGGGACTCAAGCCACTTACGGTGCTGTTTCACGTTACGGACTTGTGGCTTACGCTTCGTCGCTCGACCAAATCGGCCCTATTGGCAAGGACGTTGACGACTGTGCCGCACTTTTCTCCGTAATTCAGGGAAAAGATGAAAAAGACGGTACTTCTATGGTCTATGACAAGTTTGATTTTGACAAGGCTGTAAGCGGAGAAATAAAAGGCAAGAAAATCGGTATTCCCGAGGATTATCTCGCGAGGGCATCAATGAGGACGTTAAGGCTTCTATCCTCGCTGCCGCCGACAAATTCCGTGAGCTCGGTGCAGAGGTTGAAATGTTCAAAATGCCGATTGCAAAATATGCGATTCCGACATATTACATTATCGCTTGTGCAGAGGTTGCTCAAACCTTTCAAGATATGACGGTATCAAGTACGGTTATTCCTCAAAGAACAGCGAAAATCTTTTAGACAGATATGTTATGAGCCGTTCCGAGGGCTTTGGAATGGAAGTTAAGCGCAGAATTATGCTTGGCAACTTCGTTCTCTCTTCGGGATATTATGATGCTTATTATAACAAAGCTCTTAAAGCTAAAAAGCTCATTCAAAACGCATTTTTCGAAAGCATTTGAAAAGTACGATATGATTTTAGGCCCCGTTGCTCCGACAACAGCGCTTAAAATGGGCGAAAGCCTTTCTGACCCGCTTAAAATGTATCTCGGCGATATTTATACGGTTATGATAAACATTGCAGGACTTCCGTCCTTCTCCGCACCCTGCGGATTTGACGCTGACGGTATGCCGATCGGTATGCAGCTTATCGGAAAGCCGTTCTGCGAGGCGGAAATAATGAGTGCGGCAAAGGCATTCCAAAACGCAACCGATTATCACACAAAATTGCCGACATTGGATTAAGGAGGGCAGACTATGGAATGGGAAATAGTAATGGGTCTTGAAGTTCACACCGAGCTTGCGACCAAAACAAAAATATTCTGTGGCTGTTCGACCGAGTTCGGCGGAGAGCCCAACACTCACGTTTGCGAGATTTGTTCGGGTATGCCCGGTACTTTACCGCTTCTCAATAAGAGAGTGGTTGAGTTCGCTATCCGCACAGGCGTTGCAACAAATTGCACAATCACACAGAACAATAAATTTGACAGAAAAAACTACTTCTACCCCGATTTGCCTAAGGCTTATCAGATTTCACAGCTTTATCTCCCGATTTGCAGAAACGGCTATATAGAAGTCAACACAAAGGACGGGGAGAAGAAAAAAATCGGCATCCATGAAATTCATATGGAGGAGGATGCAGGCAAGCTTATTCACGACGAGTTCGAGGATTGCACGCTTGTTGACTACAACCGCTGCGGTGTACCGTTGCTTGAAATTGTATCCGAGCCCGATTTCAGAAGCGCAGAAGAGGTTATCGACTACCTTTCAAAGCTTCGTGCAATTCTTCAATACACAGCGTTTCCGACTGTAAAATGCAAGAGGGCTCACTTCGTGCCGACGTAAACCTTTCGGTAAGACCTAAAGGTCAGGCTGAATTCGGAACACGAACCGAGATGAAAAACTTAAACTCTTTCCACGCTATTGAGCGAGCAATCGCTTATGAGGCGCAGAGGCAGATTGAGCTTATCGAGGACGGCGAAAAGGTTGTTCAGGAAACTCGCCGTTGGGACGATAACAAGGGTTACAGCTACGCAATGCGTTCAAAAGAGGACGCTCAGGACTATAAGTATTTCCCCGAGCCCGACCTTCCGCCGATTGAAATTTCCGACGAGCAAATCGAAGAAATCAAATCGACAATGCCCGAGCTTCCCGAGGAAAAGAGAGAGCGTTATTTGAACGAGCTCGGACTTCCCGAGTACGACACGGGAATTATCACGGGCGACATTGCGCTTGTTAAATTCTTTGAAAGCACCCTTGAAAAGTGCGATTCTCCGAAGGACGTTGCCAACTGGATAATGGGCGAGGTTATGAAGCTTCTCAATGACAGCGCAACGCTTACCGAAAACAATCCGTTGAAACCCGAAGCACTTGCAGCTGTTATAAATATGGTTAAGTCAAACAAGATTAACCGTGGAACAGGTAAAAAGGTGCTTGAAAAGGTATTCACAGACGGTGTTGACCCCGAAAAGTACGTTGAGGAAAACAATCTTGCGCAGGTAACTGACCTCTCGGCTTTAAGACCGATAATTGAGCAGGTTATCGCTGAAAATGAAAAGAGCGTTTCCGAATATAAAGCAGGCAAAACGCAGGCTATGGGTTATATTATGGGACAGGCAATGCGAGCTCTCAAGGGCAAAGCTCCTGCACAGGAAGTTCAAAAAATCCTTAAAGAGATTTTGGGCTGATAATAAACAAAGCAAAGCAAAATTAAATGCACTCCTTACGGAGTGTCCGTCATAAAGAAAGTGGATGAGTTTTCACTCATCCACTTTCTTCGTATTATCTGCAAAATAACAATTATCAATAGAGTTCTTCAATGAAATTGAAAATACGTTGCGTTGCCAACTCATCTTTTGACATTTTTCTCAATTCATCAGCGGTTATCCATTTATAATCCGATGTCTCTCCTTCCTGTAATACAATACTATCCTTATCTACATCCGTAATACAAAGATACTCCACATAAAACGATTTATGTTCGTGGTGGAGCACCCTTCCTATTTCGACTAAATTATCAGAGATAATTCCCGTTTCTTCACGAAGTTCCCTACAGGCACACGACAAAGGATTCTCGCCTTGTAATGCAGAGCCTCCTGCTGTAGCTTCCCACATTCCGCCAAGGTGCTTTCTTTTATCCCTTTGCATGATAAGATAACTTCCGTCCTTGTGTTTTACTATTATCTCACATACCAAATGAAAACATTCATTGGGAATCTGCTCCCCTCGAATCAGAACAATGCCATCTATTTTATTCAATCCTTCGTCGTAGGCGTCCCACAATTCCATAAGCGCTATCCTCACAAATCCCGACTTGTTGATTAAACTATAACATAATATTTCTCGATTATCAAATAAAAATGTCACGGAGTACAGCGAGCATATGGTTTGTACTGCCAAATCCGGAAAAGAAAACAGGTCGAAAAGGAAACTATTCGTTCGGTCTGTGAAACTTATTTATTGTCTTTAGCGGTATTAATAGAGGCAATCAATAGCCTGCGTATCATTCCGCACAGATTTAATAACATTTTTGCCGCATCAGCGTTAAGTAGGTTTGCTCTTTGAAAAAGTGTTAACCAATACTCTGTCTCATAAGTTTCCTTGAGAGCAATTTGTAATTTCGATATAAAATCTGCTTTGCTTTGAGCATAGTTTGCTTCGTGAATATTTGCACCGATACTTGTTGCAGAACGTTCTATCTGATTGACGAGCGCATAATGCCCTTTTATTGAGTCGACTGCTTTTAAAACAGTAACAGAAAAATCCATTGATAAATCAATAAGTTTGTTTTCTTTCACAATATCATCTCATAAGCATTTTAACATATAAAGTGAAATACTGCTATGCAATATGAAATAATTTGCTAAACCAAATTATGAAATATCTCGCTTTGCTCAATATGAAATAAAATTAATCCTTATCACGCCGTAGGCGTATTTCATTGCTAAGCAATTTCATATTCTGAAAGAATATTTCACTAATCCGCAAGGATTAATTTAATTGGAAGAACCTTCTTTACGAAGGTTCTTCCAAGGGGTGCGTTTTTTGTTTCCATAAAATAACAGCCTCCCTTTACACAAGGGAGGCTTATTGTGATTATTCCTTCACTTTTCTTTTGTCAACTGCTCTTTCAATCGCCTTAACGATTTCAACAAGCGGAATGATAGCAAACGCAAGTGCAAGCGCAACCGCATATTCCATCAAATCTATTGTCTGGAAATCAAATGCATTTGCAAGGAACGGAACATAAATTACAACCGTTGTCATCAAGAGCGACATAAGGCATGAACCGAAAAGGTACATATTGTGACTGCCTCTAAAGGTCATTGCAACGGTAGAGCCTCTCTGTGAACGCATATTGAGTGAGTGGAAAATTTCACACATACTCATTGTGAGGAATGCCATTGTCATACCGTCGGGAGAGTTTGTAATTTCCCAAACGCCCGCTTCGATATAGTGGCCGATAAAGTACGCCGCAAGCGTAAGACCTGTTACAAATAAGCCCTGATAGAAAATATCAAAGCCTACGCCGCCGGAGAATATACCGTCTTTTGAATTTCTGGGAGGACGGCTCATTATATTCTTCTCGCCCTTTTCCATTGCAAGAGCAAGGGCAGGGAAGCAGTCTGTTACAAGGTTAATCCAAAGAAGATGAACAGGCTTCAAAATTGTAAAGCCCAAAAGGTTTGCGAAGAAAATTGAAAGCACTTCGCTGAGGTTTGATGCAAGCAGGAACTGAATGGATTTACGGATATTATCGTAAATTCTTCTGCCCTCTTCAACCGCCGAAACGATTGTCGCAAAGTTATCGTCGGCAAGCACATATCCGCAACGTTCTTTGTAACGTCCGTGCTGTGATGCCCATTCCGACGCCGATATCGGCACTCTTAATCGAAGGTGCGTCGTTTACGCCGTCGCCCGTCATTGCGGTAATCATACCACGCTTTTTCCAAGCGTTTACAATTCTGACCTTATGCTCGGGCTGAACTCTCGCATAAACAGAATACTTTTCGACATCCTTTTCAAAATCCTCGTCTGAAATCTCGTTGAGCTGTGCTCCTGTGATTGCAGCGTCGGGGCTGTCGATTATTCCAAGCTCCATTGCGATAGCGGTAGCCGTATCCTTGTGGTCGCCCGTAATCATAATCGGTCTGATACCCGCAGTTCTGCATTCCTCGATTGCCGCCTTAACCTCGGGTCTTACGGGGTCAATCATACCGACAAGTCCGCAGAAAACAAGGTCTTTTTCAAGCGCCTCGGGGCTTTGGTCGGCAGGAATTTCGGAAAGCTCCTTAAAGCTGCAAGCAAGGACACGCAACGCTCTGTCGGCATATTCCTTGTTCTTTTTGAGAATTTCCGTTCTGTCCGCTTCGGTAATATCTCTGATTTTGCCGTCCTTCAAAATCTTGGTGCAGCACTTCAATACCTCGTCGGGTGCGCCTTTGTGTATTGAATATAAGCGCCGGCCTTTGAATGAACGGTTGACATCATCTTTCTCATTGAGTCAAAGGGTGCTTCCGCAACTCTCGGCTCGCTCTTTGAGAGATCGTTTTTGTTCAAATCAAGAGTGAGTGCATAAGCAACAAGCGCAGCCTCGGTAGGCTCGCCGATTATCTCTTTGTTTTCGTCAATATTGACATCCGTGCAAAGAGCCATACCTGTTGCAAGCATTTTTTCGTCGTCGCCGTAATGCTCAACAACCGTCATCTTGTTCTGTGTAAGAGTACCCGTCTTATCCGAACAGATAATCTGCGCACAGCCCAATGTTTCAACAGCGGTAAGCTTCTGATAATAGCGTTTTTCTTTGACATATTGGTAACGCCGATTGAAAGTACAAC
>ENA-OQEB01000648-OQEB01000648.1-human-gut-metagenome-genome-assembly--contig:-NODE-648-length-14100-cov-4.317469_pt1 | contig 14100 bp, 18 predicted proteins | sample MGYA00242787_ERZ504619 | MGnify/ENA primary metagenome ERZ504619 (study PRJEB26092, sample SAMD00036317) | human gut metagenome | host: Homo sapiens | study: EMG produced TPA metagenomics assembly of... | reverse complement strand
AGGTATTCTGTAACTCACAGCCCGGTCATAACGAAGACGGGGTGGCTGAAATGCCAATGAAGGCGGTGCAAGCCCGCTACTGGACGATTCCCCACCCCTAGGTGCCGAGGGCGAATATGGGAGACCTATATCATATTGACGCAAATGGACTGTAAGCCTACCTGCGACGCGAGAGTTGAAACTACTGTCAGCTCTCTTTACATTGCCACCTATCCGCAGGTGACACACTTTTTGACGCTATGAGGGATTCTTCTGGCTAGTATCAATTTGAACGATTACATCTTGGTTACAGATTGTAAGTGGTGGGTGCAGAATAGCCCTTTTCGTGGGCTCGTATATAGAGGGGTATTTCTTCGGAGTATCTTCTTTCACGAAGGTTTGCTTGTACTCGTATGATTATTATGACAATTCCGTTTAATAGCAGACGCACGATTTGCAAATGCAAATTGTGACTTTTTTGTTAATTTTCAAAAACATTGCTACGTTTTGGCCTTTTTCGTCGGCTACCTATTGAGGCATCTTTTTTCAAGACCACTTTCAACTTCAGGCACCGCCATTGTTGCAAAGTTTCGCCCTCCATCGGTTACCCCATGGACCGACGTTATTTTAACCAAGAAGCTACTTCGGCTATATTTTCCAAGAACTTTTTAACAAATTTCTTTTTCGGGTTACTTTTTGGCCTTTCTCGATGCTACCAATTAGAGGGACAATTTTTCGGAAGCCTTAAATTTCGAAGATTTTCTATAAAACTCTGTTCTTTGAAAACAGAATAGTTCAATCATCCGGTACTTCACAAAAGGTACTTCTGTAACTCGCAGCCCGGTCATAACGAAGACGGGGTGGCTGAAATGCCAATGGTGCGGTGTGAATCCGCCGCCGGACGATTCCCCACTCCTAGGGTACCGAGGGCGAATATGGGAGACCTATATCATATTGACGCAGATGGCTGCAAGTCTATCTGCGATGCGAGAGTTGAAACTACTGTCAGCTCTCTTTACATTGCCGCCTGACCGCCGCTTTGCTGCAAAGGATATAACCGCAGGTGGCACACACTTTTGACCTTAGACTACTTATGCTGAAGGAGTGCCTATGAAGTTTAACGATGCCTATTCCCAGATGTTTCCCGGTTACCCCGATGCCGTCAGCCTTCAGCAGGCTGCGGAGATGCTTGGTCTGAACCGCCATACAGTTGGGGAACTGATCCGTTCCCGCCGTCTGTTTGCGCTTAAAATCGGCCGCACCTATCGTATCCCGAAGCTGAGTGTGATCGAGTTCCTGCTCACCGGGCAGAGCACCTTCCCGCTGGAAATCCGCCGCTGGATGTGGTATGCTGTGGGTGCAGCAACGGACAGCACGCCTGTTGACCCAAAGGAGGTTTATGATGAAACTACAGGGTCTGTCCAAGAGAAAAATGGACGTTTCTATTTCGTGATCAATCTTTATGATGCCAACGGCAAGCGGAGGATCAAGTGGATCTCCACAGGTTTGACCGTCCGGGGCAACAAGCGCAAGGCAGAATCCATGCTCCGGGAAGTATTGCTCCACTATGATGAGACCGGGGAGCTGCCCACAGGGCGGGGCGGAGCCTACGAAAAAGTAGATGCTAAAACCGCCAAGCCCTTGCCGCAGCATCTCCAACCCGTCAGCAAGTCGGAGATGCTGTTTCTGGACTATCTCAACGAGTGGGTGCAAGTCCACAAGGCATCCATCCAGCCTGCAACTTTTATCAGCTACAATCGGATGATCACCGGGCGCATCACGCAGTATTTTGAGCCGCTGGGCTTGAAGCTGTGCGAGGTCACGCCACAGGTGCTGGATGAGTTTCAGGAGAAGATCTTGCTGGAGGGCTACACCACTAACACGGTCATTCACTACCACGCCATCTTCGGTAAAGCGTTTAAGGATGCCGTCCGCAAGGACTATCTGGAAACCAACCCGATGCTGAAAGTTGACCGCCCGAAGAAGAACAGCTTCCGGCCCAACTTCTACTCCAAGGATGAAGTCCAGCAGCTGCTGGAAGTATCGCAGGATGACCCCCTGCACCTGTGCATCCTCATTACAGCCTACTACGGTCTGCGCCGCAGCGAGGTGCTTGGGCTGAAGTGGTCTCTATCGACTTTGAGCGCAAGTCCATCACCATCAATCACAAGGTGACGGAACAGTTGGTGAACGGCAAGTACGTTCCTGTGGTCAGCGATGTGATGAAGAACAAGACCAGCTGCCGCACCCTGCCGCTGATCCCGGCTGTGGAAGAAGAACTTCTGAAGCAGAAGGAAAGGCAGCAGCTTTACCGCAAGCTGTTCAAGAAGAGCTACAGCACTGAGTATCTGGATTTCGTCTGCACCGATCAGGAAGGCAAGCTGATCCGCCCGAACTTCGTGACGGAGCACTTCGACTGGCTTCTGACCAAGTACGGCTGAAGCATATCCGTTTCCACGATCTGCGCCACAGCTGCGCCAGCCTGATGGTGATGAACGGCGTATCTATGAAGCAGGTTCAGGAATGGCTGGGGCACAGCACCTTTTCTACCACCGCTGACATCTACGCACATCTCGATTACAAAAGCAAACAGGGGTCTGCTGGGGTCATTGCGAACCTTCTGGGAGAATCCAAGCTCCCCAAATAATTATGGATTTATCGTTCATGTATAAAGCATACTGTGATGAGGAAAAAGCGGTCTTTCTCTGCTCGATGCAAAAGAAAAAGTCGCAGATTCGTTTGAATCTGCGACTTCTGGCGGAGATGGTGGGATTCGAACCCACGTGCCCGATTAAGGACAAAACGATTTCGAGTCGTTCTCGTTACGACCGCTTCGATACATCTCCAAGTATATTTTCATGGCGAATTTACGATTTGTATATCGCAAATCGACCTTGAAACTTGGAACAGTTGCTGTTAGAATATTGTTAGAAAACGCATCGTTCAGACAGGCTTTGAAGCCTGTCAGGACATCAAAATTGACGTTCTCTCGTGTGATATGGAGACATTCGGCGAAGCATCCACTTGGATTTCGAGTCGTTCTCGTTACGACCACTTCGATACATCTCCATATTCATAGCTATATAATTATAGCAAAAAGCCGCCGTTCCGTCAACACTTTCTGCCGGAGGGACCCACAGCGCCAAAGAGGCCCTCTGGTCAGGGATGAGCGGAAGCCGCTGCCTCCCTCTGCGGGGACGGACACCCTCTTTTTCGTCTCTGCTCCGGGGAGCCTTTTTCATGCTGTGCTGTCATTTCCAAGGGCAGGATTGTAAAATTGTGGAATCATCGTCTGAATTTTCACAAAATATTACTATTTTGCCAAAAGATTGTACAAACCCTACCACCCTCTGATGTGCTATACTGAAATCAACAACCGGCCTGTTTCCGGCATTTCTTCTGCCATACAGGCCGCCGAAACAAAGAAGAAAACCAGAAGGAGCAGTATCGATGAGAGAGATCATTTCCTTGAACGAAAACTGGACCCTGTCCTTCCCCAAGGGCGAGCGTCCCACCGAGCAGGTCACCCTGCCCCACACCTGGAACGCTGTGGACGGCATGGACGGCAACGGCAGCTATCTGCGCACCACCGGTGTCTACACCCGTACCTTTACTCAGCCCAAGCAGCCTCTGGCTGGCGGCCGCACCTACGTTGAGGTGCTGGCAGCTGCTCTGGCCGCAACCGTGAAGGTCAACGGCCAGGTGGCAACCACCCACGAGGGCGGCTTCTCCATCTTCCGTGCCGATGTCACCGACCTGTGCCACGAGGGCGACAACGAGCTGACCATCGAGGTCTCCAACGAGGACACCCCCTCCATGTACCCCGCTTCCGCCGACTTCACCTTCTACGGCGGCCTGTACCGCGGCGTGAACCTGATCAGCGTGCCCGGCACCCACTTTGACCTGGACTACTTCGGCGGCCCCGGCATCAAGGTCACCCCCAAGCCCACCGAGGACGGCGGTGCCACCTTTGAGATCGAGAGCTGGGTCACCAACGGCGAAGAGGCCTATACCGTGATGTACAGCATCGAGGACTGCTACGGCAACGAAGTTGCTTCCGGCGTGCGCCCCTGCGACAGCACCAAGGTCACCCTGTACGTTCCCGATGCCCAGCTGTGGAGCATGGACGAGCCCAACCTGTACACCGTGACCGCCCGCCTGCAGAAGAACAACGAGACCTTTGACGAGATCTACGCCAACGTGGGTGTCCGCAGCTATACTGTGACCCCGAACGACGGCTTCTCCATCAACGGCGAGCCCACCCCGCTGCGCGGCGTGGCTCGCCATCAGGATCGTCTGTACAAGGGCAACGCCCTGACCGCTGAGGATCACTACGAGGATGCCCTGCTCATCAAGGAGCTGGGTGCCAACACCATCCGTCTGGCCCACTATCAGCACAGCCAGGACTTCTACGACGCATGTGACGAGCTGGGCTTCGCCGTCTGGGCTGAGATCCCCTTCATCAGCGTCTTTAAGAAGGACCCCTCCGCTCACCAGAACTGCCGTCACCAGATGACCGAACTGATCATCCAGAACTACAACCACCCCTCCATCATGTTCTGGGGCCTGTCCAACGAGATCCTCATCGGCGGCATCTGCCAGGAGCTGGTGGACAACCACCACGACCTGCAGAAGCTGGTGCGTGAGCTGGATCCCACCCGTCTCACCACCATTGCCCACGTCTCCAACACCCCTGTTGACGGCCCCATGCATCACATTACCGATGTAGAGAGCTACAACCACTACTTCGCTGGTACGGCGGCAAGATGGAGCAGAACGGCCCCTGGCTGGACAAGTTCCACGCCGAGCACCCCGACATCTGCATCGGCATCTCCGAGTACGGCACCGAGGGCATCATCAACTGGCACAGCAACGATCCCCAGTGCAAGGACTACACCGAGGAGTATCAGGCACTGTACCACGAGCATCTGGCTCAGGTGTTCGAGGATCGTCCCTGGGTGTGGGCTACCCACTGCTGGAATATGTTCGACTTTGGCTGTGCTGCCCGCCACGAGGGCGGCGTTGCAGGCCGCAACAACAAGGGCCTGATGACCATTGACCGCAAGACCAAGAAGGACAGCTACTTTGTCTACCAGGCATACTGGTCCAAGCTGCCCATGGTCCACATCGCCGGTCGCCGCCATGCACAGCGCGCAGGCGAGACCACCGAGATCAAGGTCTACTCCAACCAGGACACCGTTGTGCTGTACGTCAACGGTAAGGAAGCCGGCCAGCAGACTGCACACCGCGTGTTCAAGTTCAATGTTGCTCTGGAAGAGGGCTTCAACACCATCCTGGCCGTTGCCGGTGACATGAAGGATTCTATCACGCTGGAAAAGGTCGAGAAGGAGCCTGATTACTACACCCTGCCTGAGTTCAACGAGCGTCAGGAGGCGTTGCCAACTGGTTCAAGCAGGTCGCAGCCTGGATCTGAAGGCTCCGATGGAGTTCCCCGAGGCTATTACAGCATCAAGGACAGCATGGAAGATCTCTCCAAGAACGAAGAGGCTCTGGCTCTCGCCACCAGGGCTGTCAAGCTGGCCACCAACTTTGACATCAAGCCCGGCGTTGGCATGTGGGATATGATGAAGCGCATGACCCCTGAGACTATGGCTAAGATGATCAACATGCCCGATGGCTTTATCGAGAGCCTGAACGCACAGCTGATCAAGATCAAGAAGTAAGTACTTCCTGCATCTGAACACCAAAAATGAACGAACCGCCCCGGCACTGCACAAAGCAGCCGCCGGGGCGGTTTTTATATGCGGCAAATGGCAAGATGAATCAGGCCGCCGAGATGGTCAATTTCAAGCCCAGCTGCTGGAAGATCTTCAGCAGGGTATCCAGATTGGGCATCGTCTTAAAGGATTCGATCCGTGCCACCGAGGATTGCGGAATGCCGCACCTCGCTGCCAGCTCCCGCTGGCTCAATCCCATCGCATTGCGCTGCTCTACCATTGCTTTCACGATTGCAGACATTGCTTCCGCTTCCCGGATATCCTTTGCAATTTCCGGGTCAGCAGCTGCCACATGCTCCTTATAATCGTTCCAGGTCCTCATATTCACTCACCCTTTCTTGCAAGCCAATCATCACGTTCTGCTTTTGCTCGTTCAATTTCACGCCGCGGTGTTTTTTGCGATCTCTTCCGAAACTGGTGCAGCAGCACAAACCGATCACCCCGCCAACAGAAGTAGAATACCCGGTTATTTCCCGGACGCAGCTCCCAGATGCCATCCATCAGATGCTTCGTCACATTCTCGGAAAGCCGTGTTCCGTTGTCCTGCAGCAGCTGGATATACAACACGATCTGTTTATACTGTATTCGCGCATCCTTATTGGATGCGCTTTTTATCCGCAGCTCTTCCAAAAAGTCCCACAGTTCGGAAACGCCTCTGTCGTTCTCGTAAAATTCGACTGTATACATTCATGTTCCTCTTCTATGTGCGGCTTATCCCTCAGCCTTATGATAGCACATTTGCTATCAGTCGTCAATCTATTTTCTCATCTCCCACACTCTCTTGCAAACCAAAAGGGCCCTGCGGCATTTGCAGGGCCCTTTCGGTTATGGGAGATTATGAAATATCAAAGCGGTGGCAGTCGCAGGGACATCGGGGAGTGGAACCGGCTCATTTTATTGTGGCACAGCCGGAGCTCCATACCATACGATCTCAGTCTGTGGCTCAGCGCTTTTTGCTGCGCTTCTTCTTGCGCGGGGCAGAGCGGGCAGGGTTCTGGGTGGGAACAGAATCATTGGAGTGCTTCTGCTCCATCCGATATCTGACGTAATTGGGAATCACGACCGCGATCACGATCAGCAGGATCCAGACCAGGATGCTGGGCTGCTCGTGGTTGGTGTTGAACAGAAACTGCATGACATTATCCATAGGGTGTTTTCCTTTCCGGCCCAGCAGGCCGCCAGAGGGCTTTTTACAGCCAGATGTTGCCGTCCTCGTCCGGTTTCATGGGCACGGCAATGATGAAATCCACGATGGTCATAGCGGCAGAGAAACCACTCCAGAAGGTTGCCAGATACAGCAGGCCCAGCACCGGGCGCTTGGCATAGAACTGGTGGGCACCAAACGCACCCAGAATGCACAGGCGCATATACTTCTTGCGGCTGACACAGTGCTTTTCACGGTGTTCTTTCCAGTATAACAGGTGGTCGATGGTGTTCCAGATGATCCGTGGTCCGGGTCCTTTACCCACTGTGTCTTTTCTTCCATTTACGATGTACCTCTTGTCTGAATTTTGTTCCAAAAGCAGAAAACCGCCCGCCGCAAGGGCGAGCGGTTTTTCTATTTGATTTTACAGGTTTCCGCAGAAAATTGCAAGTACTAATTAGGCGTTCTCAGCCATGGTCTTCATCTTGATCTGAGCGACCTCATCCTGGATCTCAGCCATCTTCTCCTTGGTCAGGGGGTAGAACTTCATAGCGATCAGGTTGCAGACCAGACCCAGCATGATCATGCCGTAAGCGCAGAAGACAACGCCGCCGCGCAGGCCCGGGGTAACAGGGTCACCCATAACGGGGTTGTGGTCGGTGAAGCCGCACATGCTGAACATGATACCGGCGACCATGGGAGCGAAAGAGGAGACCAGCTTATCCACGAAGCTGAACAGGTGCCCATCAGGCCGGGGACGTACTTGCCGGTACGGTAGACTTCGTAGTCGGCGCAGTCAGCGGTCATGGGGATAACGATGTTACCGGAGATCCCCTGGAAACCAGCAGTGATGATGGTAAAGACCAGATAGATGATCAGGAAGTAGCCCCAGTTCAGAGCACCAGTCTCGGGGTTGGAGGTCATAGTGGTAGGATCACCGAACAGCCACAGAGCTGCCAGGATACCATTGGTGATCAGACCGCCCACAGAACCGATCAACATAGCCTTGCGCTGACCCAGACGGGTAGCAAAGAAGCTGATGAACAGGAAGCACACGATGGTGCTGGGGATGGTCACCAGACCGGTAACATTACTCTGCAGCAGGTTGGAACCGGCGATGCAGGCGAACATGGCGACCATGACGGCGCTGGACTTTGCAGAAGAACCCAGCTTATCGGTAGATGCGGACAGGACCAGCATCTGAATGGCGCGGTTGTTCTTCAGGGTATCCCAGTAATCCTTCAGGCCGACCTTGACAGGTTTGCCGGTGCCGAAGAACTCGGAACGATCCTTGGGAGCGATGGAGATCACAGCGATGGTGGTGAAGATCGCAGACATGATGGCGGTCATCTTCCACAGGGTGTCAAAGAACTCCAGAGATGCGTAACCGCCCACATCGTTGTAGCTGTTGGCGATACGGGGAATGATGATGCCCAGGATAGCAAACACCAAGGTGTTATACACACCGTCGAAAGAAGCGAACATGGGGCGCTGTTTGGGATCGTTGGTCACACAAGACTGAGCGGACTTGGTAACGACACACTGGCAGGTGTAGCCCAGGTAGTAGACCATCAGAACGACCACATAGAAGGGGAAGCGCACGCCCTGAGGCAGCTTGTGGGTCACATGGAATGCGACCCAGCTGGTGACGCACAGGATGATCTGACCGATCACGATGAACGGGCGGTTCTTGCCGAACTTGCCGTTGGTCTTATCGACCATGAAGCCGACGAACGGGTCAGTGACACCGTCCCAGATACGCATCATCATGGTCAGGGAAGAAGCGACCATCATGCCAACGCCGACCCAGCCCATCAGGTAGTAGGTGGCGTAGTTCATCATCATCAGATAAACGTTGGTTGCGGTGTTGTTCAGCGCGTAGCCTGCGATACGCCACAGGGGAACGCGGTGGATGCCGTTGTGCTCATAGTCCTTATCATAGAACTTATCCGGCAGACTTCTGGTTTTTGCCATTTCATTCTCTCCTTTGTTCACACGGGAACATTCTCCGTTTTCTCCATGGGGCTTACAGCTGCCACTGCGTACCAGCCCGTCCGGAACTTTATGTCTATATTATGAACGTTTTTTGATATATCTGTTAGTAATATTTTAAGGTAAAACAGGTCGATTTTATGATTATGGGAAAAGTTTCACTAATATGAAAAATTCTATTGTGCTTATTGCACAATCAATTGATATACTAGTATAGCACAACGCCAGTTAGCTGCCACTATGTTCTGCGCCGGAGAACGGGCCTGCAAACGCAAAAAAGGGCCCACGGCAAATGCCGCAGGCCCTTTCTGGCGCTAGGAGGTAAATGAATGAATAGAGGAAGATGTCAGATCAGGATGTCGCCGTTCTCATCGGCCTGCATGGGCAGTGCAATGAGAAGGTCGGTCACGCAGAGGAAGAAGGGCACCACGCTCCAGAAGAACAGGGTGTAGAAGGCCGCCAGCGCATACCGCTTTTCATAGTAGCGGTGGCCGCCGCACCAGCCCAGAAACAGGCAGACAGAAGGTACTTCTTTTTGTTCACCTTGTGCCTTACGCGGTTCTTTTTCCAATCGTGATACTTACCAATGAGGCCCGGGCTCTTCTCCTTTTCAAGATCGATGCCGGCTTCCAGCTTGGCATCCTGCAGCGCCAGCTCCGCCTTGATAAAGTCATCCCGGGTCAGCTCCTCGCCGGTCTCCAGCTTGTGGAACACATCGTCCGTTACCTGCTGGCGGCTGCCGGTGCCGTAATAGCCGGTGCTCCAATCGTCCTTTTCCTCGTCGTAGTGCTCCACATCGCCCAGCAGCTCGCCGGTGGTGGGGGCCTTTTCCGGGGCCTCAGCGGAGGGGGCCGGGGTGATCTCAGGGGTCTGGTTCAGCTTGTTTTCTTCTGCCATAGTGGTATTCCTTCCGGGTCTCAGGGTATCAGAAAGTCCTGCGGCAGAGGATGGCCCGCCGCAGGACATTTCCGGTTACGATGCAGGACAGCGGCGCTGTCCCGGATTCAAAATTTCCGCAGGGAGATGGTTGGCCTTAAGCCTGCTTTGCAGCAGCCTCAGCCTTGATGCGGCCGATCTCAGCCTGGATCTCTGCCATCTTCTCCTTGGTCAGGGGATAGAAGTGCATAGCCACAACGTTGCACAGCCAGCCAACGATGGGCAGCAGGACGAAGCAGCCGATGGTTGCCCAGAAGATGCCGTCAGAGTACGGAGTCATGGTATCGGGCAGAGCGTCCTTGAAGCCGGCCATGGAGTAGAACAGGGCCACCAGAGTGGCTGCCAGAGAGGAGATCAGCTTATCCACGAAGCTGAACAGGGTGCCCATCAGGCCGGGAACGTACTTACCGGTACGATAGACCTCGTAGTCAGCGCAGTCAGCGGTCATGGTGATAACGATGGAGGAGGACAGTGCCTGCACGCCGGACCATGCGATGACCAGCAGCACGAAGATCAAAGCGGTGGTGGTCCAGCCGGTGAACAGGGTGCCCCAGGTGTCAGGACGGATCAGGCGGAATGCGGCAGAGAGAACTTGGAAGCATCGCCCTTGGGGTTGAAGAAGAACAGGAACAGGGTGATGGCGATGGAGCCGATGATGCCGCCCCAGGTACCCACCAGCATGGATGCCTTCTGGCCCATCTGACGAGCGATCTTGTTCATCAGCAGCAGAGAAATCAGGCAGATGGGGATAGAGGTGATCTGAGAGTAGCTGGAGAATGCGGCATAGTTGCCGAAGATGATGCCGAACAGGCAGATCATAACGGTAGCGTTGCTCTTGGTGGACATGAACAGCTTATCGGTAGATGCGGAGACCACCAGCATCTGGATGGCACGGTTGTGAGCCAGGGTGTCAACGTAATCCTTGATGCCGACCTTCTGGGTGGTGCCCAGACCGAAGTACTTCGGATTGTCCTTACGCCACAGGGCGATGATGGCGCAGACTGCAAAGACAGCGGACAGGCCGCCGAACATCAGCTGCATGGTGGTGAACAGGCCGGGGTTGTAGAAAGCGGACAGGCTGCCGCCGGACTTCTCCACGATGCTGCCAGAGCAGGGTTCTGTGCCACCAGAGAAGCGATCTCGGCAGCGTTGCCTCGGCAGTCAGGGTGAACTTGGGCACCAGGACATCGGTGACAATGATGGGGAACATGATGTTCATCAGAACAATGTTATACACAGTATCGCACATTGCGAAGATGGGGCGCTGCTTGGGATCGTTGGTCAGGCAGGTCTGAGCAGACTTGGTGACAACGCACTGGCAGGTGTAGCCAATGATGTAGATCATGTAGATGATGATGAACGCAATAAAGCGGACACCAGTGCCCATCTTGGGGATGAAGTTGAACATCACGAAGGTGGTGGCGAACATGATGATCTGACCGATGGCAATGAACGGACGGTTTTTGCCGAACTTGCCGTTGGTCTTATCGACCATCATACCAACGAACGGTCGGTGACACCGTCCCAGACACGCATGATGGTAACAATAGAACCGGCCAGCACGGATGCCAGACCGACGATACCGATCAGGAAGTAGCTGATGTAACCGACCACGACCATGTAGGTGTTGGTGGAGGTGTTGTTCAGAGCGTACATCATGATCTCCCACATTTTCGCTCTGTGGATGCCGTTTTCTTCAAGCGGCTGTTTGACCTTTGCCATAGAGAAGCTCTCCTTTCAATTCTGCGGCCGGTGTGCTGCCACTCACTCCGGCCTTTCATTCGGTCCCCCGTGGGCTGCGGCTGCCACATCGCGAACCGGGGGATTTTTATGTATACATTATGAACTATCCTCAAATTTCTGTTAGTAAAATTTTGTGGGAAAACAGGACAATTTTACTCTCCTTGGGCGAAATCGACAGTTTTAAAAAACAGCGTTCGTCATTTTGCACATGATTGTAAGATACTAGTACAGCACATTCCACAAAACAGGCTTGTATTCCAACCGCGCGCAAAAAAAGAATACAAGGAAAGTGCGGAAATATCCAAAAAATTTTCTAGTTGTTCCGCGCGGCGGCTATTATAATAGGTATAGCATCTGCGGCTCTGTGGCATGGGCCGCCGCATTCAAAAGAAAAGGAGAAAACACTATGGCAGTGAAAGCATCCGAGCGTGTAAAGCGCTACCAGAACCCCAACGGCCCCACCATCAGCACCGTGGAGCGCAAGGTCATCGAGCAGGACGGCCTGTATTTCAAGGACATCGACGGCACCGGCACCGTCAGCGCAGTCAACGACTGGCGCCTGACCCCGGCTGAGCGCGCCGAGGCCTATGTCAAGGTTCTGACCACCAGCGAGAAGATCGGCCAGATCTTCACCTCCGACTGGCGCATGGGCCCAAGTATCCTTCCCCCCGTCTGGCAGCCAACGGCCACAAGCCCGTGGCGGACGAAAGCGGCCTGCTGGACGAGGCACCCGTGAACGTCTCCGACAGCATCTTCGGCTCCCAGTCCCTGCCCAGCACCTCTGACATGGTCAAGAAGAGCTTCAACCGCCACGTCATCCTGCGCGAGAGCCCCACGCCCGAGGATCTGGCAGATTACCTGAACCAGCTGCAGTACCTGACCGAGACCTGTGATCACTTTGTTCCCATGCAGGTCATGTCCAACAGCCGCAACGAGAACGGCGAGGTCGTGTTCGGCATGAACGATGCCACCGGCGTGTTTGCCACCTATCCCGGCACCCTGGGCATTGCTGCTGCCGTCAAGGGCACTGCACGCATCGACATCATCGACAAGTTTGCCGACACCATCCGCCGCGAGTGGAACGCCTGCGGCCTGAAGAAGGGCTACATGTACATGGCCGACTGCGTCACCGATCCCCGTTGGCAGCGCACCTTCGGCACCTTTGGCGAGGACCCCGCACTGATCGAGGAGATCTTTGACCACCTGATCCCCGGCATCCAGGGCGGCAGCAACGGCGTTACCCCCGAGGGTGTTTCCATGACTGTGAAGCACTTCCCCGGCGGCGGTGCCCGTGAGAACGGCTTTGACCCCCACTATGCAGCAGGCCAGTGGAACATCTACGCCACCCCCGGCTCCCTGCAGAAGTACCACATCCCGGCATTCCGTGCGGCCATCCGCCACAATGCCGAGTCCATCATGCCCTACTACTCCAAGCCCAGCGCCGAGAAGAGCGCTCCGCAGGAGGACTTCAACGGCAACCCCATCGAGCTCCAGCCCTACGGCTTTGCCTACAACAAGGTGTTCATCGACGGCCTGCTGCGCGGCCAGATGGGCTTCAAGGGCTACATCAACTCCGACACCGGCATCGTCCACAACATGTGCTGGGGCGTTGACATGCTGGACGAGCCCGAACGCATCGGCTATGCTGTCACCCAGAGCGGCGTGGACCTGATCTCCGGCCTGCTGGACAACGAGCTGGGTGAGGAGAGCTACGCCCGCGGCACCAACGACTACTACGACACCCACGCGGTGCCCGCCGGCTTCAAGAAGGAAGATCTGGTGCTGACCGATGCCAGCCTGAACCGCGCTGTCAGCCGCACCCTGACCGAGCTGTTCCGTCAGGGCATGTTCGAGGACACCTACGCCGACCCCAGGAAGGCCGCCGAGGTCGTTGCCACCAAGGCCGACTGGGAGGAAGCTTCCCGCGTGCACCGCGAGTCCGTTGTCCTGCTGAAGAACGACGGCACCCTGCCCCTGAAGGACGGCACCAAGGTCTACGCTGAGGCCTTTGGCAAGAGCGCCGAGGCCGGTGAGGCCGCCACCAAGGCCCTGCGCGAGATGCTGGGCAATGTCACTCTGGTGGACACCCCCGATGAGGCCCAGGTGGCCCTGCTGATGGTCAGCCCCCAGTCCGGTGCATACTTCAACGCCACCCCGGGCTACCTGGAGCTGGACATCTGTGAGGACAAGACTGTCTGCAACGTGGACGAGAGCGGCAAGCCCACCACCGAGACCCACAAGGAGACCACTCTGGTGGGTGCAAACCGTCTGGCCGGTATCGCTGCTGCGGTCCACGCCCACGGCGGCAAGGTCGTTTCCAACATCAACTGCCCGCTGGCCTGGGAGGTCGGCAATGTGGAGAAGGTCTCCGATGCTCTGACCGTCGGCTTTGACACCTACCCCTCCGCAACGCTGGATGTGATGTTCGGCGCTTTGCTCCCGTTGGCAAGCTGCCTCTGACCTGCCCAAGGGCGACGAGGTGCTGGCTGTGAACGCGGACGGTGTCTGCATCAGCCAACGACGTGCCCGGCTTTGCAAAGGATGCCTACATGCCCCGACAGCATGAAG
>ENA-OQEB01000647-OQEB01000647.1-human-gut-metagenome-genome-assembly--contig:-NODE-647-length-14124-cov-2.033436_pt1 | contig 14124 bp, 17 predicted proteins | sample MGYA00242787_ERZ504619 | MGnify/ENA primary metagenome ERZ504619 (study PRJEB26092, sample SAMD00036317) | human gut metagenome | host: Homo sapiens | study: EMG produced TPA metagenomics assembly of... | reverse complement strand
AGTGTAAAAAGCCTAACTTACAAATTTCCGGTATCTAGTACAGATAGGACTAAGGACGGTGAGTTACGTAGGAAAATAGGCTAAATAAGGAAAGATCAACCCTCTCCATTATTGAATGGCAAATTGACTGATCTGAAAATAATGTCTACCAAAATAATAAAATTGGATAGAATATGCAATCTGACAAGTATTTGGAATGGAAGGAAAGGTATTAGTCCTATCTGTACTAGATACCGGAAATTTGTAAGTTAGGCTTTTTACACTGACAAAATTAAATGGATACATTAATGAATGGAATAGGCGGAACTTCAACTTTAAGGGGTAAAACTAGCAATTTAAGGTTTGTTGAAATAAACGATAGAGAATCCTATCATTTCGATAGAGATACCCATGCTGCCAGAGAAACATTATAGGTCATGGTTGCTTTTTATGAATAGGAACAAAGATAATCGTTTAATTCATTATCTTTGTGGAAGTATAAACAAATAAACAAGATAACTATGAAAAATAAATCATCGTTAGTACGTTTCGATTGGGCGATCAAACGTTTACTTCGCCAAAAGTCCAATTTTGTAGTCCTCGAAGGTCTTTTATCCACCCTTCTCGGGGAAAACGTGATTATTGTCCGCATCCTAGAAAGCGAAGGTAACAAAGAGGATAGCGAGGACAAGTTCAACCGCGTAGACGTATTGGCAGAAAACAGTAAAGGCGAGCTGGTAATCATCGAGGTACAAAACAACCGGGAGCTAGATTATTTTCACCGTATGCTATATGGCACATCCAAGGCAGTCACCGAGTATATTCATGAGGGAGAGAAATACGGTACTATCAAGAAAATCTACTCCGTAAACATTATCTATTTCGATCTTGGGCAGGGAAAAGATTACGTATATCACGGGAAGACCCAATTCAAAGGTATTCATTTTGACGATATATTGAAACTATCCACCCGCCAACGGGAACAATTCGTCAAACAAGAAGCTGGCGATCTTTTTCCTGAATATTACGTATTACGTGTCAACGAGTTTGACGAACTGGCGAAAACACCCCTCGACGAATGGATCTATTTCCTAAAAACAGGAGAAATAGATGAACATGCCACCGCCAAAGGATTGCCAGAAGCACGGGAGAAGTTACGGATCGATAAACTCAGCCCTTCCGAGAAGGGCCAATACTACGCCCACATGGAAGCCCTTCGATATCAAAAGAGCGTCATCGAGACCGGATGGATAGAAGGGCATGCGGATGGACGAGCGGAAGGCATCGCGGAGGGTAAAGCGGAAGGTAGAGCGGAGGGTATCGCGGAAGGACAGAACCTAGAGAAACGTCAAATTGCCGCCAACTTGAAAAAGCAAGGGCTTCCCATCGAGATCATAGCGAATTGCACAGGGCTCTCTCCCGAAGAGATAGCGGACTGTTAGCGCAAACTTAAAAAGGGGGAATCAAAAGATTCCCCCTTTATACATATCATCGAAATTCGAATGCTGTCCGTTCATCTTCTGGGCCTCCTCGCTTTCTGGATTCAGTTCCAAAGATTTCTTCAAGTCCTCGAACGCACCGGTCTTATCACCTTTCAGATTCTTGGCTCGCCCACGCTCACTATAAGCCTTGGCAAAAGACGGATTCATCTCGATCGCCTCGTCGAAGAAAGCGATCGCCTCGTCGTATTTCTTTTGCTCGATCAGCAACTGACCAGATAAGATACAAGCGTCCTCATTAAACGGATTTAGATCTAGGACCTGCTGGAAATCAGAATTCGCGGCCTCGATATCCCCTAAAGCCATATGAATACGTCCTCTCAATAAATAAGAACTTTCCTCCTCCGGCACGATCTCGATCGCTTTCTCCACATCGGGCAGCGCCTCTTTAGCTTGTCCCAGTCCTAAAAGAATCTCCGCACGCAATAAATAAGAATCGGCGAAATCCTCCTTCAAGGAGATCGACCTCTCAGGTCGGCGATAGCGCCAAATACGTCATTCGTCGCTTTCTTCGCTTTTGCCATCATGAAATAAGCGACATGATTAGAAGGCTCTAGCTCGATCACGTGCAAACAATCGGTTATGACCTCCGCATCCTTATCCAACATAAACAATAAGTTAACGCGAGTCAAGCGGGTAGCGATATGATCCGGCTCCATCTCAACCATCCGGTTCAACACGTCCTCGGCTTTCCCTAGATCGTTCGCCATCGTATAAGCGGAAACGAGATAGCTCATCGTCTCAAAATCCTCCTGTATATTCAGTGCCTCCGTAAAGCATTTGATCGCATAAACAAGTTTTCCCATCTTCTGGCACGTACGCCGTCGTATTTCAAGATATCAAAGTTCTTCTGCTCGTTCTTCGCCTTATCCTCCGTCGCCTCGGCCGGTTTGGAAGAAGAGAATAAAGATGTAAAGAAATTTCCCATGGTCTTATTCCTTAATTATTATAGTTTTACATTATTAGAATTCCACCGCAAAGTTACGGTAATATATTTGAATTTTCAGCCGTACAAGCGCCGGAAAAACACGTACGTGTTTTTGGAAAAAGTCGTACATGTTTTTTGGAAAACACGTACATGTTTTTTCAAGCTGACAATCATTCACCGAAAAGGCCGTTTCGCTTATTTATTTTCATTTTTTTAATTAAAATGTAACAGATCGTTTTCCAGTATTTTATAATTTTGCGATTGTTTTTAATTTGGCTGAAAGTTGCTCAATCCTTTGTAGAAACCTTTTAAGCTAGCCACAAATATAGAATATGGAGAATATAGAGACAGGACTTTTGTTAATGGTAGTTGGAATGACCACCGTATTTGCTATCCTTTTGATCGTTATCAATCTGGGAAAAGGACTTATCGTCTTGGTGAATAAATACGCACCGGAAGAGATCATAGCGAAGAAACCAGTAGCGGCAGCCGTTCGGGTACAAACGGCCACTCCAACGCAAACCACCGCAATCGGCAGTCTTTCCGGACAGGAGACAGCCGCCATCGTATCGGCAATCAGCGCCGTGACCCGTGGACAGGGGAAAGTTATCAAAATTGAGAAAGTATAAATAATACATATTAATATCATGAAAAGAGAAATCAAATTCAGTTTGGTCTTCAGAGACATGTGGCAATCTGCCGGAAAGTATGTCCCGACCGTAGACCAACTAACCAGAGTCGCTCCGGCAATTATCGAGATGGGCTGTTTCGCCCGGGTGGAAACGAATGGCGGAGGATTTGAACAAGTCAACTTATTATTCGGCGAGAATCCTAATAAAGCGGTCCGTGAATGGACAAAACCTTTCCATGCGGCAGGTATCCAGACGCATATGTTGGACCGCGCGTTGAACGGCCTTCGCATGAGCCCGGTACCCGACGATGTACGTCAGCTATTTTATAAGGTAAAGAAAGCGCAGGGAACGGATATCGCCCGCACGTTCTGCGGTTTGAACGACGTACGGAATATCGCCCCATCTATTAAATACGCGAAAGAGGCCGGTATGATCTCACAATGCTCCTTGTGTATCACGCATTCTCCGGTACATACGGTTGAGTATTATACCAAGATGGCATTCGAGTTGATCGAGCTCGGAGCGGATGAGATTTGTATCAAGGATATGGCCGGTATCGGACGTCCGTACACATTAGGCCGTATCGTAGCCAATATCAAGGAAAAATATCCAGAGATCCCGATCCAATATCATAGCCATGCCGGTCCCGGCTTTAACGTAGCTCCATCATGGAGGTTTGTAACGCGGGTTGCGACTATATCGACGTAGGTATGGAGCCGCTTTCTTGGGGTACAGGACATGCGGACTTGCTGACCGTACAGGCGATGTTGAAGGACGCCGGTTATAAGGTGCCCGAGATCAATATGGAGGCTTATATGAAGGTTCGTGCCTTGGTTCAAGAATTCATGGATGATTTCTTGGGATTGTATATCAGCCCGAAGAACCGGTTGATGAATTCCTTGCTGATCGGACCGGGACTTCCGGGCGGTATGATGGGTAGCTTGATGGCAGACCTTGAGAAGAACCTAGAGACGATCAACAAGAGCAATATAAAGAACAACAAACCGCTGATGTCTCAAGACCAGTTATTGATCAAGTTGTTCGACGAGGTAGCTTACGTATGGCCGCGTGTCGGTTATCCTCCATTGGTAACTCCATTCAGCCAATACGTGAAGAACCTAGCCTTGATGAACGTCATGCAGATGGAGAAGGGGAAAGCCCGCTGGAGCATGATCGCCGATGATATCTGGGATATGATCCTCGGAAAGGCCGGACGTCTTCCGGGCCCGTTGGCTCCCGAGATCGTCGAGAAGGCGAAGGCCGAAGGCCGCCAGTTCTTCGAGGGCAATCCTCAAGACAATTATCCGGACGCATTGGATAAGTATCGAAAGTTGATGAACGAGAAGCAATGGGAAGTTGGCGAGGATGAGGAAGAACTCTTCGAATACGCCATGCACCCCGCTCAATACGAGGCATATCGCTCCGGAAAGGCCAAGGTCGAGTTTAAGGCAGACGTGGCAAAACGTAAGGCAGAGAAAGCGAACGCCGGTAAACCGACGGTACCCGCCACTCCAGCCGCACCGGCTCCGGCACCTGCCGCTGCATTAACGATGCCGACTACTCCGCAAGTCATGACCGTAGATGTAAACGGGCAAGCTTACCGTGTGACCGTCGCTTTTGGTGATACCAACAGCGCGACTCCGGAAGTTAAACCGACAGCGGCTCCCGCCCCGACAGCCCCGGAGACAACAAATGCTCCCGCAGGCGCTGGAAAAGAGGTGCTTTCTCCGCTGGAAGGTAAATTCTTCCTTATAAAGAACGCTTCCGATACACCGGTGAAGGTAGGCGACGTAGTGAAAGAAGGTGATGTCCTTTGCTACGTGGAGGCCATGAAAACATACAATGCCGTACGTGCCGAGTTCGGGGGAACGATCACGGCGATCTGCCTGTCTTCCGGTGATGCCGTATCTGAGGATGATGTATTAATGACGATTCAATAATGAACGAGATATTTCAAAACTTATATGAGATGACTGCGTTCAGCAATATCATTGCTGAACCGCAGTTCTTGATCATGTATGCCATAGCGTTCGTATTGCTCTACCTCGGTATCAAGAAACAATACGAGCCGCTATTGCTCGTGCCTATCGCGTTCGGCGTATTGCTCGCCAATTTCCCCGGAGGCGATATGGGAGTGATTCAAGCGGATGAGAATGGATTGATTAATGTACACGGCGTGATGAGAAACATCTGGGAAATGCCGCTGCATGATATCGCACACGAGCTTGGCTTGATGAACTTCATCTATTATATGTTGATCAAGACGGGCTTCTTGCCGCCGATTATCTTCATGGGTGTCGGTGCGTTGACCGACTTCGGCCCGATGCTCCGCAACCTTCGCCTATCCATTTTCGGCGCCGCGGCCCAATTGGGAATCTTCACGGTGCTTTTGGTAGCGATCTTGATGGGATTCACACCGAAAGAGGCAGCGTCTTTAGGTATTATCGGTGGCGCCGATGGCCCGACGGCTATCTTCACGACCATTAAATTGGCTCCGCATTTGCTAGGCCCGATCGCTATCGCCGCTTATTCTTACATGGCTTTGGTACCGGTTATCATCCGTTGGTCGTTAAGCTACTGTGTTCTAAGAAAGAATTACGGATCAACATGAAGGAACAAGAGAAGAAATACCCTTCTAACATGGAGATCAAAAATTTGCGTGTATTGAAGATTATCTTCCCGATCGTGGTAACTACCGTAGTCGCCTTGTTTGTTCCCAGCTCCGTTCCTTTGATCGGTATGTTGATGTTCGGTAATCTTGTAAAAGAGATCGGAACCAATACGTTCCGTCTGTTCGATGCCGCTTCCAACAGCATCATGAACGCAGCCACGATCTTCCTCGGATTATCCGTCGGGGCGACCATGACCACGGAAGCGTTCTTGAACCTGACAACGATCGGCATCGTAATCGGCGGTTTCTTGGCATTCGCCTTGTCTATCGCCGGGGGTATCTTCTTCGTTAAGATTTTCAATTTGTTCACTAAGAAGAAAATCAATCCGCTTATCGGAGCCACGGGTTTAAGTGCTGTACCCATGGCCTCTCGTGTGGCGAATGAGATCGCGTTACAATATGATCCGAAGAACCATGTCTTGCAATATTGCATGGCTAGTAATATCTCGGGGGTGATCGGCTCAGCGGTAGCTGCCGGCGTGTTGATTTCCTTCTTGGGATAAATAAGATTAAATAGTATGAGTAGATGGTGGGAGACGGGGCATGCCCCGTCTCTACAACCGGAATCAAGAGAAATAGGCCAACCTTAACATCTATTAGTATCCAAAATGACTTTTTAGATAAATAATTTCCCCGAAATGCTGTAATCCAAAAATATTTAGTTTAATTTGTGACTTGATATAGGAATGTATTTATCCTTTTCTTAAAAGCGATTGTATATGAAGGACACTCTTGAGACTAATTTGCCGGAAGAAGCCGGGAAATTGGAAGAAACTAAAAAACCGGTTGAGACGCCGGAAATCGATGCTACCGCAAACGTTGAAGCCAACGATACAGCGGAGGCGGACGCTGCTATTGCCGCAGGTAAATTAACCAAAGAAGAAATTCTCGCTAAGTTAACCGAACTTGTTGAGACTTCCGTAGAGACTTCCCGTGGAGAAGTAGAGGCTTTGAAACAGGCTTACTACAAGATCCGTCGTAACGAGGTGGAAGAGCTCAAGAAGGAATTCATCGCTGATGGTGGCGAAGAAAAGGATTTTACAGCTCCCGCTGACGAAACCGAGAACAAGATCAAGGATTTGCTCACTTCTTATAAAGAGAAAAGAGCCGCTATCCTCGCCGAGGAAGAGCGTGTAAAGGCCGCTAACTACGCTTTGAAATTGCAGTTGATCGACCAGTTGAAAGAGCTTTGCGAAAGCCAAGATGATTTCAATAAATTATACAACTCTTTCAAGGACATCCAACAAAGATGGAAAGAGGTGAAGGCCGTTCCCCAAGAGCACGTGAACGAGCTTTGGAAGAACTATCAGATCTACACCGAGAAATTCTATGATATTATCAAGATAAATAATCAGTTCCGCGACTATGACTTCAAGAAGAATCTGGAATTGAAGACCGCCTTGTGCGAAACCGTAGAGAAACTAGGTAACGAGCCGGATGTTATCTCCGCTTTCCACCAGCTTCAGAAGCTGCACCAGCAATGGCGTGAGATCGGGCCGGTAGCGAAAGAGTTACGTGAGGACTTATGGGCTCGCTTCAAAGCTGCCTCAACCGTGATCAATAAGCGTCACCAAGAGCACTTCGAGAAACTGAAAGCGAAAGAGCAGGAGAATCTGGATGCGAAGACCGTGATTTGCGAACAAATCGAGGCGATTGATTTCAGCGCGTTGAAATCGTTTAAGGACTGGGAAGAAAAGAATAAGGAGGTAATCGGCTTGCAAGAGAAATGGAAGACGATTGGTTTCGCTCCGAAAAAATATAATGTAAAGATATTCGAACGTTTCCGTGCCGCTTGCGATGTCTACTTCGAGAAGAAAAGCGAGTTCTACAAGGCGATCAAGAGCGATATGGAGAAAAACCTCGACGCTAAATGTGCGTTATGTGAGAAAGCCGAGGCTTTGAAGGATAGTACGGACTGGAAGGATACGACGGATAAAATGATCGCTTTGCAGAAAGAATGGAAGACGATCGGACCGGTAGCCCGTAAGCATTCCGACGCTGTCTGGAAACGTTTTATCTCGGCTTGTGATTATTTCTTCGAGCAAAAGAATAAGAACGTTGTTTCCCAAAAGAGCATAGAGCAGACCAACTTGGCCGCTAAGAAAGAGTTGATCGCTAAGATTAAGGGCATGGACGAGAGCCTTGGACATGATGAGGCTATCGCAACCTTGAAGTCTTATATGGCGGAATGGAACACGATCGGTTTCGTACCGTTCAAGGAGAAAGATAAGATCTACAAGGAATATCACGAGGCGGTTGACCAACAATTCGATCGCTTGAAGGTAGACCAGAACGATCGCAAGATGCAGTCGTTCCGCAACAACCTAAACGAGATGACCAGCGGCGAAAGAGGTAAAGGCCGTTTGTTCAGCGAACGTGATAAGTTGATGCGTATGTACGAGCGCATGAAGAACGAGCTTCAGACTTACGAAAACAACATCGGCTTCCTAAGCATTTCCTCCAAGGGCGGCGGCGGTTTACTGAAAGAAATGGAACGCAAGATCGAAAAGCTGAAAGAGGATATGGCTTTAACGGTCAAGAAGATCGATGCCATCGACGAGAATCTGGAATAACAATCTCATAAACCCGAGCAAAGCCGTCCTTTAAAAAGACGGCTTTGTTGTTTTTACGCTTTTATGTCACGGATACATTATTTCAATCCCGGCCACGAAACGGCCGTACTTTTAGGGACACAGAACTACACGGCACCGACAAACGTTCGTAAAATGCAAAAAGACTTGGCGCTGCTGCCGGTTTGGTATGCAGAAGAGGATGATTTTGTCTATCTGGAAGATAGTAAGGCAACCCCTCCGTTTTTCGCCCATTTGCCCAAAGACCTACACCCGGCTCCTATACCTGTAACAAAAGCGATGCTGGCGAAAAACGCTCCCTACCTCTCTCCTATGGACGCGGCCCCGTGGGGACTTTCCCCGCATAGTCTTCATTTATTCGAGCAGTTGAGGGACAAGGCAAAAGTCCGGCAATCCGTCCCGACTTGGAAAGAGGATTATTTTCGCCTTACCGGTAGGCAAACGGCGGCGGAATGTCTGGAAAAGATACAGGCCCTCCTACCCGATCTCCCTATTCCGGTAGCGCCTCGTTTCTGCACTCAACTCCGGGAGGTGGAGAGATACATGATCTTATGCAACGCTCCCTTCGTATTAAAAACACCCTATTCCTCTTCCGGACGGGGATTGCTATGGGTAGAGAAACGAAAACCGGATACAAAAACGAAGAACTGGATAGAGGGCGCATTCAACAAACAAGGAATGATCAGCATCGAAAGCGGATTAGACAAAGTACAGGATTTCGCCATGGAATTTTATTCCGACGGGCAAGGTACTGTCCGTTACGAGGGATTATCCGTTTTCAATACCGAGGAACGAGGTTCCTATACAGGCAACATCCTAGAGGAACAATCCACCATGCTCTCCCGCATCACCCGATTCACGGGCGAAGAAACCTATTCCCGCATCCAAGAGGCGGTACGTACCGTATTACAAGAAGTGTACGGATCTACTTACGCGGGCTGTATAGGCGTGGACATGCTGGTCTATAAACAAAAGGATGGATCTTTCGCTATTCATCCCTGCATTGAGATCAATATGCGATACACGATGGGAATGGTCGCTTTACGTCTATTCCAGCAGTATGTAGCGCCCGGAGCTGTTGGCGATTACCGGGTTTCTTACGAGAAGGAAGCCGGAGAAGCTCTCGAGAAACACCGCCTCATGTCTGAGACTTATCCACTTCGCCTTGCGAATGGAAGGATTCAAGAAGGCTACCTCTCATTATGCCCCGTCACGAAAGAGACACATTATCGAGCCTATTTATTGCTCATGTAACAGATTATTCATTACATTTGTGAACATCTTTAGACTATAGTAATACCATTAATAAATTTATCATTATGAAAAGATTATCATTCTTGGCCGTATTCATGCTGATCAGCGTGATCACGTTCGCCCAACAAGCCCTTTGGGGTAGTCAGAACATCATCTCTCCGGAGATTCATCCGGATAACACCGTAACCTTCCGGTTCATGGCGCCCAAAGCGATCAAGGTGCAGGTAACAGGAGATTTCCTTCCCACACAGAAGATGGAGACTCAGTTCGGTTTAGTGGATGTACCCGGTACCGTAGATTTAAAGGAAGGTAAATAAGGCGTTTGGGAATATACCACACCGGAACCTCTTCCCTCCGAATTATATAGCTACTCCTTTATTGTCGACGGATTAAAGACTACAGATCCTAATAATGTCTATCTGAACCGTGACGTGGCATCCGTTACGAATATCTTTATCATCAAGGGTGGACAGGGCGATTTATACAGCGTTAATGATGTTCCTCACGGAACGGTCGCTCGCCGTTGGTATGAGAGCCCGACATTGGGAAAGACTCGCCGTATTACCGTTTATACGCCGGCCGGCTATGAGACAAGTGGCAAAAAATATCCGGTATTCTACCTCTTACATGGCATGGGTGGCGACGAGGAAGCTGGATCGCCTTAGGACGTACGGCCAGATCATGGATAACCTAATCGCCCAAGGCAAGGCTAAACCGATGATCGTGGTTATGACAAACGGAAATGCGGATCAAGAGGCCGCTCCGGGAGAATCCAGCCTAGGTTTAGTTAAGCCGAATATGCAACTACCTAAAACCATGGAGGGTAGCATGGAAAGCAGCTTCCCGGATGTCATTAAGTTTATCGAGAGCAATTACCGTGTGGAAAAAAAGAAATCCAGCCGTGCGATAGCCGGACTTTCCATGGGCGGTTTCCATTCTTTGCATATATCTAAGCAATATCCGGATATGTTCGATTACGTGGGATTATTCTCTGCCGCTATCCTCCCCCGTGAAGGCTCCGAATCTCCCATCTACCAGAATATGGATGAGAAGCTGAAAGTACAATTCGGCAAGCACCCGAAATTATACTGGATCGCTATCGGTAAAACCGACTTCCTATACAAAAACAACGTAGACTATCGTAAGAAACTAGACGATAACGGCTACAAATACGAATACTACGAGAGCGACGGCGGCCATATCTGGAAGAACTGGCGCATCTACCTCACAAAATTCGCCCCAATGTTATTCAAATAACAAAATACCCAGTTGTAGAGACGCAGCATGTGCTGCGTCTCTATAGCTTTATAACCTATATCCGAGTAAAATCCCAACCGTGAAGGTTCGATCATGGGCAATGAAGTCTTTATTAGGCTTTATAAAACTCGGAAGATAACTGACGTTTAGTCCCAACAAATAACGATCGAAATTATAATTAACGCCGGTCTCACATTTTAATCCGACAATAATCCGGTTCACGGCAGGAGCTGTCTGCTCGGGAAACAAAGAATCCATATCGCCTAAAGAAATATGACGCTTCACATTTACATCAACACGAGGTCCGACGCTGCGTAGAAATTCCAACCACTATCCGAAAGAGTCTTTACTCGAAAAGTAGTATTCAAGGTGATATAATCAAACATGTATTTCATATTCCTCTTCAGCATATTGAGTCCCGGATCTGTAGCCTCATAGAAATCAAAACTTCCACCTTTACGTAAGTAACCCACATTACTTGACAATGCATACCAACCTGATCCAAATAATCCAATCCTATAGACATTTGATACGATGACAAAGACTTATCAAAAAGGTCCTCACCTTCATTCACCAAAGAAGAGAAAGCCATACCATTCTCTATTTTCAGAACCTGCGCCTTCATCGTTATAGGCAAACACAAAATAAGACAAACCAACCATGCACAACTTTTGATCTTCATAACTTACCGTATTTAGTTTACTACAAAAACGCCTGAAGAACGAAATTCGTATAAATACAATAAATTGGCAATTACAACGTATTCTTAAGGATACGCTTAAATACAATATCTCTGAGATTACGGGCGATCGGGATTTGATAGGATTCGATACGTAATCTATTCCCTTCTACCAGATCGACACGATCCGCATTAATTATATACGATTTATGCGTTTGGAGAAATTGATCATCGGGTAGGGATTCCCCGATCCGCTTCAAGGTTGAATGGGTCAATACTCTACCGGAAGTAGTATAGATGCTAACATAATTTTCCAACGCCTCTACAAATAAGATATCTCTCAGGTAGATCTTACGCATTTGCTTCTCGCTTTTCACGAAGAACGAGGCATCCGCATCCGGCGTATTCTCCCGAGCCAACAGGTCGTGCACCTTATTCACGCCTTTTAAGAAACGCTCAAAGGAAATAGGCTTCAGCAAATAATCCACGACATCCAGTTCATACCCTTTCAAGGCATATTGCTCATAAGCGGAAGTAACGATCACTTTGGGAGCTGGTTTAAGGTCGCCAATAAATCCAAACCGGAAAGATAAGGCATCTCGATATCTAACAAAAGTAAATCCGGCTGCTGAGTTTTCAACAGAGTATTTAATTGGATAGCGTCCTCACATACACCGGTCAAGGAGAGAAAATCCACTCGCTCCACATACGATTGCAATCCTTACGGGCCATCGGCTCATCATCTGTTATCACGCAGGTTATTGTCATATATCTTCTATTTCAATCATTAATTCCGCTACGAACTCAGTCTCTTCTTTCCGGGTTTCCAAACGGTGCTTATTGGGATACAATAAAGATAATCGGCGGCGTAAATTTACCAGACCGATGCCTTTACGTTGCCGTTCATCCACCGATTTACGCAACGCTTCGTCCTCCGCTGAAAGCTCGGGGATGGAGTTTCGTATAAACAAACTGATCCGGTTATTTTCCCATTTCATGATAATATCCAATTGATAATCGCCACCTACGTATTTAAAAGCGTTCTCTACCAACGGGAGGAAGAGTAACGGATAAATATTCAGTTCATTCAATTCGGGCGGAAACTCTACACGCAACCGCAGGCGTTCACTCATACGAAGCTTACGCAAAGCTATATAAGTTTTCAAATAATCAATTTCTTGCAGGATACTGACCTTCTGATTGCCACCATACAGTTGGTAACGCAAGAGTCGGATATCATCTCTAACGTGCGACGAGGCGCCTTGTTACTTTCATCAATCTGGAAATAAACGGTATTAAGCGCATTAAACAAGAAGTGAGGATGATATTGGGATTTCAAGAACTTCAATTCCGTCTGTAATTGATCATTCTTGATCTTTTCCAGTTGGATACGCTGCTCGGCGTAATCTTTATCCAATACTTGAGCTCGCTGAACATTATAGACCATAAACGCAAACAAACACCCTATCACGTTCGCGATTATTATATCGTCCATATGGAAAGTATCACCGATAAATATACGGGTTATTGCCAACGTAGCATTCACACCCAATATAATAAATAAGAAAGGCATTCCATACGATCTCCAAACAAATTTCCACCTATTCGGTTCTTTCGCTCTTCGGCTCTTCTCGATCTGGCTTCCAAAGTAAATAAAAAACAAATAAGAGACAAAGATTAGAATCACGATCTCTAGGATACTATTCCCCAAGGACTGTGTCCAGTAGTGTCCTTCTTTCGTATAATCCGTTACCCAGCGGATACAAGAATACAAAGAGACCGCAAAAATCAAGGCATATATCCACTTATATATCTTTTCATAAACCATTTGTCTAGAGGTTTCACAAATTTATTCTTTTACTTTCATCTACGCTATGCTTCCGGCGAGATTCTTTCACCTCCAAACCACGATTTATACGATAGGTCAATGAAATACCGACTACCGTCCGGTCCATCCGCTCTTTTATAAAAGCGTGCTGGGTAGGGGTCATCACGCTCATTCTCGATACATTCGAATGGAAAATATCCCGTGCGAATAACTGTATCGTTCCCCGGCCTTTCCATATCTTCTTCTGGATACCGGCATTTATTTGCCATAACGGATAGATCGTAGCTTGTCCCGCCGCCATTTTCCCATTATAGAAACCGATAAGTTCAGCGCTCCAAGTCCGGGCAAAGTTAACTGATTCGAGATCCCGATATTCGGTGTCCATCTCTTATTCACCTTTACTTGATAATTCTCCGGTAAACGATACCGGTTATAGATCAAGGATGCGCTGACGTTCACGTTCCAAAATGAGGTTAGCGGTAATTGGGAGGTACTGAGCCGGGGACCTACGCTGACGCGGGAAGAGAGATTTTCCGGTGAGACATAAACGACATAGTTCCCTTGATCCAAATAGCTCTTGATAATTACATCCTTCGTATAATTGAAAGCAAGCCCCACCCGGAATAAATCGCCATGTATATAGGCCAGTTCCAGATTATCGGATAATTCCGGGCGTAATAAGGTGTTACCTTTATCATACGTATACTCATCGTGGATATATACAAACGGATTCAGGTCCCGGTAATTCGGACGGACAATCCGTTTGCCATAAGTAAGCGACAGACTATTCCCATTCCTCAAGGCAT
>ENA-OQEB01000646-OQEB01000646.1-human-gut-metagenome-genome-assembly--contig:-NODE-646-length-14135-cov-1.741862_pt1 | contig 14135 bp, 13 predicted proteins | sample MGYA00242787_ERZ504619 | MGnify/ENA primary metagenome ERZ504619 (study PRJEB26092, sample SAMD00036317) | human gut metagenome | host: Homo sapiens | study: EMG produced TPA metagenomics assembly of... | reverse complement strand
CATAATGATCTTGTGGATATCCCTCCCGAAAATCTTCGGCAGAAATTTCAGCACATCCTGCTGTTTATCATCCATAGTCTGTGCCCGGTCACCCAGGATCGTCATTCTGCAGGAGAAAATCCTCTGCAGAATTTCATACTGAAGCCTTGAGTAATCCTGCATCTCATCTACCACCAGATGCTTGATATTGCTTCTTCCCTGCTGGCTCTGCAAACGATATTTCAGGTAAAGAACAGGATAAACATCCTCATATTTCAGCTTTCTTTTCTCATAAGAAACACGCGGAAGTCCTTTGTATCCATTTTCTTTCAGGAACTGACTGTAGATCACATAAAGATCTCCGGTCACATACAGCTTCATGAATTTCTCGCGGATCAGGTCTTTCTCATCATCTGCCAGATCACGGTCCCGCAGAGTTTCCACCTCGTCAATGAAATAATCTGCAACTGCATCCATCCTTGAGAGCAGTGGAAAATCCTGGAATTTGAAATAAAACAATTCAATAATCTCTGATTCTTTCTTTACAAATCCCTTATATTCCACATCTTTAAAATTCATCAGCCGGTCTTCCAGTTCCACCAGATAGCGTTCCATAAGATTTATAAATTCCATGGACTGCTTTTCCTCTGCCAAAGAAGCTTTCTGCGGAAAACGGATTCTGCGTTCAATTTCATCATAGCGGTCTTCGCAGTCAGAAACTGTATCCCTAAGCTGCTTATAGGCAAAAAGATCAAAGCTCATTTCCTTAATATTCTCTTCTCCCAGTTCAGGAAGGATATGGGAAATAGTAATCGGAAAACACTCCATTTGGTGACAGGATCAGAATATTGGAAGACTTCAGATTCTGTCTGTCATGGTAGAGAAGATAGGCGATCCTGTGAAGCGCCACGGAAGTTTTACCGCTTCCTGCTGCACCCTGGATCACCATGATCCTGTCTTTGGTATTTCGGATAATGGCATTCTGCTCCTTTTGAATGGTACGGATAATGTTCTTAAGCTGTACCTCACCGTTACTTCCCAGCTCTGCTTTCAGGATCTCATCATCGATCTTCACATCACTCTCAAATTCGTAGATCATTTTTCCGTTGCGGATCTTATACTGCCATTTCGAAGCAACCTCGCCATGGATTTCACCCATGGGAGCCTCATAAGAAGCCAGTCCTTTGTCATAGTCATAAAACAGACCGCTTACCGGAGCACGCCAGTCGTATACTAATGGAATATGCCCTGCTTTCTCTGCAAAATTTCCAATTCCAATATAAAAGATCTCCGGTTCGTCCTCTCCTTCGTAAATGAAATCCACTCTTCCGAAGAATGGAGAATCTGCCATTCTGCGAAATCTCTGCTTCAGGATCAGCTGCTCTTCATTTGCGGAAATCTGGCGGAACAATGCCTGCTGATTATCATAATTCTCATAACCATACTGGTCCATCTCTGTATAATTTTCCCAGTAATACTCATGCATTCCCTCAATCTCTTTCTGGCCTTCCACCAGAGAAAGGCTGATTTCTGTGATACGTTCTTTTAATTTTTCCAGCACATAGCCCAGATATTCTCTGCCGTTTTTCTTATCTGTCATATTGTTGATATCCTCTGATATTTGCAACTGTTCAGCAATTTCACAGTTACAATACTCCTTATTATTGTTATCATTTTCTCTTGTTATTATGATGATAAAATATAGTTACTGTTCACTCCGTTCCCAGCAACACGCTTCGCGATGCAGGAAATATGAACCTCCTTGTGCAATGCCCAAGGAGTATCGTTTGCTTCGCAAACTTAATTTATGCTAATCGCATAAATTCGCGCGGTATGTCTCGGGTTTTCTGTGACCTTCGCTCACAAAAAACACCTCGCGGGATATTACCAGTGAACAGTAACCCTGATATCTCTTTATAAAACCATGTACTGCTGTTTTTTCTGTTTTCTCAGATCGCCCAGAATGCAATATTCACATTCTTTCCTGCTTTCTGCAGATGTTCCACAAGTTCTTCTGCTGCCTGCTCTTTCCTTTTCTCTGTGATTCCCAGTTCCACGTTACTCTTATTGATAGCACCGCCGAAGTAGAAATTAATATCCGTTGCCTGCTCAAACAGCATCACACCAAGCAATGCTGCCGCATCCTTTTTTCGTTTCAGCCTGTTAAAGGACAGCCTGTCCTCCATCCATTCTTCACAATATTCAAGCAAATGCTCAATCGTAAGAAATCCCTCTGTCACCAGCTCTGTACCTTCCAGCTTATAATAGGCAGGAACGTCTCCGCAGGCAGTTTCACTAAGAGAGATCAGCTCTTTATCCAGATACCTGGCAGCACACTGTGCAGTAGTTCCGCCGCAGATTACATGATATCCCTCTGAATCGAAAAAGGACTTCAGATATCGCTCATCATGCTCCTCCTTACTTGGCGGGCCGATCATAAGGTTTACCACCTGTTTATGCCGCATCCGCAGAACAATGGCTGTAATATCATCATCCGTTTCATTCAGATTCAAATCCAGCTGGCCTCTGCCAGATAGCCTGCCATCTCCTGTGCGCTCATCCCTTTATGGTACTTTGCCCTGCAGAAAGCCATTACATCATCTCTTCCCCAGCCGCCGTTGGTAGTTTTTCCCATTCCCGCATTGGTGACACCGTCGGACATAATGATCAGCATATCCTCATCTTTCAGTTCAAAACAGCTTTTATGGATTTCCTTCTCTTCGATCATACTTGTCTCCACCGGATAATCAAAGAGCTTGCCATCCCGGATCAGAATTGCATCCGGATTATCAAACTGATAAAGGCTTACCTGTTTCCCCTGAAAATTCAGCACTGTAAAAGTGGCATATGCCAGATTTCTCACACTGCACACAGGAAGCGTTTTTGCCACTGCACGCACTGCCTCATCCAGTTCCACCTGATTAATGATCATGGTACTGAGCATGGTCGCAGTCAGCGTGGAAAGGATATTCGCCTTTACTCCGCTCCCAAGTCCGTCAGAAAGCACCAGAACATGGTCTTTATCATTTTCTTCAATCTTATAGCAGTCCCCACAGAGAAATTCTTTCTTTTTATTCAGGCTCACATGACCAAAATCCATGCATAAGCCGTCAAATTCCACATTCAGTCCATGATGCTTATTTCTTTTCATTCTCTTCTTCACTCTCCAGAAGTATGGTATTTTTCAGTTTTTCTACTGCCACTTTGGTGTCTGCAGCAGTTTCTCCAAGAAGTCCGGCGATCTGCTGCACGATCTTCAGCTGTTCTTCTACCAGCTTATCTGCCATACGCGCAGCTTCAATCTGAGCATTATGAATCTGATCTTTATGCTTCCGCTCCTTTGTAATATCCTTCATAATGCAGAGAATCATTTTATTTTCTTTATCATTCGTCATTACGCGATCTAGATAACATTTCTGATCCTCCAGATAAATCTCATCCTGCATCAGATTCCGTTCAAAAGCCAGTATACTCGCCAGACTGTAATCATCCATGATCTCCGATACCGGTTTCCCGATCAGGCGCCGCTTTTTCGGCATATTGAACAATTTGGACGCCGCCTCATTCATCTGAATGATCTTCAGATTATAATCCACAGTTACCAGAAGTCCGGGCATGGCATTAAAGACTTTATTGGAATAGCTTTCCTGTTTTGCCCGCATATATGGAATACACATGGCAACCTCAGCCTTATTCTGGATAATGGCAATTGCCTTTTCCCTGCATGTGTTGTACCCGCAGGCACCGCAGTTTAATTCATCCTTTGGAGAAAATTTTCCCATTTCCGCCAGAGCATCCCTGATTTCTTCCTCTGAGATCTCTTCCTGTTCCTGTGCAGAACAGTAACCGAAATTCTTTCTCAGTTCAAATCCCGGAAGTTCATAGTCTCCCTGCTCTCTGTGAAAATCTTTTCCAAAGGCTGCATTCTTCACTGCCAGAACATCTGCCAGATAATGTCCCTTCTTCATCTGGAAAGAAGGACCTGCCACACAGCCGCCGCTGCATGCATACATCTCAAGAAAGCAATTTTCAAAATCCTCCGGATGAAGTTCTTCCAGAACCTCCCTGCACTGCTCCATCCCACTTACAGAAAGCCTGCGGATTCCCTTTACAGCCCCAAGCAGGTCTGTTAAACCATCCGCAATGGCGATTTCTCTGGAACGGTAGGCAATCTGCTCAGGTTCTTTCTCAGTTATGGAAATCCCTTCTTTTTTCATCCATTGTGCCAGCTCTTCCAATGTGATCACATAATCCACTTCATTTCCTGAGTCTCTCAGTTCTGACATAGCCGAAATACAGGGACTTACATAGACAATCTCTGCTCCCGGATATTTCTTTTTCAGATAACTGGCATGAAACTGCATCATAGAGGCAGACTGTACCAAATTTCCCAGAAGATGCGGATAGTGTTTCCTGACAAACTGTACGATTACAGGACAGGCAGAAGAGATCATTATTCCCGGCTCTTTCTGTTCCGCAAAAAGTGCTCTATACTGCGAAATCATCAGGCTTGCACCTTCTGCTGCATCCGCTGCATCTGCAAATCCCAGCTTCTTCATCGCTTCCCTTATTCCATTGATACCGGTTACCCCAAAACGTGCCAGATATGCCGGATGAAGAGAGGCTATAACCTGCGTCTTATTCTCCATTGCATTGCAGATTGCAGGAATCATATTCTGCTCTTCCTTGGCATCCTGCGGGCAGACAAGGATACACTTCTCACAGTAAATACACTGACTTTCTATGATCCTGGCCTGATGATCATGAACACGTATCGCCTTGACCGGGCAGTTCCGGACACATTTGTAACAGTTTTTACAACTGACTTTTTAAACTGAAGGATTGACTGAAATCTCTGCATGCCTCGTACTCCTTATTATGTAACACTATATTTTTCACAAAAAATTATCTGTAACCGTTCCGTACTTTCACAGAATGATGTACTGCCGAATGATTATTTTTGCCTTTCCATAAGGAATATGGAGCTGCCGCAAGGACAGCAGATCCATGTGCGACAGCCCCATATAATATTTACGATATCAGATCCGGAACTTTTTTCTCCGATATTGTTTTATGCTTTCTCAATCTTAATTGCGCATACCTTATATTCAGGAATTCTTGCGTATTTGTCAAGTGCGGCGTTGGTCAGCCAGTTTGCATTTCCATCCGGGAAGTGGAATGCATCCAGCTCTCACCCGGTGAGGTCTTTGTACCTACACGAGCGGTAGATTCAATGGATCCTCGTCTGGAAGAAACTCTGACTTTATCACCGTTTTTGATACCCAGCTTATCGGCATCTACGATGTTCATTTCGATAAATGACTTACCTTCGATCTCCATAAGCTCAGGTGTCTTTCCTGTCATGGCTCTTGTTGTGTAATGATACAGAATACGTCCTGTCATGAGGATGATTGGATATTCCTCATCCGGAAGCTCTGCTGACGGTACATATTTTGCAGGATAGAACCAGCCAAGACCGCGGGAGAATTTACCAACATGCATGATCGGTGTTCCCGGATGATCCTTGGAGGTACATGGCCACTGAAGTCCCTGTCCATGAACTTCTTCACTGTCAAGACGTTCATGGCTGATACCTGCGAAGCTCGGTGTCAGGGATGCAATTTCATCCATAATCTGAGCAGATGTCAGATGTGGCTGCGGATATCCCATACGGTTCATCAGATCAATAATAATATCTGTATCCAGTCTCATCTCGCCAGGCACTGTGACAGCCTTGCGGACTCTCTGTACGCGGCGCTCTGTATTGGTAAATGTACCCTCCTTCTCTGCATAGCTTACGCCAGGAAGAATAACATCTGCATACTGAGCTGTCTCTGTCATGAAAAGTTCCTGAAGTACAAAGAAATCAAGACTCTTTAATGCTTTGATGATGTGTGTGGTGTCCGGATCAGTAACTACCGGGTCCTCACCATAAATATACAGACCCTTGATCTCGCCTGTGATTGCCTTCGGGAATACATCAGTTGCATGAGTTCCGATATTCGGATCAAGTTTTACACCCCATGCTTTCTCGAATTTCTCACGAACTGCAGGATCAGTAACCTTCTGATATCCCGGATATACGTTCGGCTGAGCACCCATATCGCAGGCACCCTGTACGTTATTCTGTCCACGAAGCGGGTTAACACCACAGCCTTCACGTCCAAGCTTGCCAACCATCATTGCCATATTGGACATGGACATAACGCCCTCTGTACCTGTGGAATGTTCAGTTACACCAAGGCAGTAGATGATCGGAGCACGGTCAGCTTTTGCATACATGATCGCTGCTTTTCTCAGATCGTCTGGATCAATGTGGCAGATCTCAGCTACCTTCTCAGGTGTGTAATCTTTAACGATTTCCTTTAATTCTTCGAAACCTTCTGTACGCTCTGCAATGAACTTGTCATCCTGAAGACCTTCAGAAAGGATCACATTCATGATACCGTTTGCAAAAGCAACATTTGTACCAGGTTTCAGTTTCAGATGGATATCTGCTTTCTTAGCCAGACCAATATCACGAGGATCAACTACGATCAGCTTGCAGCCTCTCTTGATGGCCTGACGGATCTGCATGCCGACTACAGGATGTGCTTCCTCAGGGTTGGAACCAACCAGCATGATCAGATCTGCATTCTTTGTGATATCCTCAATTGGGTTTGTCATGGCACCTGAGCCAAGAGTCATTGCAAGACCTGATACAGATGCGGAATGACATACACGTGCACAGTTGTCTGTATTGTTGGTGCCGAAGCAACAGCGAACCATCTTCTGTACCATGTAAATATCTTCATTCGGTGATCTGGAGCATGCAAAACCTGCAAGGGAATCAGAGCCATATTTCTTCTTGATTTCCATAAACTTGGAAGCTACAAGATCAAGTGCTTCATCCCATGTTGCACGTTCAAATTCACCTGTCTCTTTATTCTTAATTAACGGATATTTGATACGCTCCGGTGACTGTACAAAATCGAAGCTTCCGCTGCGGCCTTTAACGCAGAGCAGACCTTTGTTGGATGGTCCGTTTGCAGCCTCTGTATCCACAATCTTTCCGTCTTTTATGAGGAGATAATACTGGCAGCCTGTTGCACAATGTGGACAGGTAGTCAGAACCTTCTTGTCAATCTGGTATGGACGATATTTCTTTCTGCGCTTCATGGTTAACGCACCTGTCGGACAGGCCTGAACACAGTTACCACAGGATTCACAGATACCTTCATTCCATTTATGTTTATAATGTGCACCGATTACGGAGTTGAAACCACGATCCATGGTATCGATCGCACCTCTTCCTACGATTCTTACAGGTATTCACGCAGCGGTGGCAGAGAATACACAGGCTTGGATCATAGGTAAAGAATTTATTGGTATCATCAATCGGCATATCCTTCATTTCACCAGGATAGCTTGTCTCAGTTACACCATATTCAAAACAGTAATCCTGTAATTTACAGTCGCCGTTTGCCTCGCAGGAGAAGCAGTGTACACGGTGGTCAGAAAGAAGGAGATCCAGTGTATCTTTACGATATGCAACTACCTTCTCTGACATTGTCTGTACTTCATCACCTTCTGAGCAGCGAAGTGTACATGCCGTATCAAATTTGGTTCTTCCGTTGTTTGTTACTTCTACCACGCACAAACGACAGGAACCATCCGGCAATACATCTTCCAGATAGCAGAGTGTAGGAATCTCCACTCCGATCTGTCTGGCAGCCTGCAGAATAGTCGTACCTTTCTCTACCTCTGCAGGAATTCCATCTATTGTCAAATGAATCATCTTTTCACCCTCCTTAATTCACAGAAATTGCACCGAATACACAATTTTCCAGACATGTTCCGCACTTTAATACACTTGGAGGTATCAATGCTGTGAGGCTCTTTCTTATTTCCTGTGATAGCACCAACCGGGCAGTTTCTCGCACACTTGGTACATCCTTTACATTTCTCAGGATCAATCACATAAGAACGCATTGCCTTACATACATGAGCCGCGCACTTTTTTATCAACGATATGCTCTACATATTCATCTCTGAAGTTCCTTAATGTGGAAAGTACAGGAAGCGGTGCACTCTTTCCAAGTCCGCAGAGTGAACGGTCCTTGATGAAGTTTCCAAGATGCTCCAGTTTATCCAGATCCTCTACTTCACCCTTTCCGTCTACGATCCTCTCAAGGATCTCAAGCATACGCTTGGTACCGATACGGCAGGGACCACATTTACCGCAGGATTCTCTCTGGGTAAAGCCCATAAAGAAACGTGCAACCTCTACCATACAGGTATGTTCATCCATAACAACCAGACCACCGGAACCAACGATCGCACCGTATTTCTTAACAGAGTCAAAATCAAGGGGTACATCCAGATGTTCTTCTGTCAGACATCCACCGGATGGTCCGCCGATCTGAACAGCCTTAAACGCAGCACCGGATTTCAGTCCTCCGCCGATATCAAAGATAATTTCCCTTAAAGTTGTTCCCATCGGAACCTCGATCAGACCTGTATTCTCAATAGAACCTGTCAGTGAGAAGGTCTTTGTTCCAGGAGAACCTTCTGTACCGATACTTCTGTACCAGTCTGCACCTTTGAGAATGATCTCCGGAATATTTGCATAAGTTTCTACGTTATTCAGAACAGTAGGTTTCGCCCAAAGTCCCTGCTCAACCGTACGTGGCGGTTTTACACGGGGCATACCTCTGCTTCCTTCGATAGATGCAGTCAGGGCAGAACCTTCACCACATACGAAAGCACCTGCACCACGATTGATATGCATATGGAAGGAGAATCCTGTTCCAAGGATATCATCGCCTAACAGTCCCACTTCTTCCAGAACTGCGATAGCGTGTTTCAGTCGTGCTACTGACTGGGGATACTCCGCACGTACATAAATATAACCATGCTGTGCTCTTACTGCGTAAGCTGCAAGCATCATACCTTCGATCAGACGGTAAGGATCACCTTCCATTACAGAACCATCCATGAATGCTCCCGGGTCACCCTCATCACCGTTACAAACTACATAATGAACAGGATCAGCCTGACGTGCTACCTGAATCCATTTCTTACCTGCCGGGAAACCGCCGCCGCCACGTCCGCGGATACCGGATTTATCAACCTGATCAATAACCAGATCCGGATCCATCTCAAACATTGCTTTCTCCAGAGCCTGAAAACCACCGCTTGCTATGTACTCATTCAGAGATTCTGCATCAAACTTACCACAGTTTTTCAGAACAATACGGGTCTGTTTCGCGATAAACGGAATATCTTCCGGTCCGCGGCTCACTTTTCCGCCTTTCTGGTAAAGCAGTCTCTCGATAGTCTCATTACCCTGAACACTCTTCTCAAAAATCTCCTGGCAGTCTTCGATCTGAACCTTCGTGTACTGGATCACATCGTCACCCTTCTGGATACGAACCAGTGGTCCAAGTTCACAGACACCCTGACATCCTGTTTTCTTTACACCTACATGTGCATCTTTGTCATGAGGTCCAAACTCAATGGTAACTCCCGGAGCATCTTTGGCAATCTCCATGAATTTCTCATAGATTTTCTGAGAACCGGTTGCCACACATCCGGTACCTGAACAGACAAGAATACGACAGTCATAAGAATTAAGTTCTTTCACAGCTTCTTCTCTGATCTGCTCCAATACTTCCTTATTCTGGATCATCCCTGTTCGCCCCCTCTCAGTTTATCAATCAGCTCATCTGCCTTCTCCGGAGTCATTCTCGGATATACCTCTTCATTGACCATCATAGTCGGTGCAAGTCCGCAGGCACCAAGACAGGAAACTGTTTCCACAGTAAACATCATATCGTCTGTCGTCTTCTTTGTTTTTGACAGCCCCAGTTTCTTATAAAGTTCCTCCAGAACCGGTATTGATTTTCTTACATGACAGGCTGTTCCGTCACAGACCTTGATCACATATTTACCTTTCGCATCAAATGAGAAATTCTCATAAAATGTGGCAACACTGAACGCTTTCGCTTCTGTCACACCGATCTGCTCCGCAACATATGTAAGCAATTCTTCCGGGAGATATCTGTACACCCCCTGAATATCCTGCATGATCGGAATCAGTGATGCCGGCTTTTTACCATAGAAAGCAATGATCTCATCCGCTTTCTGATAAAATGACTGATCTAGCATTTCGCACCCTCCTTATACCTGTTTTTTCTTTTTTATTGCACTCTTTACATATTGTAACGTTAATTATATGCCTTTTTCGTCATTTTCACAAGCGCATTTATAGAAATTTTCTAATTTTTTATCATTTTCCTCTATAGATGTTTGTTTTGTTTGTCTAATTTTTATCAGCTTTGTTCAATACTAAACCATCTCAGATGATAAACCAAACTAAACTGAATCAAACTGAATAATTGTTACTGTTTACGCACCACTATCCCGAGACATACAAGCCAAAATTCCATTGCAGCAGACAATTTGGAATGAATTTTGGCTACGTTACTGAGAACGGAGTAAACAGTAATGTACGTGGTGTGTGTACAATGTCAGGAATATTATGATTGTGCTATGATTCTGCCTGTGCTACACTGTCCATATGATATCAGTGACAAAAGATAAGTGTTCCGTTCTCACTGAAAATATCCGGATAAAGGAGGAGGTAAGTATGTTTTCTTTGAAAGAAAAAGAAGTGAATACAGGACGTCAGAGGGAACTTGATCTGGTAAAGGGTTTCCTGTTGATCATGATAGTATTTATACATTCATTTCAGACAATAGGTGGTGTCGCAGCAGCCGAATCAAATGTACATAAGATTCTGTTTGCGCTCTTCATGCCGACAGGTGCCTGCCTATATCTGTTTACCATGGGATTCGGAAGTGCTTTCACACGCCATTCCCAGCCCAAAGATATGGTTAAAAACGGCATAAAGCTGTTATTCTATCAGGGATTAAGCAATTTATGCTATGCAGCTGTAATGACAATCAGTTTTAATATAAGAAATTCCATTACAGTTGAAGCTGCAGGCAGCAGAGAATTATATGACGCAAATCTTTATTCCATGCTTACATTCGTAAATATATTCTTTATAGCCGGTATGTGCTATCTGGTGCTTGCGGTCTACAGGAAATTAAATGTAAGCTTAAGGGGATATGTCATAAGTGCTGTAATAGTCGGAATCATATCACCATTTACAAAGTTGCTGGTTTCTGATGATCCGGCAATTAACTGGATCCTGGATATGACTTTCGGTGGAAAAGGTGAAACCAGCTTCTGCTTCTTCCCATATTTGAGTTATGTATTTCTTGGATATGTTTTTGGAAAAGTGCTCAGAAGAATCCCTGAAGATGAAAAAGGAAACTTTTATAAAGAAAGCGGGATCATATGTGGGATTACTGCGGCGGTATGGTTTATATGCTGCATTGTACTACATCCGGGCATTGAAGGATTCTTTAATTATATGATCGAACAATACAGAATCCCGGGGCTTGCAAAGGTACTCGGAAGTTTCTGCAGTATCATATTTGTGTTTGCAGCTGCATTTCGTATCATGCCAATGATGGAAAAATGGAAATTCGGATATAATAAACTGTGTTATTACTCAAAACAGATTTCAAAGATGTATGCCGTACATATCGGAGTTTACTGGACTACTTGCCGGTTTTGCTGCTTTTTACGAATTTGGGGTAAAAGAATGCCTGATATTGTCAGTGGCAGCACTGATTGTGACTGATCTTCTTGTACATGGATACATCATAATTAACAGATAAAATAAAAAACAGAAAAATAGCAGAATGCTTTTTATCTGCACAAAAAAAACAGACCATATTTTTATGATCTTTTGTTTCATAAAATGTGGTCTGCCTGTTTCATGCGTTCTTTTTATTGAGCCTGGAAATAATATCCAACGCCCCATTTGGTGTGTACATACTTCGGTTCACTTGGATTGGTTTCAATCTTCTCACGGAGACGGCGGATATGTACATCCACAGTACGCACATCACCCGGATACTCATATCCCCATACAATGTTCAGCAGGTTCTCACGACTGTAAACCTTATTCGGATTAAATACCAGAAGCTCCAGTACATCAAATTCCTTTGCTGTCAGATTAATCTCTTTACCTGCAATAAATACACGTCTGCCTTCACAGTCCATACGAAGATCGCCCACCTGAATGCTCTTTGCCTTTTCTTTCTCCTCGTGGTCGCTTCCCGCACGGCGCATGATCGCTTTGATACGTGCCTTAACTTCCAGGATATTGAACGGTTTGGTGATATAATCATCCGCACCATATTCAAGACCAAGGATCTTATCCATATCCTCACCCTTAGCTGTCAGCATCACGATCGGCACATTGGAAAATTCGCGGATCTGCTGGCATACTTCCAGCCCGTCCATCTTCGGCAGCATCAGATCCAGAAGGATAATATCATATTTTTTATCTTTTGCTTTCTCTACTGCCTCTTCTCCATCATAAGCGCAGTCTACCTCCATACCATCCTGTTCCAGACTAAAACGGATTCCTTTTACGATCAGTTTCTCATCATCTACTACCAAAACTTTCCTGCTCATTCGGTTCTCCTTATCCTACTACTATCTCATCTTTTATCTTTGCAAAAGTACCTTCTTTGATACCCTGTACATTCATAATATCCTCTATCGCAGCAAATGGCCCGTTCTCTTCTCTGTAGGCAATGATCGCCTGTGCACGTGTTGCACCGATCCCCGTCAGCGTAGTAAGCTGAGCTTCATCTGCTGTATTTATGTTGATCCTGTTATCCTGCTGAACCTGAGCGGTCATCCCCGTGTTCTGTCCTGTCCCGGCACTTCCATTCATCTGTCCATCTGATGCCCCGAACATCTCTGCCGGATCCAGCCCCTGCCGCTCCATCTCTTCCTGTGTGAGAATATAGAGCTGCTGTCCGTCTGTCAGAACTCCTGCACGGTTTACACAGGTTAGAGCTGCCTCGGGAAGATATCCTCCCGCCGCCTCAATCGCCTGAAACACCCGGCTCCCGGCTGGCCACGCTGAAAAACTCCCGGATTCGCAACTGCTCCGCAGACATCTACATAGATCATCTCTGGCTGTGTTTCCCCGGCTGAATTTATCTCCGTCCCATTACCTGCATCTGAACCATCTGATTCTGCCTGTTTTTTCCGGGACTCTGCAGAACTGCCATCATCATTCTGTCGGTCATCTGTATCTTTCTTCGACTTCTGTCCTGATGTTTTCTCTTCTGATGACTCCGCATCCACCTCTGCCTTTGCTTCCTGCAATCCATCTATCAGAAACTGTGCCTCTCTGCTCTTACATCCTGTCAGTCCTGTAAGAAACAAAGCTCCACATAATATCAGTGTCACAGTATAACAACACCTGTTTTTTATTTTTGTCATAAGGGTCCTCCTCTTATTTCTCAGAGTAAGAGTCCCCCTGTCCATAATGCCACCCTTATTGTAACGAAATCTTAATGATTTTACAATAGTAAACTCTTATTTTTGCCACTTAAATATAACAATTCCGGAAATCGCGATCAGCAATCCAAGGATTTTGCGCCATTCAAAGGGTTCTTTATCTACCCCAAACAATCCAAATAATTCAATTACATAAGCAACTGCCAGCTGCGAAATAACGATCAGCATTGCTGCCCTGGCAGGTCCAAGGCTCCCATACTCTGGATTACTGTAATGGTAATAAACGCTCCGATCACTCCGCCAAGAAGTGTATATTTATTGTCCACCTGCCAGAGTGCAGCCACACTTTCCCGTCCTGTAAAAAGCCAGGCAAGAACGCAGACTGCAAAAGCCGACAGCTGTACCCATCCGGTTGATACCCAGAGGCTGGTCTGCTTTGTCACCTCCGTATTAAAAACACCCTGAATGCTCATCAGTGCCCCTGAAATCAATGCCACTATAAATCCCCACATAAATCTGCCCTCCTGGATAATATGATCATTCTGCTTACTCCGGTAATCATTTCTGTACCGAAAAGAGGTACTGCCGTTTAGCAGCACCTCTTGTTTTCTTTAGTATCAGTTTATTCAGTTACGAAAAAATCATACAGCAAATTTCTTCATTGTGGAATATGGACTGTAAACTCTGGACTTGTTCTTGGAGGTTCTATTCCAGGATGCACTGTCACATACCAGGTACCTTTCTTTACGTTTGTAAAGGTTACAGTTACGGTATTTTTG
>ENA-OQEB01000644-OQEB01000644.1-human-gut-metagenome-genome-assembly--contig:-NODE-644-length-14161-cov-1.758444_pt1 | contig 14161 bp, 15 predicted proteins | sample MGYA00242787_ERZ504619 | MGnify/ENA primary metagenome ERZ504619 (study PRJEB26092, sample SAMD00036317) | human gut metagenome | host: Homo sapiens | study: EMG produced TPA metagenomics assembly of... | reverse complement strand
TGCCTCCGGTCTTTTTCAAAAGACGGATATCGGTAATCTCCATCTTCTTATCCAATGCTTTACACATATCGTAAATCGTAAGAAGCGCGGCGTCACTCCTGTCAAAGCCTCCATCTCAACTCCGGTCTTTCCTGTCACTTTCACTGTACAGGTACAGAAGATCGCACATTCTTTCTCATTCATACGAAAATCCACCTTACAATTCGTAAGCGGCAATATATGACACATAGGAATCAGATCTGAGGTCCGCTTCGCCCCTGCAATACCCGCCGTTGCCGCAACAGCCAAAACGTCGCCTTTACCGACTGTCCCTGCTTTCACAGCCTGAAAAACATCCCGGTTTACAAGAATCTTCCCTTCTGCCACAGCCTCTCGTGCCGTCTCTTTTTTGTCGGTCACATCGACCATGACCGCTTTTCCGTTTTCGTCAAAATGTGTTAATCCCATATAGAGTCCTTTCCGTTCTCTTACATTTTTCCAAATCATTTTTTATTCTACCACAGTTTCATAAATTTTTCGACGACAAGATTGTAAAAAAAGAATGCCCTGTACCGTGTTGCAGTACAAAGCACTCTTTTTGAATCTTCTTTCGTATATTTACATTTATAAAACAGACGCCGCTTCATGAGCGGTATGAACCGCATGATATAATGTTCCTATTTTCGTATTACAGTCTCCGACGAAAACAACTTCTCTCCCCGCATCCGCAAATGCCTGTACTTTCTCTTCATTTGCTTTTACCCCCAGCGAAAGGATGATCTGTTCATATGAAAGTTCTATCGTTTTTTCATTTTTTACAAATACGATGCGGTCGCCCTCAATGTTCATTTTGACACCGCCGATCATCTTGACCTGTTCTGCTTCCAACAGTCCGCGCAGGGCAATTTGATTAAATTTGGCGCCTCCTCTTCCAAAATCACAGACATCGATCATGTCAACCAAAGTAACTTCTTTTCCCGCTTTTGCCAAAGACAGCGCTGCTTCGCATCCGGTAAGTCCTGCGCCTACGATCACAACTTGCTTCTTTGCAGAAACTTTCCCAAGCTCCACATCTCCGACCCATACGACATCCTCTCTGCCTTTCGCAAACTTCGGAATAACAGGCTCTGCTCCGACTGCCACGATCACCGCGTCATAGTCTTTTCCCTTCAGATCTTCCGCCCGAACTTCACTGTTCAAATGAACAGAAACCCTCTCTTGACCGGAAATAGAATGAATCGTCCATTCTACATATTTTTTGATATCTTGCTTGAATTTCGGAGCGCCTGCCATTGTGAGGACTCCGCCTAAATGATCTTCTTTTTCATAAAGATCTACTGTATGCCCTCTTTGCGCCGCCGTTCTCGCCGCCTCGATTCCCGCAGGTCCTCCGCCTATCACGGCAATCCTCTTAGGCAAAGTGTTCCCCAGATTCATATACAATGTTTCCATCCCAAGTTCTGCGTTTACAGAACACCTCACCGGAGCAAGATCATAATGCGTCCGGTTAATACAATAATTGCATCTGACGCATGGTCTTGTATTCTCAGGCATCCGCTTTTGGCGTTCTTAACCACCATCGGATCTGCCATCAGCCTCGCGCCATAGAAACCATATCGGCCTTTCCTTCCGCAATATACTGTTCCGCCTGCTCTAATGTAACCGACCCGACTACCGTCACCGGAACAGAAATCTCTTTCCTGATTTTTGCCGCGTCTTCGATGTTGATTCCATGATCGTAATAGATCGGCTGATTCATATAAGGAGCAAGTTTTTGCTCGGAATGCATCCCTCTGGATACATGAAGAAGATCGATATACGGCTCAATCCGTTTTACAAATGCGATAACTTCATCCAGGGAAGGCGAACCCTCGATCATATCATTTGCATTGATCCGATATTCGATAGCCAGACGATCTTTGATCTTCTCACGAACCGCAGCGAGCAGTTCCACCGTAAATCTTGATGCATTTTCAATCGTATCCGCGCCATATTCATCTGTTCTTTCATTGATCCTCTTGTTCAAAAAGCATCCCGGAAGCTGCCCGTGAGCTCCATGGATCACAAGACTGTCAACTCCGCATCTTACCGCGCGCTCTGCCGCCAACGCAAAATCTTCAATATATTCCTTGATCTGTTCTTTCGTCATATAAGTAGGGTCAAGCTCTACCGCCGCTTATCGCCGTTGTGATCTCTGTCTGCGAAGTTCCGCCATACATATTAATGGCAAAAAGTTCTATTCCGATCTTGCACTGATACATATGGACAAGATCTGATAAGATCGTCATTTCATTTACGACACTTTCTTCGCTCATTCGCAGCAGATGAGTGACAAACGGAGGGAGATTTCGATTGACGCAGCCACATCCGATATTAATACATGCCGCTCCGCCTTTTACGATATCCCTTACCCATTCAATCAATTCACGGTTTACATGACCGTCCGCCGTCGCAAAGGACGGCCATACAGGAGTGAAAGAAACTCTGTTTTTCAATGTCATGGGGCCGATTTTGATAGGACTTAAAACATGTTCGTAGTTCATTTTCTGTTCATTCATTTTCCGATGTTCCTTTCAAAAGTATTTAATCATCTTTTGAATGTCTTGCACCGATCTGAAAATCTTCGTTATGATCGAACATATATTTCACGGTGATTGGATCATCCCCTGTCAGTTTTTTGAAATCATCAGTAAAGATATCCATTTTTCCTTCTCTGATCGCCTGCGCAAACGTCACCATTCCATCGCTTGAAAACGGAGCTTCACTGTCTTCCAGGAATACGCCGTCCGTCGTTCTCGGCACTCCCATAGCATCCCATATTTGATAGTTTTCTTCATCCGTTACATTCTGAAACGTCAGATTATTTCCTGTAGATTCATTTCCGATCTCGATAAACTGAGTAATCGTCATCAGCTCCGGTCCGTTAATGTCCCAAACTTTCCGTGTAAACTCGCCCGATCTGTGGAGCGCGTATGCCACAGCCTTCGCACAGTCTTTTCTGGAGATATAAGCCATCAATCCGTCGCCCTGTGAATTTGTGAGCGGAGTTCCCATTTTTACATAAGTAAAGTAATTTGTGACCATCGCCTCTGCATACTGTGAATTTCTCATAAACTGATAATCTAAGCCGACCTCTTTTATATAATTTTCTGTATAAATGTGGTCTTTCTTTTCAACACTAGGATTTGTCTCATCGTCTGCATTCACTAACGAAGTATAAATAATCTGTTTTACTCCTGCCGCTTTTGCCGCATCTATCGCATTTTTATGAGCTTTCTGCCTTTTCGCTCCTACAAACGGCATCGAAATAAGAGCCAGCGCATCTGCTCCTTTGAATGCCTCCGACAATCCATCTGCGTTGTTAAAGTTTGTCTGACGAGTCTCGATCCCATATCTGCATATTTTTTGAGCGCCTCTTCACTATAACCACAAAAGATCAGATTCTCTTTCGGTTCTAAAGTAAGCAAAATTTCAGCGGCAGTTTCACCTAAATTTCCGTCAACACCTGTCAATAATAATTTACCCATCGTTTCATTTCTCCTTTGCTTTTCATACTGTAATGATAATATTTTAACAAGCAAAAAGAAACTACCTGCTTTTCTATAAAGACTATAAGTTTTTCTTATAATCTTTAAAATATGCTACAATATATTCATAAAACTGAACAACACTTTGTTTTTTATTTTCTTTTAAATAAGCCACCGCAAAATCTGCATGATGATGACTTCCTACTATTTTTACAGTGCACAGATCTTCCTCTTCCGGCACAACCTCTCTGCCTGTATATCCTATTCCTTCATCCAGTTTTATAGATATAAAATACTCCGAAAGAGAATTCACTTCTTTTACAATATTCGGTTCAAACCCATCCAATATAAACGCCTTCATAAAATCATCATAAAACTTTCTGCCCATCTGCGAAGATAACGTGATCATCGGCTCGTCTTTTACTAAAATGGGGTTGATGCTTTTATACTGACTTAATCTGTTTTTTCTGCTGCATACAATACACGTTTCCGACTGATGAATCGTTTCATAAGAAATATCCGGGTTTACAGAAAACTCTGATGACAGACCAAAAGCAATATCAATATCTCCTGCCTCCAACAGCTTTTTCCCCTCTTCAAATGTATAAACACGAACATCAAAATGCGTTTCATGCCCTTCTTTATATTCATTGATAATACGGGGAAGATATTTATTTTCAAACGGACCTGTAATCCCCACTACTATTTTCTGCGAATTCTTTTTTTGAATATAACGCGTCTGTTTCTCGATTTTCTCATATTCCTCAGATAACTGTTTGATCTTCTGATAATAATATTTACCGGCTTCCGTCAATTCAGGGCGGTATTTACTCCTGTCAAATAAACGAACTCCGACTTCTTCTTCCAGTTTAGAAATCTGCTGGCTAATGGCAGCCTGCGACAAATAGTGCTTTTCGCCGCCTTGCGAAAAGCTTCCTGTTTCTACAACTGACATAAAAAAATAAAAACTCTTTTTTAAACATGTTGCCACCTCACCTGTTCCTGAGAATACTCGTTCTTTAAACTGCTTTCCTTTTTAGTATTCTTTCGTGTTATATGTGCGAAAGATCTTGCACTCAAGCTTCGGTTGTAAAAACTCAGTGCAGTTCAACTCCCATCATACCACATACAAAAATCATTTGCATCCGATCAGAACTCAACTCCACCGTCCGATCAGACCCCAGTTCGATTTCATCGCTTCGCTCTTCATCTCACTGACGGGCGTCCGCCCTATGCTTAAAAAAGAGGACTCCGCACCTTGTAAGCAGCTTACGCTGCGGAGTCCTCTTTTTTATGCGCAGGTCTGATCTGTTGATTCAAACTGTGAATTGTATAGTTCGGCGTAGAAGCCGTTTTGGGCGAGGAGTTGTGTGTGTGTTCCTTGTTCGATGATATCGCCGTCTTTCATAACGAGAATGAGATCTGCGTCTCGGATTGTCGATAATCTATGGGCGATAACGAAACTTGTTCTGCCTTTCATCAAATTATCCATTGCTTTTTTGGATTCTTACTTCTGTTCTTGTATCGACGGAACTTGTCGCTTCGTCAAGAATGAGGATCTTCGGATCTGCAAGTATTGCTCTTGCGATCGTAAGAAGCTGTTTTTGTCCTTGTGAGATGTTTGTTGCTTCTTCATTGATTTCCATCTGATAGCCTCCCGGAAGTGTCTGGACGAAACGGTGAACATGTGCTGCTTTTGCTGCCTGTATAACTTCTTCCTCTGTTGCGTCGAGTTTTCCGTAACGGATGTTATCCATGATCGTTCCGTGGAAGAGCCATGTATCTTGAAGTACCATTCCGAACATTTCTCTTAGTTCGCTTCTGTTGAAGTCTCTTACGTCATGGCCGTCGATCTTGATCGAACCGCTGTTTACATCATAAAAGCGCATGAGCAGTTGATCATCGTTGTTTTTCCGGCTCCTGTAGGACCGACGATTGCGATTTTCTGACCTTCTTTTACATTTGCAGAGAAATCGTTAATGATGATCTTTTCCGGATTGTATCCGAAATGAACATTTTCAAACTGTACATTTCCGTGAAGTCCTTCTACCGAAACAGGGTGTTCAACCGTCTGATCTTCTTCCTTTTCTTCGAGGAATTCAAACACCCGCTCCGATGATGCCGCCGCAAGCTGAAGCATGTTTGTCACCTGAGCAACTTGTTGGATCGGCTGTGTAAAGTTTCTCACATACTGAATAAATGACTGGATATCTCCGACTTCTATTGTCTTTTTAATCGCCAGAAAACCTCCGAGTATCGCTACTCCTACATAACCTAAGTTCCTACAAACTGCATGACCGGCATCATCATTCCAGAGAAAAACTGGGATTTCCATGCAGATTCATACAATTTATCATTTGTCCGGTCAAATTCACGGATCACATCGTCTTCTTTGTTAAATGCCTTGATCACGTTGTGTCCGCTGTACACTTCCTCGACCTGACCGTTTACATTTCCGAGATATTCCTGCTGTCCGCTGAAATATTTCTGCGAATGTTTCATAACGAATGAGATCAGGCCAACGGAAATCGGCAGGATCAACAGCGCCACAACCGTCATAAGCGGACTGATCGAAAGCATCATAACGAGAACTCCTATCAGAGTCGTCACAGAAGTAATAAGCTGCGTCGCGCTTTGGTTCAAACTCTGTCCGAGAGTATCTACATCATTTGTCACACGGGAGAGCACCTCTCCGACAGGCTTCGTATCAAAATAATCCATCGGCATCCGATTGACCTTTTCCGTAATATCTTTTCTCAATCGGTACGTCGTTTTCTGTGAGATTCCGGTCATAATCATTCCCTGAATAAAGGAACAAAGCGCGCTGACTACATACAGACCGAGAGTAATAAGAAGGATCTGTCCGATTTTTCCGAAATCCATTCCCGATCCGCCCGATACTTTACTGACAAGCCCGTTAAAAATCTCTGTTGTAGCCTTACCTAATATTTTCGGTCCGACAATGTTAAATACCGTTCCGCATACTGCGAAAACAGCGACAAAAAGCATCTGCACTTTATATACGCTCATATATTTTACAAGTTTTTTAAGCGAGCCTTTAAAATCCTTTGCTTTTGCTCCTCCTCGCATTCCTCCATGAGGACCTTTCATTCCGTGCCTAGACATCGCTTCTCACCTCCTGTTCCGCTGTTTTTGCACTGATTGCTTCTTTTCTTTCTTCTGTTTTTATCGTTTCACTTTTTATATCTTCCGTTTTTCTGTCTTCACTTTGCATTCCATCTTGAAGTTCTTTTTCAGACAACTGGGATGCCGCAATCTGTTTGTAAACTTCACAGTTTCTAAGAAGCTCTTTATGTGTACCGATTCCTGCAATCTTTCCATCATCAAGTACAATGATCTGTTCTGCATTTAAAATCGTACTGATTCGCTGTGCCACGATCAGCACCGTACTTTCTTTCGTCCGCTTTTTCAAAGCTTTCCGTAGAGCAACGTCTGTCTTGAAGTCAAGCGCCGAAAAAACTGTCGTCAAAAATAAACACTTCCGGTCGTTTTGCGATCGCCCTTGCGATTGAAAGTCTCTGTTTCTGGCCTCCGGACACATTCGATCCGCCCTGCGAAATAGGACTTTCATATTTGTTCGGCTTTGCTTCGATAAACTCTGTTGCCTGCGCTATCTGCGCAGCTTCTTTCATCTCCTGCCCGCCGCCTTCCGGATTCCCGAACATAATATTCGATGCGATATCACCTGAGAACAACAGTCCTTTCTGAGGAACATACCCAAGTTTATCTCTCAAATCATGCTGTGTCACTTCACGAATATCTGTTCCATCCAAACGGATACTTCCGTCCGTCACATCATAAAAACGGGGGATCAGATTGACAAGCGTTGATTTTCCGCTTCCGGTACTTCCGATAATCGCTGTCGTTTCTCCCGGTTTTGCCGTAAATGTAATATCTTCAAGAACATTTTCATCCGCACCCGGATATTTGAAAGAAACATGGTCGAATGTGAGCACACCTTTTTGTTTTTCTTCAAATTTTTTCGGTGTTTTCGGATCATGGATCACCGTCCTGCTGGACAGAACCTCATCCACACGATCTGCCGCAACAGCCGCTCTTGGAAGCATAACCGACAACATGCATATCATAAGGAATCCCATAATAATCTGCATCGTATACTGGATAAACGCCATCATATCTCCGACCTGCATCTGTCCGTCGTTGATTCCTTTTGCACCGGACCACATGATCAAAACCGAGATCCCGTTCATAATAAGCATCATGATCGGCATCATAAACGTCATCGCGCGATTTACGAACAGATTTGTTTTCATCAGATCCATATTTGCTTTGTCAAACCGCTTTTCCTCATGCTTCTCTGTACTAAACGCCCTGATCACAGGAAGTCCGGTCAATATTTCTCTCATAACAAGGTTCACTTTATCAACTAATTTCTGCAGGCTCTTAAATTTCGGCATTGCAACCGCAAACAAAACCAAAACGACTAAAGCGATCAAAACAACTGCCAGACCGATGATCCAGGACATTGAAACATTTGTCTGAAATACCTGCACAATGCCTCCGATCGCAAGAATCGGCGCATAAAGTACAATTCTAAGCAGCATCACGATAATAAACTGTACTTGTTGGATATCGTTTGTACTTCTCGTGATCAAAGACGCCGTGGAAAAATGATCGAACTCATTGCTTGAATATCCTACGACTTTCTTAAACACTCTTCCTCTTAGATCGCGTCCTGCCGCCGCTCCGACGCGGGATGCAAGAAATCCGACAAGAACGCTTGCCACCATTCCGAGAAATGCAAGACCGATCATTTTTGCTCCTGTTGAAAACAGATAGCGAAACTGCAATTCATCCATATCGATACCGAGATCTGCATAAGCTTCTTTTACATAATTTACGGCAGCCTGCTCTGTGATCGTATCAGGAAGTTCTTCCGTCTTTTTTTCTATCTCCGATACAAATGCCTGTTTCTGCTCCTGCGGCATCATTTTCAAAATATCCAAAACCGTCATATCTTCCGATATCATTTCCGGAGGAAGCTGTGCTTTCAACTGTTCTTCGATATCTGCGGTCATATCGCTTCCTGATTCAAATCCTGCCGCCATCATCATAGGCGCTGCCAGAATACCGCTTAATTTTTCCGTCCTATCCGTATCTTCTTTTACAGTATCTTTTAAGACATAAGCCTGTTCTTCATATGTTTTGTCATCCTTTTCATATGCCGACAAAACAGTTTTTCCGTCTTTTTCAGAAGTAAAAAGCAAAAGTGTCTCCATATCTTCCGCGGAAATCGCATCCGGTATATGATCTTCAACTCCGCCTTGTTGGATTCCCACATTGACGATGTCCGAAGTATATGCAGGCAAAGACAGATCACAATACGCCTGCACGATCAAAATGGCCACGATCGCAAGAAGCGCTTTCCAGTGCTCGGACGCATACTTAAATAAGTTTTTCATATCTTTTCTTTCCTTTCATATTGATCAATATTATTGTTTACATGAACTAAAAGCCTGCGAAACAATATTTTTTCTTCTACGCTCATTCCTTTAAGCAGGATCTCCTCCATTTTATCCGTCACGTCTTTTATAGATTGAATGCACGAACGTCCTTTCTCTGTAAGCGCCAACCGCATAACTCTCTGATCCGCAGGATCTGTCTGTCTTGCAATATATCCAAACTGTTCCATTTTACGGATCGATGATGTAATCGACGGAGCGGTAATATTCAACTGCTTTGCCAGATCCTTCTGCGACATAGACTCACAGTGATGAAGCGTAAGTAAAATACTTGCCTGACTTCTGTTTAGATCAAATACACTGTACATATCTTTTGCCGCAACTTTCGCCCGGTGCGACACAATTCCCAATATCCCGATCACCGGAGCATCGTTATATCACATTGAAACATGTTATGCCTCCCTCTTACTTTTTATTTATTAGTTAGATAACTAAATAATATATTAGTAATATAACACAAAAAAGTCAACATATACATGTTGACTTCACATTTTTTTCATACTTTTTGACTAATTTTATTTAGTAGGTTAATTATATGTCTCCTGATTTTCTTCCCGTTCTTTCATTTTGATCGTCTGCACATTGATTCCGTTTACTTCTATATGATCGTCCACCGGTATCACAAGACAGCGGCGTCCGTCAATGATCCTCGTCTCAACGAGATCCGCTCTTTCCGGATTTACCTTAATAACGATGTCCGGAGTTTCAATCTGAAACTTTCTCGTCTCTGCAATATTAGATGCTAAAAGCGATGTTTTTTCTCCTGCATTTTCCGTGAAATTGCGGTCGAAACTTTCCATCTTTTCCGCCTCTACACCGCTTTGCTCAAACACTTTCTTCATATCTGTCAGATCAAGCGCCAGCGGTTCCGGTTCTTCCTTATGTTCTTCTATCAACTGATTCAGCGTTTCATGAATATTTCTGACGGTCTCATAATCTCCGTCCTCACCAAGCGTGTCTTCGATCAACATTTTAAACGTTTCTTTCTGCGTATCGGCAGACATCGGCATCTTCGTTCCGAAAAGCTGATCGATCATTCCGGGCTGTAAATCTTCTGATTTCTTCGTATAATATAGCATACTATGTAAATCCGTGCTTCGGTCATTAAAGGCAGGGAACAAAAATCCTTTATCGGGCATATCTACGATCCAGTCTCTTATCCGATCCTGAATGCAGTTGCTTTCCGCATTATAACTCAATCCTGCTTTCGACAAAGACACCGGGCAGAGACTCATAAGCAAATATTCATACACTTCGTCAGACGCGTCGAACATTTCGATCCCGTCGGAAGATTTTCCCGGAACATCATACATCGCATGGATCAAAATAATGTAATAATTCTCGGCACAGTCGTATGCCTCGATGACTTTATCATAAAACTCTTCCAAAAGCATATCATCCTGAAGCTTGCTGCTGCGAAGCTTCAAAAGAAACTCCTGCGTTCCCCCGGGCATCTCCGCATCGATCGGAAATTCCATATTCAATATATTTTTCCCGACCGTACCGGAAAGCGTCTTTTTAAAAATGTCAAAATATTTAAACGCCTCTTCTTCCGGCAATGACAAAAAAGCTTCTTTTGATTCCATCTTCTTTTCTTTCTCATGATCTACATAACACCCGCATATACGTGTAATCGCACAATTTGCCGGAGTAAACTGCTTTCTTATCTCTAATATTTCCTTCTTATTCATATTATAAACCCTTTCCGTCATTCTTCTGTCTGTTTCTTTCGCGCCTGCTTTCATCGCATCTGTTTCTTTCGCATCTGCTTCCGTTTTGCTCATTTTCCGGCGCTATTTCCGTTTGCGCCGATCTATTATATCATACACCTGATCGGGGAATTAAAAAAGATTTGATTTTCCCTTTGTTCTATGGTACGATAGCGTCGCAAACAATAAGACCATACAAAATAGACTTTTGATAGAAAGCTTACATTTCAACGCATTTGGCTTCGCACTCTTTCTTGAAATATTTTCAGAGAAAATGCATCGTCAGATGCCTTTTTTACGGAAGGAACTTTTATGAACGCTGCAAGACAAAACGAACAATCGATCTTCCATACTTTTTTTAAATATGTATCATCAAACGTCCTCGGCATGATCGGATTTTCCTGCTATATTCTGGCCGACGTTTTTTTCATTGCAAGGGGAATCGGCGCAGACGCCCTCGCGGCGCTCAATCTGACGCTCCCTGCATACAACCTTATGAACGGGATCGGTCTGATGATCGGTATGGGCGGAGCGCCCGCTACTCGCTTTCATCGACACGCCCGGACAGCGATACACACCGCACTGCTTTTACACATGCTCTGCTTTTGGCCGCTCTCTGCGCACTTTTCTTCTCCTTTGCGGGAGCATTTTGTTCAGAAGAGATTTCCGCCATACTCGGCGCCGATCACGACACGATCGGTTACGCCTCCGACTACATCCGCATACTGCTTCTCTTCTCCCCGCTCTTTCTCGGAAACAATCTTCTTCTTTGTTTTGTGAGAAACGACGGAGCTCCCAGACTTTCTATGGCGGGAATGCTTATCGGAAGTCTTGCCAACATTGTACTGGACTATATTTTTATCTATCCGCTTGGCATGGAAATGGCAGGAGCCGCCACTGCGACTGCAACTGCTCCTGTGATCAGTATGCTCATCATGTCTGTCCATTTTATAAAGAAAAACAACCGGTTTCATATTACAAAAATACGGCTGTCATTAAAACGCGCCGCTGATATTTGTTTCCTGGGAGTTTCCTCTCTTGTACTGGAGCTTTCCTCTGGAATCGTTATTATCGTATTCAATTTCCTGATCCTTAAGTTGAACGGAAATACAGGTGTTGCCGCCTACGGAATCCTTGCAAATATCGCCCTTGTCCTCACTTCTGTTTTTACAGGGATCGCGCAGGGCATACAGCCTATCGTCAGCAGACATGCCGATGCAAAAGGAAAGCATGTACAAAACAGTATACGAAAATATGCGCTGATCACAAGCCTTCTCCTTTCGCTTGTTTCCTACATAACGATCAGTCTTTTTTCTGTTCCTATCGCCGAAGCATTCAACAAGGCGGATGATCCTCTGTTGACAACTATCGCTTCCGGAGGCATGAGAATTTATTTTATCAACTTATTTTTTGCCGGAGTGAACATTATAGCATCTGCATTTTTATGTTCATGCGACAAACCAAAACTTGCATTTGTCATCTCTGTTTTAAGAGGCTTTATACTGATCATTCCTGCCGCATGGATTTTGTCGTCATTATTTGGATTGACAGGGATCTGGCTTACCGTTCCTGTCACCGAAGCGATTGTATGCCTGTTTTCATTCCTGTTTCTTTTTCGCGGCACACACACTCAAATAGTACAGTCAACATAAAACGCCCACTCTTTCAGGCGTATCAAAAAGTATCGGGATACAAAATTCATCTTCTGTATCCCGATACTTTCGTTTTTACTTACATTCCGCTGTACGCAGTATTTTATTTGCATTTTCAATCCGCTCTTTTGTCGGAGGATCAATCCCCTCCAACGGATACTCATATCCGAGTTCTTTCCATTTATATGCTCCGAGCGTATGATACGGAAGGACTTCGACTTTTTCCACATTACTTAGTCCGTCAATGAATTCACGGAGTTTTCCAAGCGCTCCGTCATCGTCGCTCCTCTGCGGAACAAGGACATGACGAATCCAGACAGGTTTTTTAATCTCATCCAAATATTTAGCGAAATCAAGAATATTTTCATTCGTACATCCTGTTAATATCTTATGCTGCTCATCATCGATATGTTTTATATCGAGCATCACAAGATCTGTATATTTCATCAGTTCCTGTACTTTCCCGAAAAACGGTTCTTCTCTCGTAAACGGATTTCCACTTGTATCAAGCGTTGTATGGACTCCGGCTTCCTTCGCTTTGCGGAACAATTCAATCAAGAAGTCAATCTGAAGAAGAGGCTCTCCTCCGCTTACCGTGATCCCGCCTTTATCTCCCCAGTAAGTGCGATAGCGCAGAGCTGTTTTCAGAAGCTCATCTGCCGTATACAGCGTTCCTTTCTTAAGATTCCATGTATCCGGGTTATGACAGAACTGACAGCGCATAGCGCATCCTGTCAAAAAGATCACGTATCGTACTCCCGGTCCGTCTACTGATCCAAAACTTTCAAGTGAATGAACGTATCCTTTTATTTCGTTTGCCTGTTCCATTCCGGCGTCTCCTTTTCATTTTATAAAGATTTATAAAGAAACCGGTTCTTCTGCCAAAGATCATATCTCAAGCAAAAGAACCGGACTTTCTTCATCTTATAGTCACATTTTTCTTTCTAAAGAAATCTGCAGACCTTTATTTATTGTAACAGTTCAGCCATACAGTGCAGTTTTACGAATGGCGCGGACTGAACTGTTACTATTTATTACATAGACTCGTGGCAAGTTCTTGCGATTACGTCTAACTGCTGCTCTCTTGTCAGGTCGATAAACTTAACGGCATATCCTGATACACGGATTGTAAAGTTTGCATATTCCGGTTTTTCCGGGTGCTCCATAGCGTCGATCAGTTTATCTGTACCGAATACGTTTACGTTCAGGTGGTGTGCTCCCTGATGGAAGTATCCGTCCATTACGCGGGCAAGATTTACTTTACGCTCGTCATCATCATGTCCGAGTGCATTCGGGCTGATCGTCTGTGTATTAGAGATTCCGTCAAGAGCCAGCTCGTACGGAAGTTTTGCTACAGAGTTCAGGGAAGCAAGAAGACCGTTCTTCTCTGCGCCGTAAGACGGGTTTGCTCCCGGTGACAGCGGCTCGCCTGCTTTTCTTCCATCCGGAAGAGTTCCTGTTGCTTTCCGTAACTCGTTGATGTAATTGCTCAGATCGACTGGTTGTAGCTCAGAATCTCTGTATGTGTGGCATTTGCTCAATTTGTGCATAAATGTCTTGAGCAGCCAGATCGCAATATCGTCTGCACGGTCGTCATCGTTACCGTATCTCGGGAAGTCTCCCTCGATCTCAAAGTCTGTTGCAAGACCGTCTTCGTCACGAATTACTTTTACTTTCGCATATTTGATTGCGCTTAAGGAGTCTACTACATGTGAGAATCCTGCGATACCTGTTGCAAATGTACGTCTTACATCTGTATCGATAAGAGCCATCTCTGCTGCTTCATAGTA
>ENA-OQEB01000642-OQEB01000642.1-human-gut-metagenome-genome-assembly--contig:-NODE-642-length-14170-cov-1.716727_pt1 | contig 14170 bp, 18 predicted proteins | sample MGYA00242787_ERZ504619 | MGnify/ENA primary metagenome ERZ504619 (study PRJEB26092, sample SAMD00036317) | human gut metagenome | host: Homo sapiens | study: EMG produced TPA metagenomics assembly of... | reverse complement strand
TGAAAAATATCTTTCTTATATAGTAGCTCTTACCATCATATTGATAGGTCTAAGTTCCTGCCATACCTCCGCGCCACGCCTGGACTACAAAGCCCTGGCACAGGCATCCGTCCGTTTGGGAGTGGATATTGAACTGCAGGACAACCACAAGCTGTACATCCATGCCTCCGAATGGATAGGCACCCCCTATCGTGCAGGCGGTGACAGCAAGCGTGGAACGGACTGCTCCGGACTGGTATCGCAACTGTATAAGAAAGTTTATCACACCCGTCTGTCGAGAAGCACAGACGGGCAACTGAAAGAGAGCAGCAAAATCTCCCGCCGCAACTTGCGTGAGGGAGATTTGGTGTTCTTCACCAGCCGTGCTTCCCGCAAAAAAGTGGCACACGTAGGCATCTACCTCAAGGACGGCAAGTTTATACATGCCAGCACCAGCCAGGGAGTCATAGTCAGCAACCTCCGGGAAAAATATTACACCCAACACTGGCTCTGCGGAGGAAGAATAAAATAATACTAATTTTTCCTTCTTGTGATTTTCTTTACTCTGTCCCGACTGATAGTCCAGAAACTATTAAAAGAAGAAAACAATGAAGAAACTTTTAGGCATCCTCTTATTCATCAGCATTGCGCTGAGCGCCAATGCACAACTTTTATGGAAAGTATCCGGTAAAGGATTAGAGAAACCATCCTATATTTTCGGTACTTATCACCTCTCTCCACTAAGTATAAAGGACAGCATTGCCGCCATGCCGCAGGCCATGAGCGAAACCACCCAAGTCTACGGTGAGGTCGTGATGAGCGAAATGGCGACTCCCGCCTTCATGCAAAGCATGCAACAGCAGATGATGATGCCCAAAGACACCACGCTGCAAAGCCTCTTTACTCCCGAACAATACGAAGAAGTGGGCAAAGCCATCAAGGAAAACATGATGGTGGACATCGCCATGCTGGCGCAACTTAAACCGGCTGCCATCAACCAGCAGCTTGTCGTCCTGCTCTACATGAAACACACTCCGGGCTTCAACCCACAAGAACAACTCGACACTTACTTCCAGCAGCAGGCCGCACAGCAAGGCAAGAAAGTTGGCGGTCTGGAAACAGCCCAGTCACAAATAGACATTCTGTTCAACAGCCAGACGCTGCAACGCCAGGCAAGCCTCCTCTACTGCGCCATCAGTGACATCGAGAAAGGTATCGAGCAAAGCAAGCGCCTGATTGCCGCTTATGAAAAGCAGGACCTGGATGCCATGCTGCAACTGATGGAAGAGCGCGACGGCAATTCATGCGACCCGCTGCCCGGAGAGATGGAAGCCATGCTGGACAACCGCAACAAGGCATGGTTGAAAAGATGCCTGCTATCATGACAGAAGCCCCTACCCTTTTCGTAGTCGGCGCCGGACACCTGCCCGGAGACAATGGAGTGTTGAACCTTCTGAAGCAACAAGGATACACTATAGAAGCCATGAAATAAATCCTCTAACAATTCTCTCTAACAATTTTTAATGGCAAGCTATACAAAGCGTGACGGTCAAATACCATCACGCTTTGTTTGCATACACACTTTATTGCCCTCATCATACCGTACATCCCGAAAAATATACTACTTTTGCACCAAAGTCTTGGCTGTTATAGTGATAACGGTCACTTTTGACTCGATTCGATAAGAACGCAAGAAGCGAAAGTTATTATCCCTGCTATTCGGAATCTGGAAAATTCTCTTAAACACCGCAGGATAATAGCAACAGTTTCTTCACGTCTATGTTATTATATACTTAGGCGTGGGGGCTGTTGTCTATTAACGGTGTGGGCATTTTCCAGAGCCTCGAATGCAGATAGACAATAACAGTCCTCGCGCTTTTTATATAATAACCTTCGTCAATGAGGACAGACGAAATGAAAGATACCGCGTATGCATCTTACATTATTTGGAGAAGTACAGTTATTTCTGTTAATTGCCGTTACATCTGCAAGCTTTCTATACTGGATAAATCACAAATACAAAAGTCTGAACAGACAGATTATCCGGGCAATAGACATTCCAGTATATCTGCTGAACAGACAAGGTATTGTCGTAAAACTACTTAATACACCTACCGAAAAGGCAAACAGACTTCCGTTCCTGAATCCGGGAGTTCTAAATATCAATAATTTAGTGACAGACGCCGATGAATGCCGGAAATACATGACGTCGCTGTTACGCGTACTGAATACCCGCACTTCGGACAGCCTGACCCTAAAGATAAGAATAGAAAGTGGTGAGAAACTATATATCGCAGTGCGCATGGTCTACCTCAACAGAAATTATGTCATGGCCTTCATACGCGACATTACGGAAGATGAAGTCCAACGCCGGGAAAACGAAAAATACCGTTTCTTCCTTGAAAGTATTCTGGAGAACCTTCCCATCGCCACTACAGTAAAAGACAAAAACGATGAAGGACGTTACCTGATATGGAACAAAAAAGCGGCAGAGATGATGGAAGTCCCCGCTGAGGATATTGTGGGACACTATGAAGAGGAGTTCAAACCCCTAATGCAAGATAATTTCATCCAAGAGACAGACAAAGAAGTTGAAGAGTCGGAAACTCCCCAGTCCTACATCAAACACTTTGTCAATCCCAAAGGCAGAGAGTATATTCTGTCGTTTCACAAAACGCTGGTGTCCTACAACAAAGGGAAAGAGAGGTGGATTGTCAGTTCTGCACTGGACATCACCGAACTGCTGGCAGCCAAAGAGAAAGCAGAAGAAGCCAACCGCCTGAAATCGGCTTTTCTCGCCAACATGAGCCACGAGATACGTACTCCGCTAAACGCCATCGTCGGATTCTCCTCCATACTTTCCGATTATATACAAGACGAAGATACAAAGGAATACATACATATCATCGAAGAAAACACCCAACTGCTGCTGCAACTGATTAATGATATTCTCGACCTGTCACGCATCGAAGCCGGCATTCTCGAATTCACAGAAGGAGATATGGATGTAAACAAGACGCTTGATGAAATGCAGACGATGGCAAAACTGAAACTTCCGTCCGAAGTCAGTATACGTCTCCTGCCCGGTGCGGATTACTGTATTATTCACACAGTCCCCAAACGGGTAAGACAAGTACTGAACAACTATCTGTCAAACGCCCTCAAGCATACGGAAGAAGGTTTCATCGACATTGGTTATCACCTGCCGCAAGAAGACAGGATTCGCTTCTTTGTCCGTGATACCGGTTGCGGCATTCCTCCTGAAAAGCAAAAGGATGTATTCGAACGCTTTGTCAAGCTAAACAGTTTTAAACAAGGCACGGGTCTCGGACTCTCCATCTGCACCATGATTGCCGAGAAAATGAACGGAAAAGTGGGCGTCAGCTCTATTCCGGGGAAAGGTTCCGAATTCTGGTTCGAAATACCCTATCAGCCTGCCGGAAGCCAACCTGCATAGAAAAGCCCGCCACTGACATGAACTCTGTCAACGACGGGCAACCTAAACCATCACCGATGCTATCCTGACTCACAATACCTATCGAAGCCTAAATCGCAGTTTTCCACTCTGCACCAGTTCTTCATGAGTGATACGATATCGGGACAGTTTTTTCCTCCCAGTTCCATTTCACGGATATAAAGCGACTCTGCGACGGGCGTTCCGTCTCTATCACCAGTTGGTCGCGTCCCCAATACTTAGGGTCGAGCTTTATGGTCACCTTATCAAATACCGGAGTAGACAGCGTATAAGCCGGTTCTCCGGGACAATCCGGATAAAAGCCCATCATATTGAAGATAGCCCAAGCGGACATCGTTCCGGTATCATCATTGCCGGGAATTCCGTCGGGGGCATTCTTGAAATACTTCTGCAAAAGGCGGTGCAGCTCTTTCTGCGTGCGCCACTCCTCACCCTTGAAATAAGAAAAAAGATGGGCGTATGCAATGTCCGGTTCGTTGGCAGGGTCGTACAGTCTTTCGTCGAACACACGCTGAAGCTTGTCTACGAACGGCTTCTTTCCACCCATGAGCCGGGCAAGCCTTTCACATCGTGGGGAACATAGAAAGTATAGTTCCAGGCACAACCTTCGTGAAATCCGGGGTTCGGCTCAAAGTTCTCTCCCTGCCTCGGTCGAAAGGAGCATAGAATTCACCGTTAGGCAAGATAGGACGGAAAGTACCGTACTCCTTACAGTAATAATGCTTGTAGCCCAGCGAACGTTCGTGGAACAGACGGGCATCCTCCTTCTTGCCAAGCGCAGCGGCTATGCGCGACAAAAGCATTGTCGGCAATATAGTATTCCAGGGCATGTGAAACGGAATTGTCATACTGCTCCCGCAGGGGCACATATCCCAATGACACGTAGTCGTCATTGTCCGGTCGGAGCAGGTTCTCCGCTCCCGGCAGGGTGGCTCCCTTGCGCATGGCTTCGTAGGCCAGTTCTATATCAAAGTCGCGCAGACCTTTCAGCCAGGTGTCGACGATGACGGGAATGGAAGGGTCACCTTCCATGGTCAGCGTCTCACGTCCGTAGAGTTCCCATTTGGGAAGCCAGCCGTGTTCGCGGTACATGTCGAGCATGGAGCGCACCATCTGCAATTGCCGTTCGGGATATACCAGCGTAAGAAGCTGGTGCACGTTGCGGTAAGTGTCCCACAAAGAAAAGACGGTATAACGGTCGCCTTGGGTAGTCAAAATCTTATCACTCTCCATAGCGGGATATTCCCCGTTCACATCTTGCAGGATATTGGGATGTATCAGCGTATGATAGAGTGCCGTATAAAAAAACGGTTTTCTGCTCTTCCGTACCTCCTTCCACAAGGATGCGCGAGAGGTCATCGTTCCAGCGGCGACGGGCTTCTTCCAGCACTTGACCGAAGTTCTTTCCCTGCTGCTCGGTATCCAGATTGAGGCGGGCATTCTCCATGCTCACAAAAGAGACTCCCATCTGTACTTCCACCTGCTCGCCTTCTTCGGTATCGAATGTAAGATAGGCGCCGATATCATCTCCCGCCAGTTCCTTCTGGTAGCGGGTGTAAAGTTTGTAGCGTCCGTTATCGGGGTCCCATTCGGCCTCTACACCGGTCATGGGGCGCTGCTTCTTCCAGTAGCCCGAAGCGGCGGGCTGCTTGTTGACACGCATCACAAAGTAGATGGGAAAAACGGCTTGTGGGTTGTAGCAGAAAGTACCCAGCAGCTTCATACCTTCAAACTCGCATTTACCCGTCTGGCGCAGAAAAGCTCCCGATTCATTGGTCAGGCCTTCGCCAGGTTCAGCAGCACATGGCTCTGCCCGGCAGGAAAGGTGAAACGCGCCACACCCGTGCGAGGAGTTGCCGTCACTTCCGTCTTCACATTGTAGCGGGTCAGGAAGTTGCTGTAATATCCGGGGGATGCCTGCTCGTCCTTATAGCGGCTTCCATATTCCTTATAATCTACGGACAGCTCTCCCGTAGTGGGCATCAGCAGCAGAGAACCCAATTCCGGACAGCCCACACCGCTCAAATTGACATGCGAGTATCCGGTAAAGAAACAATTGTGATACTCATAGGGAGTGGACCACCAGCGGGCATCTTTATCGTATTTGTTGTCCTCCGAACCCATCACGTTGAAGGCACTACGGACATCATTCCATTGGGACAGACGGCTCCCGGATTCGTGGTACCGAAGTTGGTGGTACCGACAAAAGGATTCACATAGTCCGCAGGATGCTTCTCCGCAGCCATAGATGCCGTGAGCATTCCAAAGGAGATGATACAGAAAGTAATCAGTCGTTTCATAATATAGTAAGGATTTGTTCTTTATTAGTTAGTGAGCACGCTACCCATGCCGGTGTCATTGCATGCACTCTGCAAAGTTATTGCAAACGGTCTGCAGTGACACTGCAAACTACTTTGCAGTAGCACTGCAACAGTTTTGCAGTGACGCTGCATCAGCTTTGCAGTGGCGCTGCAACGGCTTTGCAGTAGCACTGCAAAAAGCATGCAGTATCTTTGCAGTGATATTACACTAAGTATAAGGCAGTTACGGCAGGCGCTTTTCAGCAATACCGAGCGCCTGCCAACTGCTTGGTACTTACAAAATACTTGTGCGCTTCGTGAACTCCAGAATCTCGCGGATATACCCAAAGGCAAGCCCCACTACCGTATCGGCTGCACCGTAGTATACAGCTACACGTTCTCCATCTTGCAACGCTGCGCAAGGGAACACCACATTGGGAACATCACCTTGCAACTCATAAGGAGCAGCAGGCGCAAGCAGATACTCACGGGTGCGGTAGAGCAACTTGGCAGGATTGTCCTTATCCAGAATAGCTGCTCCCATGGAGTAACGGAAACCGTTACAAGTGGTTATCACGCCATGATAGAACATCAGCCAACCCTCGTCCGTGAGGAACGGTACCGAACCTGCCCCTATCTTGGTACACTGCCAGGCACTTTCGGGGAAAGGCGTAGGAGCCATCACATGGCGGTGTTCGCCCCAGAATTTCATGTCAGGCTGAAGCTAATGTAGATGTCGCCAAAAGGAGTATGTCCGCTATCGCTGGGACGGCTCAAGAGCGCATATTGCCATCGAACTTCTGAGGCAACAACACACCGTTGCGGTTGAAAGGCAAGAAAGCATTCTCGCACTGGAAGAACTCCTTGAAATCGAAAGTATAGCCGATGCCGATGGTGGGGCCGTAGTAGCCGTTGCACCACGTAATCCAGTAGCGGTCCTCAATCCATGTCACGCGCGGATCGTATTTATATTCGGACTCTATCATGTCCGTATTCCCGGCCTTGAACTTGATTGGCTCATGCTCTATTTCCCAGTGGATGCCGTCCTTGCTGAAACCGGCAAAGATATTCATCTGCACCGCCCGGTTGTCACAACGGAACACACCGGCATAACCATCCTTAAACGGAACCACTGCACTGTTGAAAATGCTGTTCGACGACGGAATATGGTAGCGGTCTATTACGGGATTCTCCGAATAACGCCACATTACATCCTTACAGCCTGCCGGCCGTTCTTCCCAAGGCATTGTGATTTTGTTGCTCATAATTGCTCTATATTATTAATTGGTTATTGTTGTTTCTTCTCATCGGCATACGTAAATGGTATGAAGTACGTAATGAGGAACGCCGGAATGGTGGCAAACAGCGTGAAGGTAAAGAACGCCTCGTACCCCAACCAGTCGCTGACAAAACCGCTGATTGTGCCCGGCAACATCACACCCAGATTCATGATGCCCGAAGCAAAGGCATAATGTGCCATCTGGTGCTTTCCCGGCGCCACCTGCTGCATCATGAACAAAGTCAGTCCCACAAAACCAAAACCATAACCGAAGTACTCGAGCACGATGGCACTACCTATCAGCAACCCGCTTTCCGCTGGTACATGGCAAGCAGGGTATACGCCACAAAAGGCAGATTGAAGATGCAGCACAGAGAGAACAGCGTCCGCCGCAATCCCCGGTGCGAAATGTAATAGCCTGCCAACAGTGACCCCAGCACAAAGGCTGCCGCCCCATAAGTGCCGTAGTACAAACCTATCTGCTGCTCATTCAGTCCCAAGCCACCTGCCGAACGCTCCGCCTTCAAGAAAAGAGGGACAATCTTCATGACAAAACCCTCGGCAAGGCGATAAAGGATAATGAACGCTATATAGTACCAGATGTGCTTCTTCAAGAAGAAATCCTTGATTACCGCCACCAACTGCTCCCACGTCTCTCTTGCCGACTTGGCGCCGGATGCGGCAGCACCGCCCGATGGAGCATGCGCATGTGGTAGAAGCCAAGCAGCAGCATCACCGCCGCCAATATCAGCATCACCGTCATCCATGCATGCCGGGTAGCCTCGTGGCGGACTGCCTCTGTGGCACCCTCCACCCCACCGAAACCTACCAGCAAGGCACCTGCCAGCCAGACCAACCCGCCGGACGCCACAATCTTCGCTATATTGTAGAAGGCTCCCTGCCAACCGATATACTTGGCCTGGTCCTGCTTGTTCAGTTCCGACATGTAGACACCATCCGTAGCCACATCGTGCGTGGCTCCGCTGAAAGCAATCACTGCCAGCAGCGCAATGCATATCGCAAAAAAGAACGGTAACTGCAACGCCAAAGCCACCAGAGCAAAACCTGCTCCGGTAACCATCTGCGTCAGTACCACGAAAAACTTCTTCGTCTTGAACATTTCAAGGAACGGACTCCAAAGGAACTTCAGCGTCCAGGGCATCATGATGAGCGACGTCCACAGAGCAATCTGCGCGTCACCGATACCCAGCCCCTTGAACATCAACACAGAAACCATGTTCAGCACCACGAACGGCAATCCCATGGCAAAATATACGGTGGGGACCCACGATATAGGATTATGATTTTTTCGGCTCATCCCTTCTGTATATTATCTGTGTCACTTCAACGGTTCACTGCCCATAGTCAGCTCCAGCGTACCGCCGTCCACTATATCCTGATGCGTGAAGAATGGAGTCTCCAACTTATTGCCGTTCAGCACAATGCTCCGCACATACTTGTTGTCGCGGCTGTTGTTGTGGGCTATCACCTTGAACGACTTGCCGTCTTTCAGATGAACGGTCGCCTCGTTGAACAGCGGGCGTCCGATGGAATATACCGGCTTGCCGGGGCATACCTGATAGAAGCCCATCGCATTCAGAATGTACCATGCAGACATCTGTCCGCAGTCTTCATTGCCCGAAAGTCCGTCGGGGTTGTTGAAGTAAAGCGTATGCAGCACCTCATCCACAATCTCCTGCGTACGCCAGGGCTGGCCTACGTAGTTGTAGAGATGGGCAATGTGATGGCTTGGCTCATTGCCGTGGGCATACTGGCCTATCAGACCGGAAATATCCACCGAGGTCGATTCACCTTCCAGCTTGGAATCGGCCGTGAACAGAGAATCCAACTTGCCGATGAAGCGTCGCGTCCTCCCATCAGTTCCACCAGTCCATCCACATCGTGGGGAACGAACCAAGTCCACTGCCATGCCGTACCTTCGCAATAGTCATCATTACGGTGATTGGAAGCGCGGGGGTTGAAAGGCGTACGCCAGTTGCCCTCACTGTCCAGTCCGCGCATGAAGCGGGTACTCGGATCGAAATAAACTTTATATCCCTCGGCAAAGGCCGCATACTTATCGCGGTTGGCTTCGTCGTCCAAGGCACCTGCCAGTACGGAGATACACCAGTCATCGTAAGCATATTCCAAAGCTTTAGCCACAGATTCATTGTCTTTATCGCAAGGCACGTAGCCAATCTTGTTCTTCCAGTACTTGGCCTGCGGCATCAGATGCGGCACAACCAAAGGATGGGTGATAATACCCGTCGTATCGTATTCTGCCGTACGGAGGCAAGCCTTGTAAGCCTCCTGCACGTCGAAGTTACGGTATCCCTTTACATAAGAATCCGCTATGAGGGAGGCTGCATGATAACCAATCATGGTACCCGTATAGTTTCCGGCCAGTTCCCACATAGGCAGGACGCCGCCCTCGCGGGACTTCTGGATGAGCGAACGGATGAAAGCCTCGTTCAGTTCAGGATCAATAATCGTCATCAGCGGATGATAGGCACGGAAAGTGTCCCATAAAGAGAAAATGGTGTAGATAGCTCGTCCACCCTGCCTTGATGGGGCTTCAAGTCCATACCAAAGTAACGTCCGTCAGCATCGGTAAACAAGTTGGGCTGCATACCGTGTGGTAAAGTGCCGTGTAGAACATGGTACGCTGGTCGTTGTCCTTCGTATCGATGTCAATCTTGGAAAGATAAGTGTTCCACTGCTGGCGGGCAGCACGGCGCACACCGTCAAAATCCCATCCGGAGATTTCGGCTTCCACATTCTTGCGGGCACCGTCCATATCCACGGCAGACACACCTACCTTTACCAATACCTCTTCATTGGGCTCCGTCTGGAATTGCAGTAAAGCTTTAGCTGTAGGCAGAAGCGGACCGCCTTCGTCCAATGCCATGGAGTCCGTGACCAGCGTATAGGTGAATGGTTTGGAGAACTTGGCATAGAAGTTGATATACTGGTCGAAAGCCCAATATACAGTCTTCTTGCGTCCACGGATTTCAGTATCGCTGATTACTTCCAGCTCCATCTGTTCATTCTTCTGGCGCTGGATACTGTAATCCAGGTCGAGGATAAAGCCTGCATCTTCCGCTTTCGGGAAGGTATAGCGATGAATCGCCGCACGTTTGGTAGAGGTCAGTTCGGCTTTCACCCCGTAGCGTCCAAAAATACGGAATAATATCCCGGTTCGGCTGTTTCATTCTCGTGGGAAAAGGCAGAGGCGTACGCCATCTGCTGGCTCTTCGAGCCCACGGAGTGGTAATCCTGCGACCTACAGTGGGCATCAGCAGCACATCCCCGTAATCGGCACAACCCGTACCGCTGACGTGGGTATGTGAAAATCCGTTGATAGTAGTATCTGCATAGTAATATCCGGAGCAGGCATCCCACTCGTAGATACGCGTGTCGGGGCTGGGCTGAATCATCCGTTGGGAACGTACCGCTCCGGGAGTAGGTATGCCCATGTCCCACCCGTACCGATGAACGGATTGACGTAAGACGCATAGTCCGGTGCCGTCTGGGTACAGCTGCAAACCGCCCCCAGCAGAAAAAGTCCGCCCAACAGTATGGAACTAGATTTCATGTTTTTCTTCATATTGTTTATTGTATAAGTAGGTGTATAGCTTCATAATAGAATCTTGTTATATGAGAATGCTTGAGGAGGGCCGCCCTATTACTTTGAGCAAAGCCCTCCTTTGTTTCATGTATGAAAAGGTTCAAGCATCCGTTTTCCGAAACCTCAGTTTACGGAAAACACGGCATCAGCGTACCTTCTTCATCGTATAGTTCTCACTCACGAAGTAAGGAACATCGGGGAAGATGTCGGTCTCAATCTCACCGCCTACATACTTATAGGGATTGATAGCCCATCTGTTGCCTAAGCCATAGATATGCATATCACCGTTAGGAGCAATAGCACCATCCATATAGTAATCATCATAGTTAGGATATGCTTTCCACTGGAAATTCTTGCTGTAAGTACCGAAATGCATCTTGTAGGTAGCAAGGGTCTTCAGCATCGCCCTCATGAATGGTTTGCGGATAGATGAGCAGTGCACCGTTATAGTAATCGCAATGCATCGGATACTTACCGGTAATTTCGGGGAAAGTACCCCAGTTGTAAACCACATATCCGGTACCTTCTTCATCCTTCTCTATAATTACATTCTTCGCAAACGGCTGACTTCCCTTCCAGTCCCAATAGCGAGGCTTACCGGTTTCGTCCACATACGTGAAGAGAGAATTAGTGGAAGTCACTTCCCATTCGCCAATCAAGTCTTCGTATCCCATCATCTTTCCCTGATAAGCGTCACCGGTACGGCTCCAATACTTTCCGCTCCATTCCACTTCATCCTCAAAGAGCACTTCACTTATTTCTGAAAGCAACGTATAATACTGATACATCAGCGGTTTGGGGTTGTAGAACATCTGAATACCATAACCTTCATCCTTCACTTTTTGGAATTTGCTTTTGTCAAATCCACTCCAGCCTCCGTTCAGCTCATCATTAATCTTCCAGGGTAACGGAGCATACTTGGATTTGGGCAGGTTCTCAAAATGAGACTCTTCACGGCCAAAGGCTCCATTAGGATTCTGATTCTGGTAATAACCGTAGGTCATATAATCCACAATATCACCTACTTTCACACCTTCTACCTCGCCGTCGGGAGAGTCGAGAGAACCATATTCATACACACCAATCAACTTTTTGCCAAACACTTGGCGGCATTCGTAAACCAAGCGCGCGAAGTTGGCACGTGAACGTTTTTCGAAGCCGGGACTGGGATTGGAGTTATTATAACTGGTGTACTCATCATCAAAGTCAATGCCATCCAAACCATAAATATCCAAGTAGGCTTTCAGTTCCTTGGCAAAGTCTTTGGCAGCAGCTTCCGAAAGGTTGCCCATACCTGCCTCGTCATGGTTACCAAGAATAGTCATCACCACCTTAATGCCTTTAGCCTGCAAAGGACGGATGAACTTATCCGCATTTCTCAGCAAGAAAGAAACCTGGTCATTGCAGAAAACATGTACGCGACCGGTCTTGCTATCCACATTGATGTTGGCAGCAAAAATGCTGACAACATCAAAGAAAGGCTTTCCGTCGCTCTTCATAGTATATTCACCCATATTCAAGATGTTCTCGTCATTTACTTCCACAAAGCAATGTGTAAGTATATCACCCTTACTGATACTCTCAGGAATAGCAGCCAAAGGCTTTACCAAGTAAATATATTCCTGATTGTTTGTAGAAACTTCCACACCGTTATTGGCAGATGCAGAAACGGCAACAGCATAAGTCTGTCCGATTGTGCCTCCGGCATTGATATTCAGTTCCACAGAAGCCGACTTCTGTTCGCCCGCCTTGATAGTGGCAGTTCCACCGTTCGCCAGGCTCAGCTTATCGGCGGGATACATTTTATAGCTTGTTCCATTCTTCTTATTGTAAGCCTCCAAAACGTCTTCGTCCACTTTGAAGGTCACCGTAACATCCTGCTCTGCAGCTTTGCTCAGTTCAAAATAGAGATGTCCGGTAGCAACCTTGTCGCCAAAAACAGAAATCGGAGTAAGTTCACGTGCACCGGCGGCAGACTTTACATAGCCATACACGCCATCCACAGTATCCAGCTTGTCACTGTTGCCGGTGTTGATGACAACATCATCTTCACAACCGGTGAAGCATATTCCTGCACATGCAAAAGCCATTGCCAGCAAGCCTGATTTTACATGATTCATATATTTCATAATCAATATCTTTTTATTTGAATTAAGGTATAACTAAATTATTTAGCGGGCAGTTCCACAGCAGTCCAAGTCAATGATTCCACTGCAGTAGCATTGTTCTCATTTCCGCTATAATCGTGAATGGCAGTACCGGCGCCCTACATCGAACTTCCAGTAAGAAACCAGTCCGTCAGCATCCGGCTCTACCTGGTAGAAGTGGTCCTTTGCATTGATTTCTGCTGATGTCAACACCTTGTTCCAGATACGCACCTCTGAGATATTACCTTCCAACCAACGGTCACGATTGTATGAATGGCCAATCCAGAATCCGTTACCTTCATCGGTCATGGTCTGGCCCCAGTTCACGACTCCGCAGTCCAAAGTAGTCTCCAGCATATTCTTACCATTGATGTAGATTATAACTGTTTTTGCATCCGCATCGTAGGTCACAGCGATATGTGTCCATTCGTTTGTCGGAATAACCAGACTCTCATCGGTCACATTGCCGCTACTTGTAGCCACCTGCAACTGGTTTTGAGGAATTCCGGCATCACCGATGCGGAGCAGGAACTTACCTTCGATACCCATAATGGAAGTCAGCATCTTGTCAAACTTGCTTACACGAATCAACGCTTCTGCCGTCAGCTTATTCATATTATTGGCTACATCTGGATTGGTCCAAGTTACGTAAACCAGATTCTTGGTAATATCAGGAACCGTATTAATCAATGCGGCACCCTTCAGCACGTAGTACATGGTACCGGAGCTCTTCAAGACTCCGATGCTTGCCTGGTCTACCGTAACCGGCAATACATATACCTTCTCACGGTCCAGCTCCGTCAAGTTCTTGAAGCTGACAGTGATGTCGTCTGAAATGACAGCACCGGCCAAATGGTAGCCTGCGGAGTTTCTACCGTATAATAGTTTTCCGGCAGAGCTCGGCTGTGTCATAATAGGTAGCGTTATAAGTAGCTACCAGTGAAGGGTCCGCTTCAAGGCAATAGTTATATCCTGCGATTCAGGACGGGCCATTGAAATCCGGAATGAACCTTCCGTATCGGAAACAGTGTTTTTCAACAACACAGTACTGGTCATCGCCGAGCCGTTGATATACACCTGATTATCGAAATTCTCAACGTCATTATCATTACAAGCAGCAAATACACCTGCCAATAATGCCATCGATACTAAATATATACTTTTCAGTTTCATGATATTCTTTTATTTTTTAGGAGCAGGATTCATAATATTGATAGCTTCTCTCACGTATTGATAGGTATTGGTAGCATTGTAATAATCATTCTGCATGTTCTCAATAGCCAGACCAGCTTTTGTAAACTCTGCAGACGGTTCTGTCACCCAATAAGCAGCTTCCGACAGAGCTCTCAAAGCATTGTAATA
>ENA-OQEB01000641-OQEB01000641.1-human-gut-metagenome-genome-assembly--contig:-NODE-641-length-14177-cov-2.292384_pt1 | contig 14177 bp, 12 predicted proteins | sample MGYA00242787_ERZ504619 | MGnify/ENA primary metagenome ERZ504619 (study PRJEB26092, sample SAMD00036317) | human gut metagenome | host: Homo sapiens | study: EMG produced TPA metagenomics assembly of... | reverse complement strand
TCCAGACAAGTCCTGCTTCGGGAGACACGGGACTATTTAATGATCGCTCTTGGGATGATCCTTTACGGTATCGGATGGACCGTTTTCCTTTTGCCGAATGACATTACGACAGGTGGAGTGCCGGGTATCGCTTCCATTGTTTTCTGGGCTACGGGATTTCCCGTTCAGTACACTTACTTCCTCATTAATGCCGTCTTGCTGATGCTTGCCTTGAAAATATTAGGTTTTAAGTTCAGTATCAAGACGATCTTCGCCGTGTTTACGCTTACTTTTTTCTTGTCCCTTATCCAGGAGCTGACAGCCGGGATGCATTTATTACAAGATCAACCGTTTATGGCATGTGTGCTGGGAGCCTCCTTCTGCGGAAGTGGTATCGGTATCGCTTTCTCCTCGAACGGTAGTACGGGTGGAACGGATATTATTGCCGCTATCATCAATAAATACCGGGATATAACGCTGGGGCGGGTCATGATGATCTGCGATATGATTATTATCACCTCCAGTTATTTCGTGCTAAAGGATTGGGAGAAAGTGGTATATGGTTTCGTAACGTTATATGTTTGTAGTTTCGTGCTGGATCAGATCGTGAACAGTGCCCGCCAGTCCGTGCAATTCTTTATCATCTCGAAGAAGTATCAAGAGATTGGTAAGGAGATTAATGCGTTGCATCGAGGGGTTACGGTGATCGATGCTACCGGGTTATATACGGGGCAAGAACAGAAGATGATGTTCGTACTCGCTAAAAAACGGCAATCCACTACGATTTTCCGTATCATTAATGATATTGATCCGACCGCCTTTGTATCCCAAAGCGCCGTAATCGGGGTTTATGGGGAAGGATTCGATCATTTTAAACTAAAGAAATCAAAGTAGAGACGGGGCGTGCCCCGTCTCATCCCCTCAAAATAGTAACTAGGGTTGCATGATAACTTCTACCCGGTTACCTGTCCCAAAAGCTTTTGGGCGAATGCCTTTATCTTCTCGGGAGTCAACGCATTAACAATCAACTCATAATCCGTATCGGTATCAAATCCTTTATAATAATAATCATCCAATACGTTCAACCAATAGCTGTTCTCCTGCAAGACTTCCGCATGACGTTTCAGCAGGTTATCCTGTGTTTTCTTGAAATCTTCTTGACGAGGGCCTACCTCGGAAAGCCGTTTCAACTCATTGCGGACAATCGTGTTCATCTGCTCCCACTTAGCCGGGTCCGTATCGAAGAATATCTGTAATGTCGTTCTTCCTTCCGGGAAAGGTGAGATTCTAGCGGATACACCAACGCCATACGTTCCTCCTTCTTTCTCGCGTACCTTCTCGTAATATACCAAGTCCATAACTTGTTTCAATGCGGTAGCGTGATGATATTCTCCAGATTGTACTCCATCTGTCCGGTATAGAGGTTGGCTACCGTTACTTTCGGGATTTCCATGGAGCGGTTGAATCGATTCATATAGTCTCCCTTACGCGTCGATGGAACCTCCGCCGGATTTCCCTTCTCAATTTTTCCTTGGGATGGCAATGTCGCTAAATACTGCTCTATATACGGACGGATACTATCAATCTGGATATTACCTACAAACGTGAATACGAAACCGGAAGCATCCGAGAAGCGTTCCTTGCGCATCTCCATGATACGAGGATAACTGATATGTTCGAAATCTTGTGGACGAAGACGTGACGCACGAGGATTATCTCCGTAAACCGCTTTAGACAAAGAGTCGCTGAAAGCGACCATCGGATTTAACTCCATATTCTGCAATTGCGCTTTTGTCCGTGTCTCGAAAGATGCGTAGGCCTCCTCGTCCATGCGGGGAGCCGTGAAGCTAAGGTAAATTAACTCGAATAAGGTTCGCAAATCGGAAGGAGCGGCCATTCCGTTCACGTTCTCACTATCTTGACTGAGCGATAGGGCGCAAGATACCTTCTTTCCGGCCAGACGCTTACTTAGATCCGTGGCGGAGAAATTGCCCAATCCACCTATCTCGATCACGTCATTGAAACTTTTAAGTTATCAATATCCTTCGTGCCGAATAAAGTGCTTCCTCCCGGGCTGGTAGCGGTCATGATGATCTCGTCCTTCTTGAATTCGGTAGGCTTCAATACCACCTTGATACCATTGCTTAAGGTAAATACTGTCGCTCCGAAGCGCTGGCCGGTCTTTGTCTCCGTGATCCGGCCCGGGGTCGGCAAGGTCGGGACTAAAGGCTCGTTGGAGACAGTTTCCTTATAAGGCTCTACCGGCATCTGTCGTGCTTTGAGGAACGTACGGAGCAGGTTCTCCTCGGTCGGGTATTTTATACCTTCTTTATCCGGTCCGGTTAACCCGATCACGATATTATCCTCTCCGATCATATCTTGGATATATTGGTTGACTTGCTCTACCGGGATATTCTGGGCGATCTGGTTCAATAGCGTGTATTCCATCTCAATGCCCGGGATATAACCGCCGTTGGTGAAATGGTTCACGTATTCACGGACATAAGCGTCGTTCTTTTGGTTATTCCGCTCGTTGTAAGCGGACTCGTATTGTTTCAACACGTTGATGCGTGCCCGTTCATACTCGGATGGCGTAAAGCATATTGTTTTACCCGTTGGGTCTCTTTGACAAGCGTGGTCAGTGTGGAATCGATCTCGCCTTCCTTGGCAAGAGCGGCTACGTCCATGCTCCCTTGCTCTTCGCGATCATGAAATTATCATCGTCGTAGGCTTGGGCATAGATAAACGGAGGATTCGCTTGATGTAAGATATCATCGAAACGCTCGTCCATGATCGACGCGCATATTTGCTGGATATAGTCCTTTACCAATCCGGCAATCGTACGATTCAAGTCGTTGGGCAATTTATCGTGTTTATAGAAGATATAAAGGATCGTATTGGATGCCTCCTTGTCTTTGGCGATCGAGATCAGAGGTAGATCATTGTCGGGAACCGATACTTGTTCCCGTTTTGCCGGGTTGACCGGGGCAGGGACATCGGCGAACATCTTTTTGATCGTTGCCTCCACTTGATCTACATTTACGTCTCCCACGATGATAATCGCTTGCAAGTCCGGACGATACCATTTTTTGTAGTAAGCCCGCAACTCGTCCGGCTTGAAGTTCTCGATCACGTCGATCGAACCGATCGGCATCCGGTTCGCGTAACGGCTTCCCGGGTACATCTTGGGTAGTTGCTGCTCCCATAGACGAGTCTGGGCATCCTGTCGGGTACGCCATTCCTCACGGATGACCCCACGTTCTTTCTGGATAGCCGAGTCGGTCAAGGCTAGGAACCCGGACCAATCGTGAAGGATCAATAAGCAAGAATCAACCACGCCGCTTTTGTTGACAGGGGCGTTGGTAATCATGTAGACGGTCTCATCAAAGGAGGTATAGGCGTTGAAGTTTTCCCCGCTGCGCATACCTACACTCTCGATATATTCGTCCATCCCGTTATTCGGGAAGTTCCTACTGCCGTCGAATGCCATATGTTCCAAGAAGTGAGCCAAACCTCGTTGATTCTCTTCCTCTAAGATGGAGCCTACGTTTTGGGCGATGTAAAAGTCTGCCCGGTCTTTGGCTGATCGTTGTGACGGATGTAGTAGGTCAATCCGTTACTCAATTTCCCGTATCGACCTTGGGTCGATCGGAAGCGGTTCGGGTTCCTGCATCTCTTGTGCCATCACTTGTGTGAAAGCGACGAAACAAAGCAGGATTGCCGTTAAGATAGAATGTCTTTTTATCATATTTGTTTCATTGATAGTGAATCTAGATCACAAAACTAGCAAAAAATCATAGAAAGAGGTCCTTATGGCGAAAAAAGGAGTATCCGATACGGAATACTCCTTTCTATCAAGATGAGACAGGCGGGGGGGCCTCATTTCACCTCTTTATTCATTCGGTATGTCAACGCGCCAGACGGACATTGATTGATTTGGGCAATTAATTCCGCGGTTGTCGCGTTCTCTATCTGTATCCAGGGTCTCTCCTTCGGCTTATAGACACCGGGAAGAGTCTTTACACAGATACCGGCATGTTGACATAACTCCGGTTGCCAGATAATGGTGAGTTCACCATTCGTATATTCGATCTTCTTGCCCATATAAATTTTGTTATAAATATTAAACATGTATACCACTCATTACGATGCGTTTCCAATCCGGATGCTTCTGGATATATCCAGCTACGAACGGACATAACGGAACGAGACGTAAGTCTTTCTTCTCGATATCCAAGAGCACTTTCTCCACCAATTGGCTACCAATTCCTTTACCTCCAAGCTCCATGGGAACCTCAGTGTGGGTGAGATAAATTACCCCATCCTTATTTTTTATATACTCTATTCTGGGAACGTATCGCTCTATATGAAATTCATATTGGTGGCGTTCTTCATTATCAATTAGTTCATAATTTTCTTTCATCTCCCTATAATTTTAATACTCAACTATTCTATTAACACTTGAGTGATAAGGTTTGTTTAATATAATTCTAATCTATTCTATATAATTTATAGGGGAATGGAACGTTAGGTATTAAACGTAAATGATTACCTTTGCGGCCGACTGCCCGTGTGGGTATGCAAGTAGAAACAATTAATTATCACACTTATACAAAGTATGGGAAAGTACAAACTAATCAACAACGTGTTGGGGTGGGTCGTTTTTTTGATCGCTTCTACCGTTTATCTGATGACAATGGAACCCACCGCCAGTTTCTGGGATTGTGGTGAGTTTATCTCTTCGGCATACAAATTGGAAGTAGGGCATCCGCCCGGAGCTCCTTTCTTCATGTTAACAGCCAATTTATTTACGCAGTTCGCCTCGGACCCTTCCAAGGTGGCGGTAATGGTCAATACGATGTCCGCCCTCTTTAGCGGCCTGACGATCTTATTCCTTTTCTGGAGTATTACTCATTTGGCTCGTAAGATTATCGTGGAAGACGATAAGACGATGTCTCTGGGACAGATGATTACGATCATGGGTTGCGGTTTGGTAGGTTCTTTGGCTTATACGTTTAGCGATACTTTCTGGTTTAGCGCCGTGGAGGGCGAGGTATATGCTTATTCTTCCTTGTTTACCGCCTTGGTATTCTGGTTGATCCTGAAATGGGAAGAAGCCGCCGATCGTCCGCATGCCGATCGTTGGATCGTGCTGATCGCTTATTTGATGGGTCTGAGTATCGGTGTCCATTTGCTGAATTTATTGTGTATCCCGGCTATCGTGCTGGTATATTATTATAAGAAATTCCCGAATCCTACGATGAAGGGTACGCTGATCGCTTTATTGGTGTCGTTCGCTATCGTGGGCTTGATGATGTATGGTGTCGTACAAGGCTTGGTTGAGGTTTGCGGTTATTTCGAGCTGTTGTTTGTCAATACGTTCGGTATGCCGTATAACTCGGGTGTATATGCGTTCGTAATTATCTTGGCGGCTTCCTTGATCTGGGCGATCTGGGAGACGATGCAAGACGAGATCCATCCGGTGCGGATGAAGATATCCTTTATTCTCTCGATCGTATTGTTGGGTATTCCGTTTATCGGTAGTGGTTACGTGATCGCCGTGATCCTCACGGCTGCCTTGACGGCTTATTTGTTCATGAGCAAGAAGGTAAATATCAAGATGCTGAATACGATCTTGGTCTGCTTGATGGTAATTGTAGTGGGTTATTCATCCTATGCCTTGACATTGATCCGTGCGACAGCCGATACGCCTATGAACCAAAACGCTCCGCAAGATATCTTTACCTTGCGTACCTATTTGGCTCGCGAGCAATACGGTAAGACTCCGTTGATCTACGGTCAGACCTATGTCTCTGAGGTGAAGCGTGAGAACCAAGGCGGCACTTGTGTACCTGTATCGAAAGAGGGTGAGCCGACTTGGAGCCGTGTCATTAAGAAAGATAAAAACGAGAAGGATCATTATTATATCTCTCGTTACGATACGGAATACGAATACGTGGATGAGTTGAGTATGCTTTTCCCCCGTATGTATAGTAGCGACGGACGTCATGTGGCTGCTTATAAGGAGTGGGCACAAGTGAAAGGTACACCGGTGAAGTTCAACCGTTGCGGTGAGATGGTGACGGTGATGAAACCTACATTTGCCGAGAATTTGCGTTATTTCTTCGCTTATCAGCTGAATTTCATGTACTGGCGTTATTTCATGTGGAACTTCTCCGGACGGCAGAACGATATACAAGGTAACGGTGAGGTCTCGAATGGTAACTGGATAACCGGTATTCCGTTTATTGATGAGGCTTTAGTGGGCCCGCAAGAGGATATGCCGTTCGATATTATCAACAATAAGGGGCATAACGTATATTATATGTTACCGCTTCTATTGGGTATCTTGGGGCTTCTATTCCAAGCTTATGCCGGAAAGAAGGGCATTCAGGGATTCTGGATCACGTTCTTCTTGTTCTTTATGACGGGTATCGCGATCGTGCTTTACTTGAACCAGACGCCGTATCAACCTCGTGAGCGAGACTATGCGTATGCCGGATCATTCTATGCGTTCTGTATATGGATCGGTTTCGGTGTGGCGGCCTTGGCGAAAGGATTGCAGAAGTATGGCAAGTTATCTCCGGTGATAGCGGGTTCTGTCGCTACGGTACTCTGCTTGTTGGTTCCTATCCAGATGGGTGCGCAGAACTGGGACGACCATGATCGCTCGAACCGTTATGTTTGCCGTGATTTCGGTGCGAACTATTTGGAATCTTGCGAGCCGAACGCTGTCATATTTACGAATGGTGATAATGACACATTCCCGTTGTGGTACGCACAGGAGGTGGAAGGTATCCGTACGGATGTACGTGTATGTAATACGAGCTATTTGCAAACCGACTGGTATATCAACCAAATGAAGAAGCAAGCATACGAATCCGATCCGCTTCCAATCTCTTGGCAACCGGAGGATTATGTGCAAGGTACTCGTGATGCCGCTTATGTATTCCCGATGACGGATAAATCGATTGATCTGAAGACCGCTCTTGATTTCGTTCGTAGTAACGATCCGAAGTTTAAGAAGATCCCGGGTATCAATCAAGAATTAGATTATATTCCTGCGCAGACATTGACGATGGGGGTAGATTCCGCCGCGGTTATGGCTGCTGGCGTGATCGATACTGCTAACTTGCCGTATTTGCAGAAAGAGATGAAGATTGACTTGAAAGGCAAGGATGTCTTGGGTAAGCAAGAGTTGATTATCTTGGATATGTTGCAGACGAATGACTGGAACCGTCCGATCTATTACGCGATTACCGTAAGCCCGGATCAGTTCGTGAAATTGGATCCGTACTTCCAGCAGACCGGTATGGCTTATCAGATCGTTCCGATGGAGACACAGGGAACTGTTCGTTCGATCAATACGGAGAAGATGTATGACAACGTGATGAATAAGTTCAAATGGGGTGGTGTCAATACGCCGGGTGTGTACTTGGATGAGAATGTAATGCGGATGTGCAAGAGCTATCGTATCGCATTGTTCAGCAAGCTGGCTGCCGCTTTGGTCGCTGAGGGCAAGAATGAGAAAGCACTGAACGTATTGGATAAGGCGATGGAAGTATTGCTCCCGAGAATGTTCCGTTGGATTATAGCGCTCTTTCTTTAGGTGAGCTGTATTACGAGTTGGGCCAGAAGGAGAAGGCGGAGATGGTTTATAAAGGTATAGCGGACAATGCGTTGCGCAGTATAAACTGGTATTTCCGTTTGCGTCCGGGGCAATTATCATCTGTCGAGAGTGATTTAGGTCATAACTTGGCGGTTCTCCAAGAGGTATTGCGTGTGAGCAAACAATACAATCCGGAGTTCGCTAAGCCTTATCAAGAGGAATTTGATAATTACCGTATGGCGTACGGATCAGTGGCAAAAGACTAACAAAGTATGTTTATAGAACAACCGCCTTGGTTTTACAGGGCACTGTTCCCGGGGGTAACTTGGCGAATACCGGCAGAGAAGAAGTGTGTGTATCTCACCTTCGACGACGGCCCGATTCCCGAGGTTACCCCTTGGGTTTTAGATATATTGGATACGTATGGGATCAAGGCTACCTTTTTTATGGTAGGGGATAATGTACGTAAGCATCCCGAGGTCTTCCAGATGGTGATAGATCGTGGGCACCGTGTCGGTAACCATACGTTCAACCATATCCAAGGTATCAAGTTCTGGACGAAGAATTATTTGGCGAATGTGGAGAAGGCAGCCGAATATATTCCCAGCAATTTATTTCGGCCTCCTCATGGGCATATGCGTTTTCCGCAGGTAGTATGGCTTCGCCGCCATTATCATATCGTGATGTGGGATGTGGTCACCCGCGATTATAGCCCGCATATGACTCCGAATGGTGTCTTCAACGTGGTAAAGAACTATACCCGTAATGGTTCCGTTATCGTCTTCCACGATTCCTTGAAAGCCGAGCGTAATATGCGTGAGGCAATGCCCCGGGCTGTCGAATGGCTCTTAAAGGAAGGCTACGAGTTTAAAGTTTTTGAATAATGGGTATCTCCCAGTTTATAAAAGATAAAGCTATGGAATTAGGCTTTTCCGCTTGCGGTATCGCTGAAGTAGCGAAGGCCGGGAGCGAGGAGGCTTATTTTGACCAATGGATCGCGGAAGGCTACCATGCTGGAATGAAATACATGGAGAATCATCGGGAAATCCGTCTCAATCCGGATGGCTTGGTGGAAGGTGCCAAATCAGTTATCTCAGTAGCCTTGAATTATTATCCGAAAGTTCTCCGGAATCCGGCGGAACCTTATATCTCGTATTATGCGTACGGAGAAGATTATCACGGGGTCGTAAAGGATAAACTTCGCCAATTATGGAAAGCGATAACCGAGCATCATCCCTCCAACAATGAGGCCCGTGTATTCACGGACTCCGCCCCTCTGTTAGAGCGTTATTGGGCTTGGAAAGCCGGTTTGGGATGGATCGGAAAGAATACGAATCTAATCATCCCGGGCAAAGGCTCTTTCTTTTTCCTTGGGGAGATCGTGACAACTTTGGTAGTCGATACCTATGATTCCCCCAAAAAGAATCACTGCGGTTCCTGCATCCGCTGTTTGGACGCTTGTCCTACCGGAGCCTTGGAAGGCCGAAACGTTTGAATGCCCGTAAATGTATCTCTTATCTTACGATTGAGCATCGTGGAGAAATCCCTGTTGAGCAAGCCGTCCTTTTAGGTAACCGTATCTATGGATGCGACACCTGCCAAGCCGTTTGTCCTTGGAACCGCTTCGCTATGCCTACGGCAGTAGCAGCCTTTCATCCCACCCCTTCTTTGCTCTCCCTTAAAAAGAACGACCTCAAGGCATTGAGCCGTGAGGATTATAATCGTATCTTTGCGCATTCGGCGGTGAAAACGCGCCAAATATGAGGGATTATTACGAACAATACAATATCTAAAAGACTAAATTACCATGAGAAGAACATTTAACTTCTTGCTTCTTTTCTTCCTGTCGGTGATGACGGTAATGGCCGCTCCCGGAGATTTACAAGAGAAGCTTGCCGCTCTAAAAGGAATTAGTGGCATTGAAAAACTTCAATCCGATTATTATCCGGAGAAATATGTAGTACGTATTACTCAGCAGGTCGATCCGAAAGACCCCGCCGCCGGAACATTTACGCAACGGGTTATCGTAGGCCATGTAGGTTATGATCGTCTTACCATTATCGTGACCGAAGGATATGGAGCGGCTTATGCGCTCAATCCGAAATATCAAGAAGAACTATCTAAACTATTGAATGCGAACTTAGTATTCGTGGAGTACCGTTATTTCTTGGAGTCGACGCCGGAACCTAAAAACTGGGATTATCTGACCGCCGAGAACTCTGCGTACGATTTACATAACGTCCGCAATACATTCAAGCAGATCTATCCGGGAAAATGGATCAGTACCGGTATCAGTAAGGGGGGGCAGACTACAATGCTTTACCGTGCCTTTTTCCCGGACGACGTGGATTTCTCCGTTCCTTATGTCGGTCCGTTATGTAAAGGTGTAGAGGATGGCCGCCACGAACCTTTCTTACGTAAGGTAGGTACGAAAGCGGAACGCGAGAAGATACAGGATTTTCAATTGGAAGTCTTGAAACGTAAGTCCGATATGCTTCCTTTATTGGAGAGCTATTGTAAGAATAAAAACCTGACATTCCGTATCCCGATGCCCGAGGTATTGGATTATTGCGTACTGGAATATTCATTCGCTCTTTGGCAGTGGGGAACTTCGGTAAGTATGATCCCTTCCAAGTCTGCCGACGATCAGGCGCTCTTCGATCATTTGATGGAAATCAGCGGTCCTGATTATTTCGCCGAGAACCAGCCGAATATCTCTTTCTTCGTACAAGCTGCCCGTGAGCTCGGTTATTATGGCTATGACGTAAAACCTTTCAAGAAATACCTTACGATCGATAGCGCCCATGGATACCTAAACCGTATCATGCTTCCCGAGGAACTGGTCGGTAAAGTAGACTTCCGTCCGGCTCTGTACCACAAGATCTATAACTTCTTGAAAGACAACGATCCGAAAATGATCTTCATCTATGGCGAGATCGACCCGTGGAGCGCGGCCATGGTTCCCGCTTTCAAAGGCAAGAAGAACGAGCAAATCTATATCCAGCCCCGAGGCAGCCATCGTGCCCGTATCGGCAATATGCCGGAGGATATGAAGGAGCGGATCCTTACACAGATGAATAAATGGCTGGCCGAGTAAAATAGAGTAGCCTATTTTTTCCCTATAAAATCCCCGTATTATTACTTATCGGTTGTAATACGGGGATTTTGTCAGACTGCTTCCTGATAACTTTGAATCGTCTCCTTGCTGCCTTATTACCCGATATTCGTTACCTTTGCGAAAATATATATGTGGTATGAAAGAATTTAAGGTATTGATATCAGCTCTTTTCGTCTTGATACTTATGGCCTGCGGCGATAAGCGGGCAGATGAGAGGATCGTTTCCGTGACGATTGAGCCGCAACGGTATTTTGCGGAGAAGATAGCCGGAGATAAATTTAAGATTAATTGTGTGGTTCCGGCAGGGCAAAGTCCGGAGACGTATGATCCTACACCGCAGCAAATGGTGCAGGTGGGTAAAAGCCAAGGCTATTTAAGGATCGGATCGATCGGGTTCGAACAGGCTTGGATGGATAATATCCGGAATAATAATCCGGGACTCAAGGTTTTTGACCTGTCCGAAGGAATTGATTTACTTAAAAGCCCCGAGGAAGAAGAGGAACATGATCCACCACCACCATCACATCCCGGAGGCGTCGATCCGCATACGTGGAGCTCTATCTCTGGAGCGAAGGTGATCGCCAAGAACACTTTGGATGCCTTTGTGTCTTTGGACCCGGAGAATAAGGAATATTACCAAGCGAATTATGAACAACTGACGAAAGAAATCGGAGAGACGGAAAAGACCGTTTCCGGTTTGTTACATTCTCTTGACAATAAGACATTTATTATTTACCATCCGGCCCTGACCTATTTGGCTAACGAATATGGCTTGACCCAGCTTTGCATCGAGATGGACGGAAAAGAACCGTCTCCCGCACAATTAAAGGAACTGGTCGAGACCGCACGGGAACATAATGCGAAAGTCGTGTTTATCCAGCGGGAGTTTGACCAGAAGAACGCCGAGTTGATCGCTAAAGAAACAGGTTGCCGTCTGATCCCGATCAATCCGCTGGATTACGATTGGAGTAAGGAAATGATTCATATCGCAAAATCGTTAGCCGATGGACAAGCTGATTGAGTTGAGAGAGGTTACCGCCGGATACGGTAATAAGATCGCCTTACGTAACGTAACGCTGGATGTGTGGAAAAATGATTTCTTGGGAATTATCGGACCGAATGGCGGCGGGAAAACGACGCTTTTAAAGGTGATACTAGGTCTATTGCCTCCTATTTCCGGAACGATTCGTTTTTACGATGAAAATGTAGAGGTTCCTTCCTTGAAGATCGGTTATCTACCCAAATGAGCCAGATCGATAAGAAGTTTCCGATCTCGGTACGGGAAGTGATCTCTTCCGGTTTATCCGCGGAGAAACCTTTGTTCCGTCCATTCAATAGATCCCAGAGAGAGCGTGTAGAGAGGTGATCGTACAGATGGGATTGGAGGAGTTGGCGGGCAGGGCCATCGGTGAGCTTTCCGGCGGCCAGTTGCAGCGGGTCTTATTGGGGCGTTCTATTGTCTCCCGTCCGCAGGTATTGATCTTGGATGAGCCTAATTCGTATGTGGATAAACGATTCGAGTCTCGTTTTTATCAGCTCTTGGAAGATATCAATAAAGAGAGCGCTATCATCTTGGTTTCCCATGATATCGGTACGGTTTTGACGATGGTGAAAAATATCGCTTGCGTAAACGAGACTTTGCATTATCACCCGGGAGCGAATGTCTCTGAGGAATGGTTGGGCGAGAAATACGCTTGTCCGATCGAGTTGGTGGGGCATGGTGACTTGCCGCACCGAGTCTTGAAGAAACACCAACACGAATAATTCTTTTTCACGAATAACTCTATTTTTATGATACCACAAATCATTTGCTGGATAAGCTTGCCGGAGATCGGTTATATCGTAGGTATTGCCGTAATCCTGTTCGGATGTAAGGCCGTATCGCAAAACCCTTTCATCAGTAAGAAACAAAAGATTCTTTGGATGCTGACGATCCTGTTCTTGAATTGGATCGGGTTGTTGTGGTATTATTATACATTTTATATGAAAGAAAAATGAAGGATATGAAGATATTGATAACCGGAGCGAGTGGTTTTATCGGCGGTTTCTTGGTAGAGGAGGCGCTTCGCCGTGGCTATGAGACGTGGGCGGGTATCCGTGCGGGTAGCAGTAAAGCGCATCTGCAAGATAAGCGGATTCATTTCATCGACTTGAAATATGGCGATCAGGAAGCGCTTACGGCTCAACTCTCAGACTTTGCCCGTGAGCATGGGGCATGGGATTATGTGATCCATAACGCCGGGTTGACGAAGACATTGGATAAGCGAAACTTTTTCCGTGTGAACGCCGAGAATACGCATCGATTTATCGAGCTTTAGCCGCCGCCGGCTGCAAACCGAAGAAATTCCTCTTGATGAGCAGCCTAAGCAGCTATGGGCGAGGCGACGAGAAGACGCGGGGCTGCTGCGGGTCGTGAAGAACGCCTCGGCGGTGTTCTGCTCCACAATGACGCCCTGCTCCATGAACACCACGCGGTTGGCCGCGTGGCGGGGCAAAATCCATCTCGTGGGTCACGACCAGCATTGTGCGGCCTTCCCCCGGCCAGGCTGCGCATGACGGCCAGCACCTCGCCGGTCAGCTCGGGGTCCAAAGCGGACGTAGGCTCGTCAAAATAGATGATCTCCGGGTCGGCGGCCATGGCGCGGGCAATCGCCACGCGCTGCTGCTGCCCGCCGGAAAGCTGGCCGGGCAGGTGACTGCGCCGCTTGCGGAGGTCCAGCACATCCAGCAGTTCTTCCAGATACGCCGTGTCCGGCTTCTGGTAGTCCAGCAATACCGGGAACAGGATATTCTGCTCCACGGTCAGCTCCGGGATCAGGTTGAACGCCTGAAACACAAAGCCGATGTTCCGGCGGCGGAAGATGGTGCGCTCCCGCTCTTTCATGGCAAACAAATCCCGCCCGTCCAGCAGCACCTTGCCGGAGGTAGGGGTGTCCAGCCCGCCCAGCAGATTGAGCAGAGTGCTCTTGCCGGAACCGCTCTCGCCCACCACGGCCACAAATTCGCCCTTGGGCACCGAGAAGCTCACGTCCTTCAGCGCCTGCACGGCAGTCTCGCCGGTGCCGTAAGTCTTGCAAAGGGCCTGTGCCTGCAACAGATTCATACAAAAACCTTCTTTCGTTTTGATCTGTCCACAGCATACCACCCGTTTGCTACAGCCCGGTGACTGCAAGACTACAATTTTGTAGGAATCGCCGGAGCGGGCCTGTTCCGCAGCAGGATGGTGAAGGCGGTGCCCCGGCCCAGCTCACTTTCCACTTCCAGTGTGCCGCCGTGGACCTCCACAATGGATTTCGCCAGCGCAGCCCCAGCCGATGCCCGGCGTGTCCTGCGCAAAGCGACTGCGGTAGAATCGCTTGAACAGATGGGGCAGGTCCTCCGGGTGGATGCCGGTGCCGGTGTCCACCACCGGATGCGCACAAAGTCGCAAGCGGCTGCCTCCACCGTCACGGTGTCCCCGGCGCGGGTGTG
>ENA-OQEB01000639-OQEB01000639.1-human-gut-metagenome-genome-assembly--contig:-NODE-639-length-14217-cov-4.436906_pt1 | contig 14217 bp, 13 predicted proteins | sample MGYA00242787_ERZ504619 | MGnify/ENA primary metagenome ERZ504619 (study PRJEB26092, sample SAMD00036317) | human gut metagenome | host: Homo sapiens | study: EMG produced TPA metagenomics assembly of... | reverse complement strand
GGACTGGTTTCGAAAGTTCAGTAGCTTGTCAGATTCCATTCTCTTTTAAAAATTCTGTTCTATATCATATGGTTCGTTGGTCAAGAGGCTAAGACGTCGCCTCTCACGGCGAAAACAGGGGTTCGATTCCCCTACGAACTGCTGAAGGTTCGCAGGATGCCTTCTCTCTTAAAAATCCTGTTTTAAGCGACATGGTTCGTTGGTCAAGAGGCTAAGACGTCGCCCTCTCACGGCGAAAACAGGGGTTCGATTCCCCTACGAACTGCTTTTAATCGGAGCCTGCATGGCTCCGTTTTTTACTGTGCTGATTTTTTTCTTCCTATCATAAACGCCAGCAAAAAAGCCCGGCAGTTTTCTGCCGGACTTTTCCTTTTTTCTGACAACTCTTTTATTCTGCGTAGATCTTAACCAGTTCTTTCAGCATTGCCATCGTCTTTTCCATCCCCTCAACGGTAATGTGCTCATACGGTCCATGGCATGCATATCCGCCGGTTCCGATGTTCGGGCACGGCAGCCCCATGAAGCTTAAGCGTGCGCCGTCTGTGCCGCCGCGGATCGGAAGAACGATCGGCTCCATGCCGGCTCTTCTGGCTGCCTCTTCGGCATTCTCAATCAGATGGTAGCAAGGACGGATCTTCTCAGCCATGTTGCGGTACTGCTCTTTGATCTCCAATTTTACCGTTCCCTCGCCGTATTTTTCATTCATTGCTTTTTCAATCCGGCGCAGATTCTCTTCTTTTGCTGCAATTTCTCTGCATCGTGATCACGGATGATGTACTCGGACTCGGCATGTGCCACATCGCCGGACATACTGGTCAGATGATAGAAGCCTTCATATCCTTCGGTATTTCTCGGGGACTCTGCTTCCGGCAGAAGAGACTGGATCTCGCTTGCAACAGCGATTGCATTGATCATCGTGTCTTTTGCTCCGCCTGGGTGGATGTTAAATCCGGTCACCGTGAATTTCGCTCCGGCTGCATTGAAGTTTTCGAATTCGATTTCTCCCTCTGTGCCGCCGTCCACGGTATAGGCAAACTCTGCGCCAAAGCCTGGAACATCAAAAAAGTCAGGGCCTTCACCGATCTCCTCATCCGGTGTAAATCCGATGGAAATCGGACCGTGCGGGATTTCTCCGGCAAGAAGGGCTTCTGCCAGTGTCATAATCTCTGCACGCCCGCCTTGTCGTCTGCACCGAGCACCGTTGTTCCATCGCTTGTGATCAGCGTTCTGCCGGCCAGGGATGGAAGATGCGGGAATACCGAAACCTCCAGTGTTCTTCCGCTGTCAGCCAGCTTCAGATCCTTTCCGTCATAATTTTCATGTACGATCGGATTTACCGCATGATCTGCAAAATCAGATACCGTATCCATATGTGCGATAAATCCCAGTTTTGTCTTTCCTTCGTATCCTTTTGTTGCTGGAATTTTTCCATAGACGTAGCATTTATCCTCTACACGGACATCCGATACGCCGAGCGCTTTCATTTCTTCTGCAAGCTGGTCTGCCAGAACTCTCTGACACTCGGAAGACGGATGGGTTCCGCTCTTCTCATTGCTCGGTGTCGGCACTTTAACATAATTCAGTAATCTTTCATATGCTTTCATTTTCTTCTTCTCCTTCTTATTTCATCAGCTTCTGGATGGTTTTGCAGAGCTCATCCACGGCGCCTTCTTTTCCCTGCCGGATATCCTCCACAACGCAGGATTTGATGTGGCTGGAAAGCAGTACCTTGTTGAAGCTGTTTAATGCAGACTGGATCGCGGATACCTGGGTCAGGATATCGACGCAGTAGCGGTCGCTCTCCACCATTTCCCGTATTCCGCGCACCTGGCCTTCAATTCTCGAAAGACGGTGGATCAGATCTTTGTATTCTTTTTCGTCCCGCACTTTTTTCCGGTCGCATTCACTGCAGTGTGTACAACATTCACCCATGAGGTTTCCTCCTTGTGTTCCGTCACTCTATATACCCCGTCTGGGTATGAATTTATGATACTCTTTTGCCCAGACTTTGTCAATCTTCGATTTTTGCCGCAAGCGCGCCGTACAGCTTCTGGTTTACCAGACTTGCCGCGCTGCACTCCGCCTCCGGCGCGTTCGCCGACGGCTCTCCGCAGAGATCGACCGCGAGCACCTTTCTCCCCGCAAGACAGTCCTTTGCAAGGGACAGCAGCTCATCCACACGCACATTTCCCTGATCCCAGTTCGTATCAAGCTCCTCCTTTGACAGAATGTCTTATCGACCGACAGATATACCGGAAATGTTCCCGCATGGGATGCAAAAACCTCTTTGATCTTCGCCGCTCCGCTTCCGTCGTCGAGCTCTTCCTGTGTCACAAACCAGACATGCTCCATCGCTTCCGTTTCCCGCACCAACGCCTCCGGCGGGCCGATTACACAGATTCCTTTGATGTTTTGATACGCCCCGGCAGCATCCCGGATCCAGGAACCGCAGGAGAGCACCGGAAGAAGCGCCGGCGGCTGCATATCGGTATGGTGGTCGAATACGGCTAAAAACAAATCTTCTTTTTCCAGTCCCAGCAGCAATTTGCTCATATAGTGATAATTGCCAGAATCCAGAAGGCGGATCCGCGGCAGCTCTTTCGTTTCTTTTTTTCGGCCAAGTTCCGCTTCCAGAAACTGCTCCGTCTCCGGATCGAGATAACCGTCAGTTCCCCGGAGCTCTCTCAGATCCCAGATCTTTCCCGCCTGCTCCCAGGCATATCCTTCGGACTCATAAATTCCGGAAAGGCTAAAACAAAATGGTTTCATCTTCTCTTTTACTCCTGTTATTTATTTAATGGATTCAGCTTTCTTCCCGCCGTCACAAGAAGAACGGCTGATATCAGAAGCTGCAGAACGGCACTCGCCTCCGGCAGATAATGGATCAGCGGATTCTGTCCGTAATTTCCAAGCAGATAGCAGAGCTGTTCCATCTCTCTTCCATTCCCAAGCTGGCGGCTGATGATCCCCGCAAACGAGGTAAACGGATTGAAAAGAAGAAGGTAAATTACACCTCCTACATCGATCTGCTGATAAGCTGCCGTCATCTCCTGCTGCAGCAGTCCTGCGTAGTAGGCAAGCCCCGTGCAGGCGCATATTCCTACGACCAGAAAAACGACAATGACATAGGAAAGAACGGTCGCCAGTGTGGTCCGCTTAAAAACAACCGAACAGAAAATGCCGATACTGCCGACAAAAATTCCGGTCAGAAGAAGTCCTCCCGCCATCAGAAGCAGTCCGCCAAGGCCGATACCGCCGAACACCACAACAAGGGACAGCACCGGCAGTGCCGAAACCGTCAGTATCAGAACAACGCCAAGCGATGCCTCCAGCTTTCCCGTAATGATTCTCCACGGGTTCAGGTTCGTCGTCAGCAGCACATCCAGCGTTTTTTTCTCACGCTCCAGCGAAATGCTTCCTCCCGCAACCGCCGGAACCGAAAGGACAACGAGAATAAACAGAAGATACGTCATCAGAATATAGCAGTTCATCGGAACGCTGTAGCTGACCGGTGCCAGATAGCCAAGCTGGCTGCTCTCCCCGAAATAGCAGACAAACGCAACCACGGCAAGCAGCAGATTGCAGACAAAAATAATCCAGGAAATCCGCGATGACCGCGAGTTCCGCTTCATTTCTTTTTCAAATACAGGATTTAACCGCACGTTTCGTTCCCTCCTTATCCGATCGTGTTTCCGAACGTTTCTGTGTTTCGGCTCTTCTGTTCCGTTTCCCCGGTCAGATGAAAGAACAGGGACTCCAGGCTGTTGTGTTCCCGTGCAAATGAAACCACAAGGATTCCGGCATCCACCAGTTTCTGCAGCAGATACGCCTCCTCCTCCCGGCTTCCCGAAAACCAGGCCGCAATCTTGTTTTCATCCACAGAAAGGCGGCTGACCTGCGGATCCTGCCGCAATAGTTCCAGCGCCTTTGGCACCTGGTTCAGCACAGTGATGCGCAGCGGATTGGAGCTGTCGATCGCAAGCATAATGTTTTCCAGCTTTCCCTGCTGTACCATGACACCTCCGTTGATGACACCGATGCTGGTGCACAGATCTGCTAATTCCGAAAGAATATGGGAGCTGATCAGAATCGTATAATCCTCCCGCGCCAATCGCTGCAGGAGAAGCTGAAAATCCTTTCTTGAACGCGGATCCAGACCGGAATTCGGTTCGTCCAGCACCAGAAGCTTCGGTTTATGGATCATCGCGCGCGCCAGACAGAGCCGCTGCTGTATGCCCCTTGAGAGCGAATCCACCATCTGCTCCTCTTTTCCCGATAGTTCGACCATCTCCAGCACTTCCCGCGCACGGACAGTTCCTGCCCGCCCGTAAATTCCATACGATGCGGCAAAAAATTCCAGATACTCTATCACGCTTAAGTTTTCATAGACGCCAAAGAAATCAGGCACAAAGCCGATCAGGCTTTTCTGCTTCAGAATATTTTTTGTCGTCCGCACGCCGTCCAGCCACAGATCGCCGCCGTCGCTCTTTAAAAGCCCTGAAATAATGCGCAGCGTCGTTGTTTTTCCCGCACCATTCGGTCCGACAAAGCCGTAAATATCGCCTTTTTTTACTTCCATATCAAGACCGTTCAGGGCATATGTTTTTCCGTATTTTTTGGTCAGTTTCTCAATTTTCAGTATCGGCATTTGGCTCCTCCGTTAACAGATTCTCCAGATATTGCTCCGGTGGGATCTCTTTCGCCTTTACGATCAGATTCGGTGCCTCATAGTATCCATAATTTTCATGATACTCTTCTCCCTTTTCCTCTTCGGAAAGACGGTACCGCACACGGATCTGGTTGTCCGCATTCACATACTGCGCCTCCAGTGCCGGATCACTCGCAAAATCGATCTCCCAGTCGGAAATTTTATCATACGTTCCCGTCTGAAAATTGTACAGATCAATGATTCCATTGAAATTCCGGATCTTGGTCCCATCCTCCGTGCGGGCTTTCTCGAAAGCAAGCGAAAGAATGGTTCCCCGTTTTCCTCCCCCGCCGGTTTCTGCCGCCTGGATCTTATCTTCTAACGCCGTCATCGCATACGGCCAGAATGCAGGATCATAGATTCCCTCGGAATCCGGCTGCATCACGCCTTTAGCATACATTCCATACAGACACCAGATGTTGTTGTTTTCAAAGACACCGTTCAGATAATACGTTACTTCTGTTTCCTCTTCCGAGATTCCGCCGGAATTCGGTCCCATTTCAAAGCTTACCGTGTTTCCGCCGTCCCATCCGCTGTACTCCTGCGCATACGGACAGTACACAACGCCGGCCTCTTTCATGTCCACAAACACTTCCTGATAGTAATACGAGATTCCATACGCTTCGTATCCGCTGTCAAGCTGGAACGTATCGTCATTGCCTGCCAGCTTTCCAAAGAAAAGGCAGTTGTCACTCCGGTTCGGCATGTGATTATAGATGACGCCGTCCAGATAATTTTTCTCTATCTCCGGCAGATCTTCTGCCGCACTCCAATTTCCGAAATCCCGCACGCTGTCCGCTTCTATTCCATCCAGCGTGATCGTCTCCCCGTTTTTGATGTCTCCAATGAGGGCACAGTAACCTGGAACGGCGATCACACAGCTCTCCAGATCATAGCCTGTCTTATTTTCCACGGTTCCGCTGATCTTCTGATCCCAGAAATGAAACGTGCCTTTCAGTCCTTCGCCTTCGTCCAGCGTTTCCATCCGCTGCATGCCGAACTCATTCAGGCAAATGCAGCCTGATTGGAAATTTCTGCCCTGTTTTTCTGTTCTCCGAAACTGATCTCCGTCTTTTCATATTCCGCATCCTCCGTTTCCGGCTGTGCCGTGCTGTTGGACATATAGTCCATACGGTTGTACGTCACCAGATCGTAGGACGGATCCAGATACAGCTCATAGGAAGCATTGTACGGCGCCTGTGCACAGAAATTAATGTAATCTTTCTGGTATGTATCGTACTGCCAGATTTCTCTTACATACGTCAGCACCGGGGCCTTGAGCCTCGTGCTCTGGCCAAACAGACTGATCAGCATAACAAAGACGGCCGAGCAGGCACAGATCGCCCCCCAGAGATACTGACGTTTTCCTGTTTTTTTCAAAAAGAAATACAATCCCGGCCCTGCCAGAACCAGATAGACCAGAATCAGGCCGCCGTACAGCACCGTATTCGGACGGTTCCGGATCCTAGTGTTTTCCAGAAGATCGGAAATCGTATAGTATTTCTGATAATTCGTATTTCGTTTTGCCAGAAGGCGGCTGGTGGTCTCTTCGTCCAGAATATTTTTCAGAAAATCTACCGGCGCTTCTTTAAACGCACTGCGCTGGCTTTCCGCAAATGTCTCGTTTCCCGAAAAGGTAATCAGAAGGCCTCCCTCTGCCTGCCAGAGATCAATTTCTTTCTGGAGTGTCTCATCCAGTTCTTCTTTTGACTGCTCCAGAAGGATCAGCACATCCGGCGAATACGACTCCGCAAGCCCGACAAGCTCCTCTGCCCGGACAGATGCAGCTTCCACCTCATAAATCCCGTCGTTCAGCGTAACTCCATTCAGCTGCTGCCCGTAATTAGTTTCTTCTTCCACAACGCAGACTTCCACCTTGGACTGGAAGAAGCCTTCACTCGAAATCGTTTCTTCCCGACTGTACACCGTGTCCCTCTGGCTGTTCTCCAGGCACAGGACACAAAAAGACGTATTTTCCACCAGAAGCCCTGCCGAAAAAGTCTTTGTAACGGTTCCGTTCGCCGGAATATAGATTGGAAAACGGTACGTAAAAAGGCTGTTTCTTCCGTCGCCCGACCGCTTGACCCCCAAAAACAGTTTTGAGAGAATGCCTTCTCCACTGTTTCTGCGGTAAATCGATTCCGCGGCGTTTTTTATCTGAAAAACAAAGTATCCTTCAAATTCAACAGCGCTCTCATTTGTGATTGTCACACGAATCGGTACGTGATTCCCATCCTGATAGTTTCCTTCGAATCCATAAGAAAAATCAATCTGGTATTCCCCTGCGTAGCTGTTGGCAAGAAACTGCTTTTCTTTCCCGCCGCTTCTTCCGCCATCCGACGGCGTGTTCTGATAAAGTTCTGTCCGCGTTGTCATCGCAGACACCCTCTGAACTCCCGCCAGAAGCAGAATCAGCAGCAAAATACCGGACAGACAGCAGATTTTGCTTCTTCTTTTCCTGTTCATCGCTTTTCGTCCTCTTTCTTCCCCTTTGGCATTCCGACCGGCAGTTCCACCTCAAAGACGGTTCCCTGCAGATCACTTTTTACCCGCACCTGTCCATGATGCAGTTCCGCAATCTGCTGTACAATCGCAAGTCCAAGTCCCGTCCCGCCGGTATCGCGGCTCCTCGACTGCTCTGTCCGGTAAAATTTCTGGAAAATATGATCCAGTTCCTGTTTTGGAATGATCCGTCCGTAGTTAATGACACGCGTGACCACATATTCGCCCTCTTTTTCCATTGAGACGCGGATCTGTTTTCCTTCTTTTCCGTATTTGACAGCATTGTTCAGCAGATTTCCAAAGAGCCGTGCCAGCAGCTCACCGTCCGCCTCGAGAAAAATCGCATGTTCCGCATGCAGAAATTCCACCTGAAGCTCATTTTTCACAAAAGACGGCGTCATCTCGTCGAGCATCTGCTCCATCAGCTGCACCAGATCAAGTTTTCCGAGATGCAGCTGCATCTCTTTGTGCTCCAGCTTGACGAATCCAAACAGCTCGTTCGTGAGCTGCTCCAGACGGAGTGCTTTCTGATAGGCAATATCGATATAATGATTTCTCGTCTCCTCATCCAGATCCGTCCGCGTGCGCACCCAGCCGAGATAGCCGATAATCGAAGTCAGCGGCGTACGGAGGTCATGTGCCACGGATGAGACAAGATCGTTTTTCGTATGCTCCGCGATCCGTTCCCGTTCCATAATTTCCTTGATATTCTGCTGCATCGTATTTAAGTTCTCCGCCATCACAGAAAACTCGTCATTTCCCTTTACCTCGATCGGATGATCAAAATCCCCTGCTGATATCTCCTTTACCTTTTCCAGAATCTTCCCAATGTATCGGATGGTTTCGCGCATCAGGAAATAAAAGGTCAGGCAGAACGAAAGCAGCGCAGCCGCCGTCAGAATCATCGTCCGCACCGATGGGCGGAGGCCTCCCGGTCCGATCCAGGCGCTCCGGTAACCGATGTTCATCAGTCCATTGCCGAAAAAGGTCAGAATCCCGTCGGTAAGCGTCACTACAAGCACCGTGACAAGTGCACTTACAATCAGATCAAAGACCATCCTCTGGCTGAAGTTTTTTATAAAATCAGGCTTCAATTTTGTATCCCACTCCCCAGACTGTTGTAATAATCTTATCTTCTCTTGTGTCGTCTTTCATTTTTCCGCGCAGACGGCGGATATGTACCATAACCGTGTTGTTCGCCTCATAGAATTTTTCATGCCAGACGCGCTCGAAAAATTTCGTCTGTACCGAACACGCGGCCCGGGTTGGAGGCCAGCAGATACAGAATATCAAATTCAATCGGTGTCAACTTGATGCTTTCTCCGTAGCAGACAACCTGATGGGTTACCTTGTTGATTTCCAGATGCTTTAAGGAAATCACTTCCTGGCGCTCGTGCGGCTTCGACGGATTCAGTTCGCGGTAGCGGCGGAGCTGGGATTTTACACGCGCCATCAGCTCCAGCGGATTGAACGGTTTTGCCACGTAATCGTCTGCTCCCGTTGACAGACCGACGATCTTGTCGATATCCTGCGTTTTGGCACTTACCATGATGATCGGAATGTTGTTCGTCTCCCGGATGCGGCGGCACATCGCAATACCGTCCATATCCGGCATCATCACATCGAGCAGCACCAGGTCGATTTTTTTCTCCTCCAGAATGCGGAGTCCCTCTTTTGCACTGTACGCTTTTAATACCTGAAATCCATCGCTGATCAGATAAATTTCCAGCAGATCCGCGATTTCTTTTTCATCATCCACAACTAAAATATTTGTTTCTTCCACGTCGTTTCCATCCTCTCTGTTTTTAACTACCGTAATGGTACCATGAATATTCAAAAAAATCTTTACTTAATTCTTACGTCTGTATTATCTATTATAAAAAGAAAAGCCTCCTTCCACAAGAGGCCGCTTTTCTTTTCTTCTTATATTTTTTATCTTCGTACTGCGCGGCGGTATACCACAAGAGAAACCGCTGCGGAAATGACCTCTGTGATCCAGAAGGCATGCCATACGAAAACGCCGCCTCCCAGATGGGACAGCAGGTAAGCTGCCGGGAGAATGACAATGACATTTCGGCAGAGGGAAATGATCAGGGAAGATCCGCCTTTTCCGAGTCCCTCCAGCGCACCGGAGGATGTGATGGAAACTGCCGAAATCAAAAAGCCCACGCTGATGCGTGTCAGCGCCTGTCCGCCAAGACGGATGGTCTCCGGATTGCTGCTGAACAGTCCGATCAGCTGTTCCGGAATGGCAAGGCAGATGCCGGTTCCAATAAGCATGATCACCGCACACATAATCAGGGTAATCTCATAAATCTTCCGCACACGCTTATGCTCGCCTGCGCCGTAGTTGAAGCCGATAATCGGGCGCATGCCCTGTACAATGCCGTTTGCTGTCAGATAGATGAACGTCTGCAGCTTGTAGTAAATGCCGAGCACGACAACGTAGCTCTGGGAATACACGGCCAGGATTCCATTCAGTGCGGAAATCAGAAGAGACGGCAGCGCCAGGTTCAGGATCGCCGGGACGCCGATCGCGTACAGTCTTCCGACCAGATTTTTTCCTTCTTTTAAATATTCCGGACGGATTTTGACCGAAATCGGGCGGATCTTGTAAATGATCCAGTAAATCACGACCGGTGTCACCTGACCGATGCCGGTTGCAAGTGCCGCACCCTCAATTCCAAGACGCGGGAACGGTCCGATTCCGAAAATAATGAGCGGATCCAGAATGATGTTGACAATACAGCCGACCATCATACCGGTCATCGTCACTTTCATCCGGCCGACTGCCTGAAAAACCTTTTCAAAGTAAAGGTTTGCCATGATTGCTATGGTAAACAGAAAGATAATCCGTGAATACCGGACACCAAGATCGATGACAGTTTCGGAAGAAGAAAACATCCGCAGGAAACGCTCGATGACCAGAAGGCTTCCGATCGTTAAAATAACCGCATGCAGCATGGTAAGGGCAAGGCCCTGTGTTGCAGCACAGCCGGCTGCCTTTTTGTCACCCGCTCCCAGATAATACGAAATCACCGCATTCAGTCCGATTCCAAAACCGATGGCAACGGCATTTACAAAATTCTGTACCGGATAAACCAGGGAGAGCGCCGTCATGGCATCTTCGCTGATCTGTGCGACAAAGAAGCTGTCCACAATGTTATATAAGGAATTGACCAGCATCGAGATTACCATTGGAAGCGCCATCGAAACCAGCAGTGGAAATACTGGCTTTTCTTTCATAAAGTTTTCGTTCATTATTACCTCCATTTGTGATCTTTTCTGTTGGTGGGCTTACGTGCAGGCACGGACTTTGCTCCATTGCCACAAAAAAAGCCACGCAATTATCTGCTTTCGATAATTGCGTGGCGAAAAGAACTTTATTACAAGTTGAAAAATCCACACCAAGTTTGAGAGCAATATACCACACTTTGCCCGGGCTTGTCAAGATTTCTCCTGTAACTTTTTTTATTCTACATTTTTCAGTGCCTCGTCCATCGGAATCTTTTGGATGTGGCGGAACTGCAGCACAGCGATAACAGCATACGCCGCAAGGCCCATCAGATACATTTTTCCGTAAATTGCCGGATCAATATAGTATGTCAGCCAGCCGCTGTACTCGGAAAGCATAATGACATAAATCTGGCGGATCAGCGCGGAGGCAATGATCAGGCTGACACCGATTGAGACGATCACAACCCAGGTTGTCGCCGTCAAATACAGACTCAAAATTTCCCTGTTCTCGTAGCCGAGAATCTTTACCATCGAAATCGAAGTCGTATTCTTCTCGATGATCAGCTTCGTCAGCAGATAAATCAGCAGCATGAACAGTACAATCGAGAAAACATTGATCAGCTGGAACATTTCTCCCATCGACACATTGAGCTGCCGTGAAATCTTTGTCATATCATCTTCCGTAATTTTCGTCGCGATATACGATTCCTCCAGGTCCGTGATCGGCTCGTTGGAGAAATAGCCGTTAAAGTAGTCCTCTGGATGATCGAATTCCTCGCAGAAGACATCCATCGGCAGAAATACCGCAAGGGCTCCCGGGTAGGCATAAATGCTTTTTACTTCAAAGCTGTACGTTTTGTCCTCATACGGCTCTTTCAGTTCCAGTGTATCGCCGACTTTCATTCCATATTTTTCGGCATAACCGTCGGAAATCGTCACGCCGTCCTCAAACAGTTCAGCGGAAACATATTTGCTGTCTTTCTGAATTCCATATACCGAAATGCTCTCGCCCTCCCGGTTTTTCGGAATATTTTTCAGCGATGTAAGAGCAAACGTTTCCACGCCTTCCGTATTTGTCTTCAGCGATGGCGTCAGAAATTTCTGCACAATTCCCATCAGCGTGTACTCATCATCCTCATCGATCGGATCCGGGACATTTAAAATATACTGGTAATCTGCCAGCATATTTTCCACCGCCTCCGTCTGGTAATGTGACAGCAGCGGTTTCATCATCATACCGAACAGCAACAGAATATTGGCAAATACGATACCGAGAAACAGGGTAAAGTAACTCGATTTGTTCTGCAGCAGGATCCGCAGACGAAACCGCGAGAAGAACCGGAAGTTCGGAAGACGCACCGCATGGCTTTTTCCTTTCTTTGCAAAATCGTGGCGCAGAAAACGCAGCGGTGACAGACGCAGACGGCCGGAAATCAGCACCGCGTTGATCACAAACATCAGAATTGCCGGAATTACGGTCGTGAGCAGAAATGCATTGGCATTCCACCGCGTCTGATATGTCGGCAGACTGTAGCTTCCATAATACATACCGGCGCAGATATCTTTAAACACGGTGTATCCCAGAATATTTCCAATCACCGCCGACAAAATCGTAATCAGTACCGGCAGGGACAGATAATGCAGCAGAAGTTCCCGTCTCGTATAGCCGGATGCGCGCAGCGTTCCGATCACCGACGCTTCTTTTACAATCGTATTGTTTGTCGTAACTGCAAAAATAAACGCCATGATGGCAATCAGGATGTACAGCAGTACCTCCACCATCACCTTGTCACCGCCCATATCGTCGCCGGTAAATTTGATTGCCTGATTGCCGTAGCGCGGCAGATAACCCGTCAGCGAGGAATGAGCCGCCAGAACCTCGACGAAATCATCGGACCATTCTTTTTCCTCGTTTTCATCTTTCGGTTCCGTATCATATTTCCAGGAATAGCAGTATTTGATATGGTCATCGGTAATGGCATCATACCCTTCTTCGGTCATGATTCCCACACCGAATTTAACCGCATCGAACATCATGTCACTCGAATTGCTGAACAGCGCACTGTAATCCGAAAGTGCCACAAGACCGGTAACCGTCAGTTCTTTTTATCAACCGAGATCACATCACCGACCTGCAGGTCATTATTGTCCGCATACATACGGTCAATTGCAATTTCATCCTTCTGCTGCGGCATTTCGCCTTTCATCAGGCAGACCAGATTGACCTCTGTTCTGTTTTTAAAAAGACGGATCGTGCTCTCTGGTTCCGAATCCAGATCCGTGTCGGCATCTTCGTCTTTATAGAAATTCTCGTAAATCGTTACCTTCTCTTTTTCCAGCCGTGTTCTCTGGTTGTCGGTGAGCTTCTGTTCTGTTGTAAAATTTCCGTTTTCCACGTTGTATTTTTCAAAGCTTTCATCGTAAGCATACAGCATGCTCTCATCCGCAACGAGAAAACCGGACACAAAGCCAATCGTCGCCGTCATAAACAGAAAAATAACGAGATATTTTCCAATATCGTTCTTCAGTTCCCGCAGCAGGCGTTTTCGTAATGGATTTTTCATACTTCCACCCCGCTTTACCAGTCCAGATCGCCGGCGGCGATTTTGGTCTCATTGACGTAGTTTTTACGGATCTGGCCGTCGCGCAGACGAATCACGCGGTCCGCCATGTTTTTGATCGCATCATTGTGTGTTACCATGATGACGGTGTTGCCGTACTTCTGATTGACGTCCTCGATCAGCTTCAAAATTTCTTTTGAAGTATGGTAATCGAGTGCACCTGTCGGCTCATCACAGAGCAGAATGCTTGGATTTTTGATGATAGCTCTTCCGATTGAAGTAGCTGCTGCTGACCGCCAGAGAGCTGGTTCGGCAGCTTGTCGCGGTGGTCATAGAGCCCCAGTGTCTTTAACAGATCGTTGATGTCGAGCGGATGATCGCTTAAGTATGCGCCAACTTCAATATTTTCTTTCACCGTCAGGTTTGGAATCAGATTGTACATCTGGAAAACGTATCCTAAATGTTTTCGTCTATACCGTGTCAGCGTTTTTTCATTCATATCCTCAATTTTTTCGCCTTCAATCACGATCGAACCGCTGTCCGCCTCGTCGATTCCGCCGATAATATTCAACAGTGTCGATTTACCGGAACCGGATGGACCGAGGAGAACACAGATTTCACCTTTTTCCACAGAAAACTGAATTCCCTTTAAGACCTCCACACGGCTTTCACCGGTTCCAAAACTCTTCTTCAGGTTATTAATCTCAAGAAACATAACTTTCCTCCCTGCATCTTTTTTCCTGAGTGTGTAAGAGTCTGTTTTGTGTTAGACTCTTCTAACCCCATAATACTGCTTTTTCTGTGAAATGAAAAGCGCTGTTAATGAGTATTTTTTCTCATTAGCAGCGCTCTTTCTTTTATTTTTTAACAGTAAAAAACCATCGGATCTCTCCGATGGTTTTTCCGATATACCTTCAAAACCGCATACACTTAACATCTATACATCATACCATACTTCTTTCCGAACACAACCATTTTCTGCAAAACTTTTGTTTTGCATTTCAGGTCAAGCCCTCGACCGATTAGTAACAGTCAGCTCCATACCTTACGGCACTTCCACCTCTGCCCTATCTACCTCGTCGTCTTCAAGGGGTCTTACTTCTTTCGAATGGGATATCTCATCTTGAGGGGGCTTCACGCTTAGATGCCTTCAGCGTTTATCCTTCCCGACTTGGCTACCCGGCCGTGAACCTGGCGGTTCAACCGGTA
>ENA-OQEB01000638-OQEB01000638.1-human-gut-metagenome-genome-assembly--contig:-NODE-638-length-14219-cov-2.006103_pt1 | contig 14219 bp, 16 predicted proteins | sample MGYA00242787_ERZ504619 | MGnify/ENA primary metagenome ERZ504619 (study PRJEB26092, sample SAMD00036317) | human gut metagenome | host: Homo sapiens | study: EMG produced TPA metagenomics assembly of... | reverse complement strand
GAAAACAAAGAATATCACAATGAGCCTTGCGCTGCGGATATACGGGGTGATTCCTTCGGCAGCATCCCCGCTCTATCTTCTGGTCCTTATAGCTCTGTATGTCGAAAAGATAGAATGGAGCGACCTGCAGCTGCGACGTCATATCCTGATAAAAACGGGCTGCAAAATTATCCGTATCCACCTCCGGACGTATCCGTAGGGAGATGAACGGGAGGTACTGGTCCTCATAGAACCAACCGGGGAAAGGAGTCAGGACAAAAGGTCCGTAACGGGCATAGTCATCCGTCTTCTGCAAGGCACAGACTGCAGAGACACGGTAACGGAGACCTCCGCTGTAATAATCCAGAAACTCGCGGCCCACCGCCCCGGCACTTGTCTGAAAAAGACTGTCTGCCAAATCACGGGTCACCACGGCAGGCAGAGGACTGGCAGTGGAATTCCAATCCGAGACATTCCCCTGCAACAGCGGAATGCGCATGACGTCGAAATATTCGGGAGACACATAGCGCACTGTAGTCTCGACAACATGCACGCTGTCCGTCGTATACCCTGGTAAACACGCCCGCGGTATAAGTATCGGTACCCAGCCACGTGGCAGCACTTTCCACTGCAGGATATTGCCTGATACGCCGGAGCACTTCCTCCATCGGCTTGAACCAGAAGGTCTGCAGGCTGTCTTCCGACGTGCACGGCACTATCTGTGTGGGATTGCAGGAAATCCTTATCTTATAGACATGCTCCAAATCATACCCCTTAGGCTGCCGTTCTGCATGGGCAAAGCCATAGAGTACATCCACACAATACCACATCAATGTAAATACAATCAACAGCTCGGCAAACAGCCAACCGTTACTGCGGCGCTGGTTCCATATCTGGTGTAAAATAGAATGTATCATACTCGTTACTGTTTTAATTGGGATTCGTTTATCCGCTCATTCTCCGCCAAGAACCTCGGCTATAGGCGACGGGTGGCATGCCAGGCAGGAATAAACACAGAAAGCAGGTTGAACAACAGACACACCACCAATACAGCCACGAAAACCGCAGGACGGAGGAAGAGCCAGACGCTTACATCAAAATTCGTTCCGGGAGCACCATCGCCAAGCATCCAGTCCTTACCCAGCCATAGGAATATGCACGAAAAGAGAAAACCGAGCAATGCGCCGGCAAATGCCAAGGCCAGGTTCTCGCGGAGCAACTGCACCATCAAGGTAGAACGGCTGGCGCCGTATGCTTTCCTTACCGCAAGCTCAGCCATGCGACGGGACATTTGCGAAGATATAAGTCCGCTGACATTGATAGCGGGCACAATAAGCAATATCAAACCCAGGATGATGCAGGTTACGGCAGGACTCATCGTGTCATTACGGAAGAACTGCCGTTCCGTATAGGTGCTGAGGTCGGGAAGCTCCAGTTCATATTCGACCAGTATCTCGTTGAAGCGGGCAAGCGACTGTTCTATCTGCCGCTTGAGTTCCTCTCTGCCGACACCGGGCTTGACAAGGGCCACAGCCTCGAAATCTCCCCGTAGCCTTCACTGCCCAGATCGGAATTCCGGGTGGAATAAGGCATCCACAACTCTCCATAGGCAAATGTGAACAGAGAGCTCACATCCTTGGTGACCCCGACAATGCGCTTAGGGCGAAAGTTGACAAAATAATTTTTGCCAATGGCTGCTTCGGCAGACCCGAAAGCTTCGCGAGCAAGCTGTTCGCCTATAACCACGACATCCCGGCAAGCATCGAACTCTTCGGTACTGAAAAGACGGCCCGCCACAAGAGGGATATCGTAGACACGCCAATAGTTCAAATCCACCTGACGAACCGTACGGCGCATTCCCCGCGCGGGCGATTCCCCACAATATCTAAGATAGGTAGGTCCCAAATAGGTGACAAGTTCTGCTCCCGGAAGCTCCTTAAAAATAGCGTTGACAGCCCGATAAGACATGCCCGTATTGGAATTGCTGTGGTCGGACTTGCGGTAAGAGTATCCATAAGAAGAATATACCATGCTACTGCGGTGCGACTCGGGAGCCAAGTCAGCCGTCTGAATGTCATACACCATATAAATGACCATGACAAAGGTGATGCTCACTGCCGTACCGATGACGGAAACAGCACTGAAAAAGGGATTCTGGCGGATAAGAGCTAAAATTTGTTTCATAACTTTCTATTCATCATGTAATGCTTCGGCAGGCTGCACCTTCATCGCCTTGCGGGCGGGAATACCTATACCGATGACAATCATTAGGGTAATCAGCACAAAGCTGATGGCAGCACAGAGCAGCAGGCGGTCCCACTCCAACGTCGTACCGTTCCTCCAGGAATTCAACTCCAGGTGTGCAAGATTATAATCGATGAGCAATGCAACGGGGGTGACAATTGCCAACAACAATATCCCTTCACTAAGCAGCCGGCTGAAGATGGCACGGTCTGTCGCTCCATGCGCTTTGTGCAGTGCTATCTCCGAACGGCGTTGCTGCGTACGGAACCAGAATGTTCCGAGCAAGCCGAGGAAAATGTTCAGCAGCAGGAATCCCATACCCATCACATAGTTACGGATGTCATTGGTCCATGCCTGCTGGTAGTTGCGACGAATATCCTTGAAAGAACGTATCTCCGAAATGAAGATATTGCCTATGCGGAACTGGCTCTCACTGTCTGCCTTCAGCCTCTCAATGAAGTCATTGTCCTGCCCTTCACGGACGCGGACACAAAGTTCGAGACCGATATAGTAGAAACTCTGCTTCACCATCATGGAATATGAGCTTCGCGCCTGGTCATAATCGTGATAGCGTACATTTTGCAGTGCAGCCCCCAGCCGGTAGGTCTTCGTAGTATCACCAAAAAGATAGAACCGCTGGCCTACGAGATCTGTCATCCGGCGGTCGTATTTCCGGTAGAGGTTATCCGAAGCCATAAACTCCCCGCGCTCCAACATTTCAGCCAATTGTTCGGGTGTCTCGCCACGCGTGCCCCGATAGCGGAATACACGGGGAAAGTCCGGTGTCACTAACCTGCGGATGGTCCAACCGGGAGAACGCAAAGTGTCATAGCTTACTTCAGCGCCTGAATTGCTTCCGTTGTAAGGATACGAATTCTGCGAAAGGCTGACCGCTTCTATCTCCGGCCGACGACGCAGACGCTCCAACAACTCGGCTATGTCATCGTGGGTCTGCTGAGAGGTATGCCCGGCTATGTAGTCGGGACTTTTGGGTGTCAGTTCCCCCAACTCTATAAGGTAGCAGTGCTCTATATTAAAGCCTCTCGGCTCCAGATAGGTGGCGGCGCGCGTGTAGAGATAGTCTACCACGTACCACATCACTACACTCACTACCAATAACTCCAACACCAACCATAGGTTTGAGAGCCATTCATTCTTTATCTGTGTAAGAAGTTTCTTAGTCATTTTCTTCAATGATTAATGTTTTGTGATGGAGTTATTTATGCAAACGTCCGCCCAATGCATTTACAATCCTATTCTTGATGCACGCCATGCGGGAATACCGGAACTTAGTAAGTTCAGCACAAAGCAGAACAACAACGCCCAGCCAAAGGTGGAGCCATGCAGCAATATGCTTGCATCCACTGCCGGAGGACTCAGCGTCTGGCTGAATTCCTGCGCAAACAGCAGTGTATTTCCCAAATAAGCGAATGCTACACTCAGCAACAATCCCATCACCCCTGCCAGCAATGTCACCACCAGATTTTCTGCAATGATTTGCCCCATCAGTTCCAGTCTCGTTGAACCGAATGCCCGGCGCACACCAATCTCTGCCACACGCTGGCGCAGACGGCTCTGCGTCATCGAGCTGAGGTTGATGGCAGGAACAATCAGTAGAATGATGAAGATAATGAGACGCTGCCTGCGTGCCTGGTCCACGTCCGGTTCGATGTTGGCAGCCATTCCTGCGGCATTTTTCTCCTGGTCATAAGGACGGTTACGGTAAATCAACGAATAACCATTCTCGCCAATTACAGTGTCGTACTCCTGACGGCGGCGTTCCGTCTCCTCACGAATAGCGGGAAAATCATCACGGCTTTTCGCCAGAATGGTAACGCTCATCATCCCCATATGCTCATCACTCCAAGTGTTTTTCGTCACCTCAGTAGAAGTATAGGGCACCCATACCTGCGCATAGGCAGTGTTGGCCAAAGTAGAAACATCCTTCACTACACCGGACACTGTATAAGGAGCATGGTTCAAAAGGAATTCGCGACCAACAGCCTCCGTTGTCTGGAATAACCTGCGCGCTACACTTTCCGTAATTACCGCTACGGGTAGTCCGGCATCGAATGTACTGGTCATAAGGTTTCCCGGCAACAAAAGAGAAATCAAACACACGCCAGAAAGTATCATCTGTCTGCAACAGGTCGATACCCGTTGCAGGTTGTCCCGGCAGATTCACGGGGGTAGAAATGACCATACAGGTATAAATCGTTACTGCTTCGGGAGTCTTCAGCGATTTGAAGCACTCAAGCGCAGTCTTTATTCCCATCGGTCCGTTGGAACTGTTTCCCTCTCCCCAGCTTTTGTTGGTGATGCTCATATAATGCACATGTAGAAAGCGGTCGCGGTTGCTCTCCGGAGCAAACGGAGCTACCTTCACCTGCTGCATCATCACCACCAGCATGATGAGGAAGATGGCAAGTGCCGTACCGGCTATGCTGACGGCACTAATCATCGGTTGCTGCCGCAACTGTGCCCAAGCTTGTGTGAAGTATTGCTTTATCATCTTAACGGCCTATTTTCAAATTACCAGTATTTACCCCGCCTATGCCTCCTTTAGAAATGTCAGCATGCCCGGCAGTTCCGCTCAGAGTAATTTCGCCGACTCCCCCCACTTGGCAGAGAGATAATCGCAAACTACATGGATGTCGGCACTACCCACACCCCGCAAAGCCACCCGCAGGTCGCGGCAAGTCAAATCCTTCACATGCACATCACCCACACCTTTCACTTCAAACTCCAGCTTATCCAGCTTCAAGGGTTCCTCACAGTTAAATTCACCCACACCGATAAATTCCACCATCTCTAAGTCCGGAGCCGAGAGACGGATGGTGACACCGTCATTTTGGTTGCGCATCTTCTTATTCTTGAAGCCGATGGTGAGATGGCCGTCCTTCACTGTGCTCTCCGTATTCTTCACGTACTTCTCCCGTCCTTCAATCTGTAGGGAGTAGCTGTCGCTCTGTGTGAAGTAAACCGTACCCACAGAAGTTATCCTAATGGATGAGAAAGCCTCCACCTTACGCACTTCACTCACTTTGTTATCTTGTCCCCATGCACAAATTACGCCTGCAAATGCCAATGCCAATGCGATGATAACACCTATAATATTTGTCTTCATATTCTTACTTATTTATTACGATGATTACTTACTCAAAAAAAACAGATAATGTGTTTAGTACGAACGGATGATGTATTTGCCCCAAACAAGTGATGTGTTTGATACAAACAGACGATACGTTCTTTTTTTATCGTTGATATTATTTTCTTATTCTTCATGCAGCGCCTCTGCCGGCTCTATCTTCATGGCTTGCCGTGCCGGATACCAAATGCCCATCATCACCATCAGCGCTATCAACAGCCAAGCTGCCAGCGAGCCTATCAGGAAGCGTATCATGCTCCACTCCACCGGCCAGGTGGCAATCAATGCGGTACGTCCAATGGTGAACTCGCCAATGCCTACGTTGTAACATATCAGCATGGCAGGCAGAGTAACCAACGCCAACAGCAGTAACCCCTCACCCATAAGAAGGGAAAAGACCTGCTGCTTGGTACTGCCCATCGCCAACCGCAAGGCTATTTCCGAGCGACGACGGCGCGTACGAACAGAAAGTTCCTATCAGTCCCAAGAAGACATTTCCCAAGAGGAACAGTACCACTATTGTCTGACTGTTCACCTTGTCCGTATCTCCATACAGCACTTCGAACTGTGCCTGCATTTGCGTGTAAGGTTCCGCGTCGGCAACAAATATATTGTCCGTGTCCAGCCTCGGCGCTATCTCGCGGAGAAATTGTTCCCGGTAGTCCGGCCCGTCGGCAGCAGGCTTTACACGGAAAACAATCTGCGCCTGCTGATCACCGAATTCCTCACGCATAAGCTGCTCGCCTAGGCGCATAAAAATCCAATGAGCGTCATCGCCATAGCGATAATCGCGGAAGCTGCCGACAATGCCACCTTGAGTAACCGTATTCACCGTATCTCCACGCCATGTCAACGGTGTGTTGAGCGAAAATTCCGGCAGCCGCTTCTTGAAAGCATCGGCAATAGCCTGGCTCAACATCACATTATTGATACCGATAGGCAAAGCGGCAAAAGTCCGCCCTTGTTCCTCCTGCATATGGAAAACCCGGGTATATCCACCGGTAGCATAAATCATACGCCCGCCCACCCCGATGGTATCTTGTACAGCCAGCGAGTTATAACTATTCGCGCCACTCATAGGCAAGCTCCAATAACTCAACGAGGCAGCCTCTACGGTAGGTTCCTGTTCCAGCCTTTTCAGGATATTCAGGTATTTGTCGGCATCGAGCAATGTCGTATCACGACTCTCGCCTCCCCGGACCGTAGTAAGACGATAAACATGGTCGATATCATATCCCAACGGACGATAGAAAGTATATTTCATACATCCCAGAGAATCGCAAAGAAACCACATCACGATGAATACCAAAAAGAGTTCGGCCAAAACCCACCCACTATTGCTCAGGCGTGCCCATATCATGCGTAAGTTGTGTACAATGAATTTCATAATACTTCTTGTTTTATTTATCGTTCAGTGAATCTACAATTGTCCGTCTTGCTGCCACCCATGCAGCAGTCCGGCACTAAGCGTATTGATGACCACACAGAAAGCAAAAGCCAGCAGGAATACCCAAGGACTGAACAATGCCTCCATACTCAAGCTAAAGTCACCGGCCGTACCGATATTCTGGCTATTGGTAAAGAGCCAGGTACGCATTCCCCATACAGCTACGTAGCTGAACAACAGTCCTACCACACCTCCAAGCAGTGTCAGCACCAGGTTCTCATTCAGAATTTGGCGTATCAGTACACCGCGCGTTCCTCCGAGGCCTTACGTACTCCAAGCTCCGAGGTGCGCTGCTGCATCCGGCTGTTACTCAGTCCGCACAGATTGAGCGAAGGTACCAGCAAAATGATAAATAACGCAATGGCATATTGCAGGTATAGCATCGTCACATCCGGTCCTACGTTAGACCATACATGGTTCACATGCGCCACAATGTCGTCCGGTTGCTCCATGATGTCTATCTGCATGTCTCCCAATCCTGCATTGACAGCCTCTACCCGTTTGGAAATACCTTGACGAATGGTCTGGAAATCGTCGGATGTACGTGCCAGCACAGCAATATGAACATCACCGCCGTAGCTCCATACCGAAGTCACTTCCAACTTATCGGCCGGATACATGCTCCATACCTGTGCGTAAGCATCCTTTGCAGTGACAGAAACATCCTTTACCACTCCTACACACGTGCCGGTTGGCGGTTCAACAACAACTGCTGCCCCACCGCATCCGTCGTACCAAACAGTTTCCGTGCTACAGAAGCACAAACCACAACAGCCTTTGTACCTCCCGCACGGTCCTCTTCGCCGAAACCATGTCCTGCCAAAAACTGCAGCTGAATACCTTCCAGAAACCCTGATCGGTCTGCATGGCATCCACTTTCACCCGGTTGCTGCCATCTGTAAGAGACACCAAAGCGGCACTGGCCGGAGCAAAAGCAGTACAAGCTTCCACTTCGGATAACGGCTGTATACATTCTTTCATAAATGCCGGTGAAGGAGTATTATAGTTTTGTACCCCTTCCTCTGTCTTGCTGCTTATATGCATGGCAGAAAAATAAAGGCACCGGCTACGGTTCACTTCCGGTTCCAAATCGGCATACTTCGTTTGCCAGATAATCACAATAGCCATAATCATGGTAATGGCAAATGCCGTACCCAGTATGGAAATTGTACTCAGCAGCGGATTCTGCTTCAAGATAGTAAAAGCTTGTCTTACGGTTTGCATTTCATTAATTGATAGTTGATAATTAATAGTTGACAGTTGACTAAGCAGTAATTATTCCACCTGACGTCCGTCGAAGAAGCGGACGGTGCGTGAGGTCTGTTTGGCCTGCTCTTCATTGTGGGTCACCATCACGATGGTACGTCCGTCTTCCTTGTTCAGTTGATGCAACAGTTCCATGACTTCGGCACCCATCTTGGAGTCCAGGTTACCGGTGGGCTCATCGGCGAGGATTATCTCCGGGTTGCCGATAATGGCACGGGCAATGGCTACACGCTGGCACTGACCGCCGGAAAGCTGTGTAGGCATGTGGCGCATGCGGTGGCTCAAACCGACCTTCTTCAATACCTCTTCCGCCAGATGACGACGTTCCTTGGCAGACACCTTTCTATAGAGCAAAGGCAACTCCACATTATCCAGCACATTCAGCGAATTAATCAGATGGAAAGACTGGAACACAAAACCCAACTTCCGGTTACGGAAAGCAGCCAGCTCCTTGTCCTTCATGCCGTCCACTTTTGTACCGGCTATTTCGATGGTGCCGCTGGTAGGTGCATCCAGTAAACCCATAATGTTCAGCAACGTAGATTTTCCACAACCGGAGGGTCCCATGATACTGAGAAATTCTCCCTTGTTCACTTCGAGGTTTACATTTTCCAATGCCACGGTTTCAATCTCGTTTGTACGATAAATCTTGTTGATGCCAGTTAACTTAATCATAATGGTAAGTATTTAATTGTTATTATTCTGTTCCGTTTCTATTCCGCACAATTTCTGTTTCAAGAGCTCAAAAGTTGTGCCAAAACCGTTTATTATTGATTATCTGCTATTTATACATGCAGTAAGGTGTCCGAAAATGAACACCTTGTCCGTTTTCATCTATTCGTCACGCAGAGCTTCCGTAGGTGGAATGCGGCTGATGTTGCGCGCCGGGATATAGATTCCCACCAACACTACCACCAGCAGTATCAGAAAGATGACGAGCGACACGAGCAGATAATGCGAGGTGAAATCCGACACCCAATAGCTCTCTGTACTCTCCACCCAATTCTGCCCTTTGGCCAGCCCTTCTTTCAGTGCATATTGCAAATAAAGCAGAAAACCAGTCAGTGAAGCGACCACGGTCAATACCGTGCCTTCGCCCATCAGCAGGCGGACAATGTCACTACGTGTAGCTCCGAACGACAGCATCACTCCCACTTCCTCGCGCCTCGTACGTGTCTGCAACCAGAAGGTACCGATGACACCCAGGCAAAGATTCACCAGGAAGAAAGCCGCCATCGCCAGATTACGGCGGTAAATCGGTGTGGAATTGCTGGCTTCGCTCTCCGTTATAATCTGCTCATAGGAACGGACACTGCGAGCAAACAGATTGCCCCGCCTCATCTCCTTCACCATCCAAGGACGGAAATCGTGCAGAAAACGCTCCATGCTGACACCCTCTTTGAGACGTACCAGGATATGGGCACTTTCAGGGATATAACTTGTATCGATGGTAAGCATCGGCATAAATGCAACGGGGACGGGACGCCACTCGCTATACATCTTCATGGCTCCTATCGTACCGACAACCGGCATGTACAAGGTATCTCCATGGTCTCTGCTTACACAGCGTTTGCCATGCGCGTCTTTGGTATGGAACAACTGTTCGGCAGCATTCTCTGTCAGTACAATGTCATTCGGGGCATAGGCGTAGTCGGACAGCTGTCCGGGTGTCCGCCCCTTACCGGAACGGAAACCATACGTATCGAAAAAGTTCGTATGAGGCAGAAATTGTATCATCATAATAGATAAGGGAATCGTATCCCCTTCGGCAAACAATTGACTATTCGAACTTCCCGAAGAATTGGGATAACAGAATCCCAGCACGGGAGTGGCCGATTCCACACCGTCAAAGTCCTTGACATAACGCACCAAATTATAATAGTTGTCCACCAACGTAGCAGAGTCCTGCGCTTCGGCATCGTATCCCGGTGCCTGGGGCTGCAATGCGCCCAATGAAATGAGGCAAAGCCGCTCCGCATCATAGCCCAACGGATATTACGATCGTGCGTGACCACAATCACCGGGTCCAATACAACCCAACTGATGATACTCACCAATATCAATTCGGCCAACAACCATCCGTTCTTGCGGCGGCGCGCCCAAAGATTCTTCCATATTAACTTAAACATACCAACCTCCCGTGTCTTATCGTTTTTCATTCAGTGAGTTCACAATCGGTTTCCGCAAGGATACCACGCCGGTATAAGGGCCGACAACAGATTCAGTACGACACACAGCACCAATGCTGCGAGAAAAACCAACGGAGCAAACAGCATCTCACCCGATACGCGGACATCCACTCCTTCGGGCACCATGCCCGGCCAACTGTCGAGTACCGTAAATATCCACTCGCGTCCCGTGTAAAGTGCCAGCCATGCCAGCAGCAAGCCCAATGCTCCACCCAGTGCAGTCAACAGCAGGTTTTCCCACATCACTTGTGAAAGCAGTATCTTACGTCCGGCTCCAAACGACTTCCGCACCCCCATCTCTGCCAGGCGTCCCTCCATACGGCTCGACATCATGCCACTCAGATTCAGGCAGGCACCAATAGCAATACGAGCAGGACAAGCAGGAAGTGGCGCACTGTGCCCAAAGGTCAAACTCCATACTTGCATAAGTCTTGAAGACACTCAACAGATGGGAGGTGGGCTGCTCCCAGAAATCTACTTTCCATTCATCGGGATGCATAAGATTCTCCTTGCGGCAGATTTCCTTTATCTCAGCCCGCAGAGCATCTCCCTGCTTACTGTCCTGCACCAGAAAGGTAGCACTGAAAGCTCCCAGATAGGGAAGGTCGTACTTGGGAGTGCTGTAATCGGGCGACACCGTATAAGGTACGTAAAGCTGTGCATAGGATTTGGAGGTGAGGTAACTGGCGCTACGCACCACTCCACAAACCCGGTAGTCGATATAGTTCAGGCTGAACGAGCGTCCTACTACCTCTTCCGTCGTACCGAACAAGCGGCGTGCCAAATCATCGGTAACGACAGCAGTGGAAATGCCACTTGCCAGGTCGGATGCCGTGAATGGACTGCCTTCCAGGAATTGGAAAGAATATATCTTGAAAAAAGCAGGGTCTGTCAACTTTACCATAACCGGAAAATCACCGCTACGGTCGGCAGGCTGTATATAACTGTTTTCCGACAAGTCATTATGCAGCTCGGCCGAAACGACAAGAGCATTCTCTACGGGATAGAACCAGTCTTGCAGTGCCTTGTAGGAAACAGCCCATTGCATGGTCCTAGTATTGTTGCCGCTTCCCTGCGTGAATTTTGAATTGCTGAGGTAAAGCGTATTCATGCGGTTTGCCTCCGGATAGACGGGCGCAATCTTCACATAATACACCACCGCCATAATCATTGTCATGGCAATGGCCAGCCCCGTACCCACAATGTAGAGCATGCTGAACAGTTTATTCTGCTTCAACAGCTCCCAGGCTTGTTTCAAGTAAACCTTTATCATTTTAGCTTCAACTTATTCTTGTTCTTATAGTTACTCATATCGCTCACCACCACTTCATCACCCGGTTGCAAGCCACTGACCACTTCTACAAACTCAAAGTTGGAATCGCCCAGCTGCACCTTGCGCTTTACAATTTCCTTGTCGGAATTGCGTACAAAAAGTTCATACTCCCCACGTCCCACATAATAGCTGGCATTGGCTATGCGCATCACGTCTTCCTTCACTGCATTCATCACATAGACGTCGGTTTTCAGACCGGAACGCAGTCGGCGGTTGTTGTCCTCATTCAACTGCACGGTAAAGGAGATGACGCCATTCTTTGAAAGCGGAGTAACACTGCTTACGGAACCTTCCAGCTTTTCGCTGCCAATCTTCACAATGGCCTTGCCACCGGCAGCCACACGGTCACCGTAAGTATCGGCAATCTCGCCTTCCACCTTGAAGTGACTCAAGTCGGAGATGACGGCAATCTGTGAGCCTTCGGGAACCTGGGCACCAATCTGATTGTTGATATAAGTAAGGATGGCCTTCCGGGGCGAACGCACCTGCGCATCGTCGAGCGTACGTTTGGTTTCGGCCAGTGTCTTTTGGAACATGCTGAAATCCAGCTCCTGCACTTGGTATTCCGCAGCCAGCACTTCCTTCTCGTTGGCATACTGCTGCTGCAATTGCTCGTATTCCAGTTGTGCCACGTTGTAGCTCAGTTCGGCTTGGCGCACTTTGTCGGTGGTGCCCGAACCGAGGCTATCAAGGTACTGCTCGTTACGCAGCTCCACCTTCATGCGGTCCAGCTTCATGGCGGAGACTTGATTTTCATTCTGAAGGTCGGTCAGCTTGGTCTGGTTGTCAAGTTTCAGCTGTTTCAGCTTGTAGCTGCGCATCTGCTCTTCATCCAGCATCTTTTTGTAGTCGGTCTCGGCACTCTGCAAGTCCAGTTTCAGGATGGGGGTACCTACATCCACGCTGTCGCCACCTTTTCTGTACACTTCCAAAATGCGGGTATTGATGGGCGAGTTGATAATTTCCTCGAATGCCGGGACTACCTTGCCGGAGGCGCTAACGCTGACTTCAATCGTGCCTTTACCCACTTGGGAGAAAACGAGGTCTTTCTCCTTCACTCCCGTACGCATCAATGAAATGAGTACACTGACCACTACGATACCTGCCACGCCGATAGCACCGTAGCGGATGATTTTCTTATTGCGTTCTTTATTACGCACTTCTTTCGGAATTTCTCTATCCATATCTTTAAATTTTATTGTTTGCGAACATAACGCTTAATATATACTAAATCCATGCCAAAATCATAACCCCCTGAAAGTAAGCGAAAAGACAAAAAAGAAGGGTGTCCGTTTTCGGACACCCTGTACATTTTCGGATAGCTTCTTTATCTTAATCTCAATCTGTCGCCAATCTCCGGCACGTATTCCGCATCCTTACGATTCATCTTATAAAGGTTCTTCAGACGAATGCCGTACTTTTGGGAAATGGTATGCATGGAATCACCGTCTTTCACTATGTAGACGGTATGGGGTTTGGCGGCTTTCTTGCGCTTTTCTTTCAAGTAAATAATGTCTCCCGCCTCCAGTGTATATTCTTTATGGAGGTCGTTGTATTTCACCAGCTTCTTCCAGCTGATGTCAAACTCCTTGCCCAACACCTGGAAGGTGTCTCCGTCGCGTGCCACTACATAAGCTATATCGTTGGCAATGTACACCTGATGCGGATTGGCCAGCCAAGGCTTCTTTTTCAGTTCCTTCTCCCAGCTGCGGGCATCGCGCTTGCTCATGCCACGGCTGTCGTACTTATACAGTTCATAATCCTCGATAATGGTTATCAGTCGGTTGGCATACGACGGTCGGTAGCATAGCCAGCCTTCTTCAAGCCGCGCGCCCAACCCTTATAGTCCGTAATCTTCAGTTTGAAAAGAAAAGCATAACGTGCTCCCCTTTTCAAGAAATCGGAATGGTCTTCATAAGAGTCTTTCGGATTGCGATAAGCGCGGAAACATTCATTGCGGGCATCGTCATCATGCCTCACTGTCCGTCCGCGCCAGTTGCCTCCGCACTTGATGCCGAAGTGGTTGTTGCTCTTGCGCGCCAGCGCGCTGTATCCGGCACCGCTCTCCAACAGCCCTTGGGCCAGCGTGATGCTGGCAGGTATCTTATGACGCTGCATCTGCTCCACGGCAAGGGGGGCATACTGTTTGATATACTCATTGTAGCGGGCATTCCGGCGTTGTGCCTGCACTGTTGTAATGGAAATAAAAAGAAATGCTATGATAGCAGTCAGTCTGAAAATCCGTTTCATGCTTAAAATGTTGAGTTCTGCACAAAAGTCCGTAAAAGAATTGAAATAACCAATCTCTTTTCTATCTTTGTAACATTAATTACAATATAACCCTTTGCCTTATGAAAGAATTAAATATCGAAATCGCCGTCAAGATATACGACTATGAAGAACTGGATGCCGCCGACCGCGAACTGATGGATGCCGCCCGCGAGGCTACCAACCGCAGCTATGCCCCTTACTCCCACTTCTCGGTAGGAGCTGCGGCCAGACTGGCAAACGGTATTGTAGTGACCGGCACCAACCAGGAAAACGCCGCCTATCCTTCCGGGCTGTGTGCAGAACGCACCACCCTATTCTATGCCAACTCCCAACATCCCGACC
>ENA-OQEB01000637-OQEB01000637.1-human-gut-metagenome-genome-assembly--contig:-NODE-637-length-14220-cov-1.883346_pt1 | contig 14220 bp, 18 predicted proteins | sample MGYA00242787_ERZ504619 | MGnify/ENA primary metagenome ERZ504619 (study PRJEB26092, sample SAMD00036317) | human gut metagenome | host: Homo sapiens | study: EMG produced TPA metagenomics assembly of... | reverse complement strand
TTTATGATATTGTATTTCCGGAAACAGGAATAACAACACATCATTTTGCAAAGGAGATTTTATTATGAACTTTTTAAAAAAAGAACGGCGCCGGTCTTCTGCTATGTCTCGCCATCTCCATTCCGGCATGGTTTCTCGGAAAATCATTTCCCGTCATAGGAGGACCTGTCTTTGCCATTCTAATCGGCATGGTTTTGACACTGATATTAAAAGAAAAAGAACCGTTTACCGCAGGAATTAACTATACCTCCAAAAAAATACTGCAGGCCGCTGTTATTTTTCTTGGATTCGGAATGAATTTATCTCAAATACTTGCAGGCGGAAAGCAGTCTTTGCCGATCATAATTTCCACGATCACAACATCGCTTATCATTGCATTTATTTTATATAAAGCTCTGAAACTAAAGACAAACAATGCAATTTTAGTCGGCGTGGGATCGTCCATATGCGGAGGAAGCGCGATCGCCGCAACCGCGCCTGTCATCGACGCGACGGACGAAGAGGTTGCTCAGTCGATCTCTGTTATCTTTTTATTCAACGTGCTGGCCGCACTGATCTTTCCTACGTTGGGCGCTGTCCTCGGACTAAGCATGAAGGTTTCGGATTATTTGCCGGAACTGCCATTAACGACACATCATCCGTAACCGCGGCTGCCGCCGCCTGGGACGGAATCCACGCAAGTCATACTCTGGAAACTGCAACGATCGTAAAAATGACCCGTACGCTTGCTATTATCCCGATCACATTAGCCCTAGCTTTTTATCGGGAAAAAAAAGGAGAAAAAAGAAGAAGGCTCTTCTTTTAGCTTCAAGAAGTCCTTCCCGTTCTTTGTGCTTTTTTCATCCTTGCATCTGTCGTAACAACAATATTCCACCTTCCTGCCGCAGTCACAGGTCCTCTTAAGGAACTGAGCAAATTTTTGATCGTCATGGCTATGGCGGCGATCGGGCTGAATACAAATATCGTTCACCTTGTAAAAACAGGCGCGAAACCAATCTTCACAGGTTTTTGCTGCTGGGTCGGCATATCGCTTGTAAGTCTTGGAATGCAGCATATGATGGGACTTTGGTAAAGAATTTAATTGTCCGTTTTCCCCAAAAATGGTATACTGTCTATAAATATCTGAGAACCGAAACCACATCGTTTTTAACAGGAAAACTGCCGGAGATGATCAGGCAAAATATAATGAGGCAGAAACATGAAATTAAAAAACATTTTACTTGTTGTAAAAGATATCGAAAAATCAAAACAATTTTATCATGATTTATTTGGTTTAGACATGATACTTGACAATGACGGAAATATCATTTTAACGGAAGGTCTTGTCCTTCAAGATGAAAAGATATGGAGAGACTTTTTGAAAAAAGAGATCTTTCCGAAAAGCAATTCTTGCGAACTGTATTTTGAAGAGAAAAATATAGAAAAATTTATCGAAAAGCTGGAAAAATTATACCCGTCAATCCAATATGTCAATCGGCTCATGACACATAGCTGGGGACAAAAGGTAATCCGTTTTTATGATTTGGACGGTAATTTGATCGAAGTAGGAACTCCTGTCTAACAGCACAGAGTCTTTTTTCAGAAAAGATGATATACCGTTTTCAAAAAACAGTCTGTAACGCATGAAAAAATCCTACTCTCAAATTTTGTCGTAGTAGAAAGGAGCTGTCATATGAAAAATTTATGAAAGAAATAACATTATTTATAATTCAATTATTGATTTTATCTGTTTCCTTTATTTGCAAAACAGATTGACGCAATAGGCATGGTTCTCTTCCTTATCACTGCGACATTTGTATTATCTGCTCTAATGGGAATCATCTCAACTAACAAGATCAAATATTTCTATCCGCTTATAACAGCAATACTTTTTATTCCTTCCGTGTTCATTTATTATAACGAAAGCGCTCTTATTCATTCTGTCTGGTATTTTGTCGTTTCCGTTGTCGGAACAGCGATCGGAACGGTCATAACCAAATTATTTGCAAAATAATCATGAAACCACAGCATGATAGATGCAAATAGGGAGACACATTAATAAAAAATATCTGCTTCTATTCACCTGAATAAGCTATGAAAAAAGGATATATTCTTTTTCCATAGCTTATTCTTTTCGTTTAACGGACTTTGCATCTATCACTGCCGGATTTGACTCATATATTATACCGTCATATTTAACAATAACTTGATCCCCCACAAGAAAGTCATCGTTTCTGTTTTCCTTGCCTTTTTCAAACCTTATCACAAAATATTTCCCGTGAGAATCCACAAAATCTTTTTCTGTAGCTTCTATTTTAATCTGATTCTTATTTTCGATTACTACACCTGTCATCGAATGCCTGTTAAAACATACATTCCACAATAAAATACTCAAAAAAGCAAAAATCACAACTGCCAAAAATATTTTTATTCTTTTAAAAGAATGACTGCCTGTCATGCGATACACCTTCCTCTCTTTTCGCAAATAACAAAAATGGGAGACGCACTTTTTTCATATTCAACTGTCTGCTCAACAGAAAAATATCTTTTTTGTGCAATCTCCCATTTTATTTACTGTATTTAAAATCGTCTGTTTTATAAATTTCCGAGCAATTTATCTATACTTACAAGTTTCACACTCAGTACAAAAATTTCCGCCGCAACGGACAATTCTTCCGGAGTCGGATAAGACGGCGCAATACGGATATTACTGTCATGAGGATCTTTTCCATACGGGAATGTCGCCCCTGCTCCGGTCATTACAAGACCTGCCTCTTTCGCCTTTGCAACGATCGCCTTTGCGCAGCCTTCCATTGCATCAAAAGAGATAAAGTATCCGCCGTGAGGCGCGATCCATGATCCGATTTCCAGTCCTCCCAATTCTCTTTCCAGAACATCCAGAACCGCCTCAAACTTCGGCCGGAGAATATCGGCATGTTTCTTCATATGCTCTACGATTCCGTGAATATTTTTGAAAAATCTCACATGACGCAACTGATTTACTTTATCATGTCCGATCGTCTGAACTTTCATCATATTACGAACGTCTTTTAAGTTTGCTTCCGACGCCGCCAAAGCCGCGATGCCTGATCCCGGGAAGCTGATCTTGGAAGTTGAAGAGAACTTATAAACCATATCAGGATTTCCCGCTTTTTTACATTCCATCAAAATCTCAAGAAGATAGTCCTGCTTATCTTCATACAGATGATGTACGCAATATGCATTATCCCAAAAAATACGGAAATCTTTTGCAGCCGGTTTCAGATTAGCAAAACGATATACTGTATCATCAGAATATGTGATTCCCTGCGGATTAGAATACTTCGGCACACACCAGATTCCTTTGACCGACTCATCTTCACTGACAAGTTTTTCCACAAGATCATATCCGGACCTGTAGGAGTCATCGGTATATTGACCATCTCAATTCCGAAAAATTCCGTAATCGCAAAATGTCTGTCATACCCCGGAACCGGACATAAAAATTTCACTTTATCTAATTTACACCACGGTGTATTGCCCATAATTCCATGAGTCATGCACGGGAAACCGTATCATACATTACATTCAGACTTGAGTTTCCGAAGATGATCACATTATCTTTCGGCACTTCCATCATATCTGCGAGAAGCTGTTTTGCCTCATCAATACCGTCAAGGTTCCGTAATTTCGGCAGTCTACTCCGTCTTCGCAAATGAGATTCGCATCCCCTGCAAGCACTTTCATCATATCCATTGATAAGTTCAACTGATCTGCAGCCGGCTTTCCTCTGGACATATCCAGCTTTAATCCCTTTTCTTTTACTTCTTCAAAGCGCGCTTCTAATTCGCTTTTTAATTCCAACAGCTCTTCTTTACTTAAATCTTTATACGCAGTCATTACAGGACTCCTCCGTTTTATTTTTTCATCACTGTATCGTATTGTATACATTTTTTGATATTTCGTCAATGCTTTCCGTCATTTTTTTAATTACGAAAACACTTTTTGGAGGAATTTTATAATAATTTTGAAATTTTGAAAGGCTTTTCATTCATGGTTTGATCTTTTCATATCATTTTTCTTTCTACAAACATCAGAAAGCGGCTATGGGATTTCACAGAAAACATTTTGAGAATTTAGATTTTTTTCTAAATAGATATTGACTTTTTATTTCCGCAGTGCTCTAATATATTTAGAAATATTTCTAAATACTATTTAAAGTAAGGGGGAATGTTTTTGAGCTTTGCCGAAACGTTTAAAGCATTATCCGATCCGGTAAGACGGGAAATTCTGGAACTTCTGAAAAAGGGCAGAATGTCTGCCGGAGAGATCGCAAGTCATTTTGATATGACGCAGGCGACTGTCTCCTATCATCTGAAGATTTTGAAAAAAGCAGATCTTATCAGGGAAACACGGGAGAAAAATTTTATTTTCTATGAGCTGAGCCTTACCGTATTAGAGGAGATTATGGTATGGATCTCAGACTTGAAAGGAGAAAAAGAGACATGAAAAAATATAAAACCACAATCATTATTACAACTTTGATCACATTACTTCCTATTGTGATCGGACTATTTCTTTGGAACAAACTTCCCGATACACTGGCAACACATTGGGGAAGCGACGGAACCGCAAACGGATGGTCCAGCAAAACATTTTCTGTCTTCGGAATGCCGCTCATCCTGACTGCGATCACGTTTTGTGCCTTTTTGTCACTTTGAATGACCCGAAGAAAAAGAATATCCACAAGAAGCCTATGGCGCTTATTTTCTGGCTCGTTCCTGTGATTTCTCTTTTGGCTAACTGTTCGACTTATCTGATCGCTTTAGGAGTAGATTTCAGCATTGAAATCTTCATATCCGCTCTGATCGGTGTCTTTTTCATCGTTCTCGGAAACTATATGCCGAAACTTCAACAAAACTATACGATAGGCATCAAACTTCCGTGGACATTAAACAGCGAGGAAAACTGGAATCGAACCCATCGGCTCGGAGGCAAACTTTATATTGTTATGGGAATTGCCATGATTTTAATGTCGTTTATAGACAGCTTACTCGGAAGCGAAGCCGCCGCATGGATCATCCTGTCCGTGATCACTATAGGCGCTATAATTCCTGCCGCTTATTCTTTCTATTTGTATAAAAAAGGCATTTAAATGAATCTTCTATTATAAAAATAACGTCTGTCAGAATTTTTGATCCTGACGGACGTTATTTTTGTCCTCTTATACTCGTTTTCTTATGCTCGTTTTCTTATATTCGTTTTCTTATATTCGTTTTCTTATATTCGTTTTCTTATTCTCTTTTCTTATGTTTGCTTTTCATCTACTTTACAATTCCGACCATATCCGCAACACTTTCAAATCCATGTTGTTTCATATATGATTCAATCCCGTCTACGATCTTCATTGTCACTGCAGGATCAAAAAAGTTTGCTGTTCCTACCGATACGGCGCTTGCCCCCGCAAGAATCATTTCGATCGCATCTTCCGCAGATGCAATTCCGCCCATTCCGATTACGGGAACACTGACGACATTTGCCGCCTCATATACCATGCGCACAGCAATCGGATGAATCGCCGGTCCTGACACTCCGCCTGTTTTGTTTGCCAAAACAAACGCTTTTTTATTCACATCAATCTTCATCCCCGTTAAAGTATTGATCAAAGATACGGCGTCTGCGCCGCCTGCTTCCACCGCTTTCGCCATCTCGGAAATACTTGTAACATTCGGACTTAATTTCATGATGATCGGCTGTTTTGCATATTTTTTTACTGCCTTTGTAATCTCTTCCGCAGCGTTCGGATTCTGACCGAAGGCAATCCCGCCTTCTTTCACATTCGGACAGGAAATATTAATCTCCAGCATATCGACGTCTTCATTCGCCAGACGTTCTACGACTTCACAATAATCTTCTGTGGATCTTCCACATACATTTACAATGATCTTCGTGTCGTATTTTCTCAAAAACGGAATATCCCTCTCGCAAAACACATCGATTCCCGGGTTCTGCAAGCCGACTGCGTTCATCATTCCTCCGTAAGTTTCCGCTACTCTCGGCGTCGGATTTCCTGTCCACGGAACATTAGCAACGCCCTTTGTCGTCACAGCTCCGAGTCGGTTCAGATCGACAAAATCAGTAAACTCTGCTCCTGATCCGAACGTGCCGGAAGCAACTGTAACCGGGTTATTCCATTCCACTCCTGCGATCGTCACTTTTGTATTCATCAGATTTCCACCTCCGTTGACAAAAATACCGGACCGTCTTTACAGATTCTTTTGTTATGCACATTACTGTGATGATCTTTTTCTTTCGTCTTGCATACACATGCAAGACATGCTCCGATACCGCATGCCATGCGCTCTTCCAGCGAAATATAGCATTCGATCCCGTTTTCCTCCGCATAGTTTTTGATCGCGCGGAGCATCGGTGTCGGTCCACACGCATAGATAATATCTGCTTCCAATCCGTTTTCACGGATCGCATCCATTACATTGCCTTTCGTTCCCGCACTTCCGTCCTCTGTAGAAATATATACTTCCCCGTTTTGTTCAAACTCTGTTTTCAAAAACGTCTCGTCATTTCGGTATCCGACAATGATTTGCTTTTTCTCACAGCCGATCTGTTTTGCCAGTTCCAGAATCGGAGGCACTCCGATCCCTCCCCCTATGAGAAACGCCCGTTTTTCTAATGCTTTCTCCAGCGGGAATCCATTTCCCAACGGTCCGATCACAGGAATCGTATCGCCTTCTCCCATCTGTGAAAAAAGCTCTGTTCCTGTATTTTCTCCTGTAACACGGTATACAACGCGCAGTGCGCCTTTCTCTTTGTCTATCTCGCAAATACTGATCGGGCGCGGAAGAAGTTTGCTTCCGTCGTTTGTATACATCGAGATAAACTGCCCCGCTCTGCCGTTTCCGCCGCTTTCGTTCTGATCCACATACTGTATATGCCATGCGCGATTTCTTCCTGTGAAATGATCGCCGCATTTTCTTTTTCTTTCGTCATATGTGTCATATGCTCCTTTATTTCAAATTCTCTATTACAAATTATCAACTGCTTTTTCCGTCAGATCGTCTTTGTCCCTGCCGGATACTTATTTTGCAGATTCAAGCGCTCCGCTGATGTCCGCGATCATATCTTCTACAGCCGCTCTGGAAGCGTCTCCGAAATTCTCTGCTCCGAACTTTGCATATGCTTCCTGCTTATATGCCGCAATAATTCCTCTCGACGAGTTCACGATCGCTCCAAGTCCGTCCTCATTAAAGAAATGAACAAGATCTTTTCCGCGGCCGCCCTGCGCGCCGTACCCCGGAACGAGAATATATGATTTCGGCATGATCTTTCTGAGGACTTTTCCCATCTCCGGGTATGTCGCTCCGACAACGGCGCCGATATAACTGTATTCATCTCCCATACACTCTGCGCCCCACTGCGCAACTTTTTCGCCTACATGTTCATACAGCGGACGTCCGTCAATGATGCGGTCTTGGAATTCTCCGCTGGACGGATTCGATGTTTTCACAAGAATAAATAACCCTTTTTTCTGCTCCTTGCATACGTCCGCAAACGGATTCACTCCGTCAGATCCAAGATACGGATTCACTGTTGCAAAATCTTCGTCAAACGGAACATACTCTTTTGATCCGACTTTTACCTTTCCGAGATGTCCTACCGCATATGCGGCTGACGTAGAACCGATATCTCCTCTTTTAATATCTCCGATCACAACAAGATCTTTTGATTTACAGTAATCTACTGTTTTCTTAAATGCGGCGATTCCCGGAACACCGAACTGCTCGTACATAGCAATCTGAGGCTTCACAGCCGGTATCAGATCATATGTCTTATCTACGATTTCTTTATTAAACTGCCAGATTGCCTCTGCAGCCCCTTCCAAAGTTTCCCCATACTCTGCAAACGCTTTTTCCTGAACATGCTGAGGAATATAGCTAAGCATCGGATCAAGACCTACTACGATCGGCGCTTTTGTCTTTTTAATCTTTTCTACTAATTTGTTAATCATACAAGTACCCTCCGTTTTCCTGAAAATCTGCCTTGCTTTTGTGTAAAGCAGATGCCTCACACATTTTCAGAACTTTTTTATCTTTTATATTTTATCACAATATCCGACTGACTTCTATACCAAAATCTTGCCTGCCTCATCCCTGAAATGCCAAAAGGAAGATTCCGAGATTGCAAATGATCGCCAAGATTCCTGCAGATCCGGACTTTATCCTGTCGCCGCCGTAAAAATATAAGCGGACACTCTCGGAAATTCCTTAAGTATCCGCTTATATATTTTTAATCATTTCTCATTTATCTTTCGTTCTTCCGCTTTATCCGGCTTACATAATAGCTTTTTTCGCCTCTTGTTTTCCGGCCTTCCTGTGAGCCGCAAATTTAAAACAGTTCAAACAGGCCGCCCGGCACGAGCAGATTAAACGGATATACCGGAATATTTCTTACGATTCCGAACAAAAGCACGAAAATCAATATTCCTGCGACAAATTTTACACTGATCTTCTGATCGATATGATCTCCGCCCGTAATCGCCCAATCGATTGCTCTTGCCGCCACATAAAGCGCTAATAGCGGGAGCAATACCGTCATAACCGGATTATAGCAAAACGCATCCAAAAACCGTCCATGCAAAAGAGAATAACTGGCGCGTCCCGCGCCGCATCCCGGACAGTAAAACCCTGTCAAAGAATAAAAAACACACGGCAGCGGATAGCTGTGCGGATTATGAAAATACAAGTAAACCGCTCCCGCCAGCGCCGCTATAGCGGCTCCTGCTACGATCAAGATCCGCAAACTTTTCTTTTTACGCAATAATTCTAACATGTATTTCCTCTGCTATAGCATCTTAGTAATAATAGTATCCGCCTACGCCGCCGATAAAAGCAAAGATGATATAGATGACTTCTACAATAAGACCTACGACTGCAGATGCAATGATCCAGATCTTCGCGGATTTTGCCGCATTTTTCGCTTCCTCATAATTGCCTGCCGCCATAGATGAATTGATCTTTGCCGCATATACGATACCTACGATACCGAACGGAAGACAACAGCACAACGTACAAATAATAGATAATACAAGGTACGGTACCCAGTTGATCGGCGTCTGCGGCGCCTGATTCTGATAAGGCATCTGGTTCTGGTAAGATGTCTGACCTTGATTTCCTCCATACTGCTGATCTGACGTCTGATCAGAATAAGTCTGACCTGTTCCGTAATAAGGATTGTTCTGTGCGGATGTATATGTCTCCTGTGCCGGAGCTTCCTGATATACGTGATCCGTTGAAGCAGCTTCCGGCTGAATCGGTTCTGTCGGAGCTTCTTCTGTCTGGGTCGGCTGTACCGGCTCTGTCAAAGCTTCTTCTGTCTGTGCCGCCTGTACCGGCTCTGTCGGAACTTCTTCTGTCTGCGCCGCCTGTACCGGCTCTGTCGGAACTTCTTCTGTCTGCGCCGCCTGTACCGGCTCCGTCACTGTTTCTTCTGCTCGAACCGGGTCTGTCGCTGACGTATCAGACTGCTGCGCTCCGCAATACGGACAAAACTTTGCGCCGTCAGGAATTTCTTGATAACACTTAATACAATTCATTTCCTACCTCGCTCTCATAGTATTTGTATATTATTTCATTTCAATAATAATACCACTGTCAGAGCAAAAAAGTCACCAAAAAAATACATTTTTTTGCTTTTTTTACATTTTCATATACTCTTGTCGTGTCACCGCTTCTTCCCTTTTCTGCCGAATGATCCTGTTTTCAGAAGAACCGGGCGAAGCGCGTTATACAAAACGCCTGCGAGGATCACCGAAATCACTGCATTTACAAAAGTTGTAGCCGCACTCCACTTTGCAAGAACTTCCGCCATCTGCTGCGGCTGCCCCATAATATACTGTTTGTAGAAGTATCCTACAATCGGATCGGCAATGACGTTAAATCCAAGCCCTGCGACAGATGCGATCATGCTCCAGCGGAAAATGTATTTCTTATCTGTACTTTCATTGATCTTCGCAATTCTATGAGCCACAAGACCGACGATAAGTCCGATACATAATTTCAGTACAAACGTCTTCGGCGCTCCTGTAATATAGACCGGATCGAGAATATCTGCGAATCCCATTCCGATAGCTCCCGCAAGTCCGCCGTACCATCCGCCCAAGATCAGAGCCGCCAGTACGCAAAATGCATTTCCTACATGAAAAGACGTTGCGTCGCCCCCGGGAAGAACAATTTTAAACTGCAAAAATTGAAATGATACAAAACAAAGCGCAGCCATAAGAGCTGTCTGGGCAATCTTAACTACAGTTTCATTTTTTTTCGTCATATACTTACCTGCTTTCCTGAACTGTTACTTTTTTGTTCAACATTATTTAATACAGGTATATTAGCATCAGACTGGTCGTATTGAAACATCCAGTTATCCCATTTTTATACAGTCCACTTTTTCTTATGAGAACCAAGTCGGACTCGCTCCATCTCTTCGGCAATATCCTTTTCAAGATAATCAAACAAGTAATTCCGGATCAGCTCCTCCTGTTTCGGATAATCGTCTTTCATCTGTTCAATAACCGATTCGATCTCCTCTTTCAGTCCTGCCGCCGACATCCGATGCGCTCCCTGCCCCATAATGATCACCTGTTCAAGCGCATCCGATGTTGCCACGATAACATCATGCTCCTTTGCGATTCTTCGCACAGTCTTCTCTATATAATGATCCGCGGTTTCCGCCTCCCTCGTGTAAACGACATGAATATTATGATATTTCATGATCTCTCCCGGATTTCCTTCTACTTTATACGCGTCAAATACGAGGATCAGTTCACATTGTTTGTATCCCTGATAATTACACAAAATATCCGCAAGCTTCCCTCTTGCGGCGGCCAGATCGATTTTCGCCAATTCTTTCAGTGAATCCCACGCAAAAATAATATTATACCCATCTACAAGCAAATATTCTTTCCGGTCTGCTTTCTTTTTTTTCGTTTTTGTATAATCACCGGAAATGTCAAAAGGTACATTTCGGGATTGTAAGCGGTCGCCGTTGCAAAAAGCTGCCGCCTTTCCTGCCGTCACAGTAACAGGCGCGCTCCTTTTCGTTTTCTTCACCGGATCGGGCGTTCTGACATAGATTGCATCCAGCTCTTCCTGTGTCAGCTCGATCGTTCTTCTCTGTGGACGAAATGCTGCAGACATCTGTGTATCTTCTTCCGATTTTTCTGCCGCCTCGCCTTCTACATGCATATGGCGTCCGCCTCATACCACGAACGACTGTTCCCGCCCCATGAGAGCAAAATACCGATCTGCAGTATTTTCTACATCTGCATCCGCATCGTATCCGATCTGCCCGATCACTTCTTCTGTATTATGACATTCGCCGTATCCTTTCAAAGAACAAAACAATCTTCGTAACCGCCTGTGTACGCCGTAAATTCTTTTTGATATCCATTCATCTCGCGGCAGGAACACTTCCTTTAAGCACCGCCATCCCATTTTCCGTCTCAGGTCCTTCAAACTCTCCCGCTCATCCGTTTTATATCCGTCATTGCTTTTCCGACATTTTCCAACGGCAGTTCCATACGAAATTCGTAGTACGGTTCAAGAAGAACACTTTCCGCCTTCCGAAGTCCCTGACGTACCGCACGATATGTCGCCTGCCTGAAATCACCGCCTTCTGTATGCTTTTTATGAGCCTTTCCCGACAGAAGCGTAATTCGGACATCTGTAAGAGCAGAACCTGTCAGTACTCCTTTATGTTCCCGCTCTTCCAAATGCGTAAGTATCAGCCTCTGGTAATTACGATCCAAAACATCCTCCGAACAATCTGCCGCAAACTGCATCCCCGATCCGCGCTCTCCCGGCTCTAATCTCAAATGCACTTCCGCATAATGTCGAAGAGGTTCAAAATGACCTGCCCCTTCACACTGTTTTTGATCGTCTCCTTGTATACAATGCGTCCTTCTCCGAAATGAATGAGAACTCCGAACCGGTCTTTCACCATCTTCTGCAGAACTTCCGTCTGCACTTCTCCCATAAGACGGATGTGGATCTCTGATGTTTCCTCGTTTCTGATCACATGAAGCTGCGGATCTTCTTCTTCAAGACATCGCAGATTCTGAAACATTTTATGAGCGTCACACCCATCCGGAAGTTCGATCCGATATGTCATGACAGGTTCTAATACAGGAAGCAAAGATTCTTTCTGCGCGCCGATCCCCTGTCCCGGATAAGTTCCTTCAAGTCCTGTCACCGCACATACTTCCCCTGCGGAAACTGTTTGAACGAGTTCGTATTTTTCTCCCGAATACTTTCGGATCTGATTGACCTTCCCTGTACATGATTGTTCTGCCGCAAAAGGAACATCTTTGACGCGCAGCTGTCCTCCTGTGACTTTCAGATAAGTCAGCCTGTTTCCCTGAGGATCACGGGCGATCTTATAGACTTTTGCCCCAAATTCAGGCAAAGGCTCTGCCGACGGCGCATATTCACATAATCCCGACATCAGCGCTTCGATTCCTTGCGCTTTCAAAGCAGAACCAAACCAACACGGAAATACTTTCCTTGCGGCAACCGCCTTTTTCACAGTCTCCTTTTCGATCTTCCCGCCGGATAAATATTCCTCAAGCATTGTCTCATCACACATCGCAAGACTTTCTTTGTTCTCCTCCGACTGCATGTCCATCTCCACACAGCCGTCTCCGAATCGGTTTTTTAATTCTTCCAGCAGTTTTTCTCTGTCTGCTTCTTGACGATCCATTTTATTCACAAAAATCATTGTCGGAATCTTATACTGTTTCAGCAGCCTCCAAAGCGTAACCGTATGCGCCTGTACCCCGTCCACAGCGCTGACAACAAGTACTGCGCAGTCAAGCACCTGCAGCACTCGTTCCATCTCAGCCGAAAAGTCCACATGCCCGGGAGTGTCAAGAATCGTAATACTCGTATCATTCCATATAAATTCCGCCTGTTTTGAAAAAATCGTGATCCCGCGTTCTCGTTCCGTTTCATAATTGTCAAGAAACGTATCCCCGTGATCGACGCGCCCCATATTCCGAATCTGTCCGCTTAAATAAAGCATTCCTTCCGACAATGTTGTCTTGCCCGCGTCCACATGGGCAACAAGACCGATACATATATGTTTTAATGGTTTTTTTACCGAATTTTTGTCTTTCTTTTCGGATGTATTTTCCATGAAAATACCCCTTTCCTGTGATTTTTATACAGAAATTATCATATCACAGAAAGGGGTATAAGTCGAATGTAAAACGTTTTCTACTTTTCCACTCTATTTTTCTACAGTCTTTCGCTGCTTTCATTCATAAATTTGTATTCTGCCACGGAACGGTCAAAACCTTTAATATGTCTGTACAGCCACTCGATAACATTTTTATTCACCTGCTCTACAAATGCCTCTGACGGTCCTTCTTCCTCTTCAAGCATATTGTAAAGATCTTTTACTACGGCACGCAGTTTGTCATGTTCTTTTTTATGTTCCGCTATTGCCGGATAATTGATCGATTCCTGAAGTTTTTCTTCCTCCCCGAAATGAAACTCTGTATAGTCTGCAAGATAATCAAGCGTTTTCACTGCCACTACTTTTTCTTTGCTCGTCTCACAACTATCAAGAAGCTTATTGATCTTGTCAATCAGTTCTTTGTGCTGTGTATCGATCATTTCATTTCCCGTTACCAAACTTTCATCAAATTCTGCTCTCATCGTTTCATTCTCCTTTTTCTTTTTTCACTGCCGTTCTTTCGTTTTTAAACTGCAGGATCATTTCATTTGTAAGACTATCCCGTGATGGCTCTACAGGAATGTCTTCCCTTTCAAACCATTCTGCCACCGCCAGTTCCTCTCTGTCAAGTGTGATTGCATCATTCCCGTCAAGATCGCAATAAAATCCCATAAGAAGCGTATCGCTAAACGCCCACGGCTGACTTTTATAATACCGGATGTTTTTCACTTTCAGCCCGACTTCTTCCATCACTTCCCGCGCCACAGTCTGTTCGACAGTCTCCCCGATCTCCGAAAATCCTGCTAAAAGCGCATATTTTTTTATATGTACGTCCTGCATATTTGGACATCAAAATCCGGTTGTGATCCGTCACGCCGACAATAACGGCCGGGCATATCTTCGGAAATTCCGTATTTCCGCACGCTTCACAGACAAGCATCCGCTCCTTCTCCCCGTGCTTCAGCCGTTTTCCGCACCGTCCGCAATATTTCCGGTCTTTATACCAATTATAAA
>ENA-OQEB01000636-OQEB01000636.1-human-gut-metagenome-genome-assembly--contig:-NODE-636-length-14227-cov-1.430851_pt1 | contig 14227 bp, 20 predicted proteins | sample MGYA00242787_ERZ504619 | MGnify/ENA primary metagenome ERZ504619 (study PRJEB26092, sample SAMD00036317) | human gut metagenome | host: Homo sapiens | study: EMG produced TPA metagenomics assembly of... | reverse complement strand
CCAGGTCTTCGTCACCAAACATCTCTTCGATAGTGGGCAGGCGGTAAGCTTTTCATAAGAGAGCTTCGCTGCAAGCCGGGTAGGATGAAGTAGGTTCCGGCAGCACCATATCCCCAAGAGTCTACCGTACGCTGGTGCGTACATAATTACTACCGGTATCATCCTCGGCCATAGGTCCTGCCACATACTGGCGGTAGTATTTGCCGAATGCGAGAAGTTCCACTTTTCGGAAGGCATCAGGCGGTATGACAAACCGGAGATATTCTTGCGGGTCTGCTTGGCAATGGCATCCGTCTGTTCTTCCACCGCCAACAGTGAAGTATTATCACGCTGGAATGCACTCAACACATGATTGAAAGTCAGCATGTGGACTCTGGCAATGCGGTAATTCAAGGTCAATGTACGTTCCAATTGTCATTATCGGCACGGGAATACTGGCGGGACTGTTCGCCGGGACTGTTCAGCGGATGTTTCTCACCAAGCCAGTTGTATTCATAGCGGGCAGTATCCACATTCGTAGTGGCATTGCGATTGTAGTTGGCTGTCAACACCATATCCAGCCCCTTGATTATCAAGTTGCGTTTGCTGTATTCCATCGAAGGCATTAGTGAATGGCCGAAGCGGTGCTTTTCTCCGAAGACTGTCTTCTGGCGTACACCGGTCTGTATGTCCTTGTACATGTGCGAATAGGTGAAACCGAACATCAGCCGGTCTGCCCAACTTTTGTCCACAATACCCGCTTTGGCCACAATGGCTTCGTTGTGGTAAGTATCATTGAAACGCTTCACGCGCACCTTCTCACTTTCGTTGAAACTGCCCGTCTCAAAATCCTTTACCGGCGCATCTACATGATAATCGTTGTCCGAGTAGTTTTGAAAGGCATTGATTTCATAGCTGAAACCGTTCTTTGAAAGTCTGTTCCGAAGTTAACGTATGAGCGGTGGGTATTGAACGAGCCGTAAGAATAAGAAGCATCCAGGAACCAGTTCCGGCGTTTCTTGTTGGTAACAATATTGATGACACCGCCAATGGCATCCGTACCGAAGCCCACGGGAACTACACCCTTATATACCTCTATACGGTCGGCAAAGCTCACCGGAATATTGTTCAGGCTGAAGGAGCTTCCCACACCTTCCTGCGGCACACCGTCAATGAACACCTTGACGTGCTTTCCGCTAAAACCGTCCAGCATCAACTGCATGTCCGAACCTACCCCACCCGACTCACGGAGTTTCATGCCCGGAGCCTTGGTCAAGGCATCGCTCAGATTCTTCGTGGTGTTCTGGAGTTCCTTTGTATCGACTGCCACAGCATTGAATGCCGACCTCTTCACCCGGCTTACTCCGGTAGAACGATAGTCACCTCGTCCAGCTGTTGCGTTTCGGGAGCGATGGTTATGTTCAGCTTCATCCGCTCATCATTGACCAGTTTCACCTTTTTCTCCACCTTTGTATACCTACGGCAGACACCACCAGCGTATAGTCGCCGGCAGGCGCCTTGATGTGATAGAGGCCTTCCTGATTCGTGGTTCCTCCATAACTCGTCCCTTTCAGATAAACAGTCGCAAAATCCACCGTTTCTTTTCCGTAGAATGATTCTACCCGAAATCATCCCTCCTCTCCTCTGCGCATGTACAGACAGAGAAGCCAACAGAAGGAAAACAGCAGCGAGAATTTAAGTGTATATGCTTTCAATTTTATAATAATTATAATGTTGTTAGTAAACCGGTGCAAAGGTCATTATTAACAGCCAGCTGTGCAATCACTTATTGTAGGTAATTATATGGAGTGGATTTATCGTATATATCATATTATGCAATCACCATTGATAGGTATTATCAATAATAAATCTAAAAAAAGAGGAGCCGGGAAATGAAAAACCCCTATTTATAGGTATTGCCCAATATGCCTTTTTGTACGACCTTTGCTGCAAATTAAAACAAGACAACGGACAATAAATTATTAAAGTTTAAGTATGAAAATTGAAAAGATTGTAGCCCGTGAAATCCTTGATTCACGCGGCAATCCCACAGTAGAAGTGGACGTTATTCTGGAATGTGGTGTTATGGGACGCGCAGCAGTGCTTCCGGTGCTTCTACCGGCGAGCACGAAGCGCTGGAACTTCGCGATGGCGACAAGCAACGCTACGGTGGTAAAGGTACACTAAAAGCAGTAGAAAACGTCAACAAGATAATCGCACCGGCACTGATTGGCTGGTCGTCACTGGAACAGCGTACCATCGACCACAAGATGCTTGAGTTGGACGGCACGCCTACCAAATCCAAGCTGGGTGCCAACGCCATTCTGGGTGTCTCACTGGCAGTAGCCAAAGCCGCCGCCAATTATCTCGATATACCTTTATACAGATATATCGGTGGAGTAAATACCTACGTAATGCCGGTCCCGATGATGAATATCATCAATGGAGGTTCACACAGCGACGCTCCTATCGCTTTCCAAGAATTTATGATTCGGCCGGTAGGCGCCTCTTCCTTCCGTGAAGGCCTGCGCATGGGAGCCGAAGTATTCCACGCCTTGAAAAAAGTGTTGCACGACCGCGGCCTCAGCACTGCTGTAGGCGACGAAGGCGGTTTTGCACCGGCACTGGCAGGAACAGAAGATGCGCTGGACTCCATCATGAGCGCCATCAAGGCTGCCGGCTACGAACCGGGCAAGGATGTGAAAATCGGTATGGACTGTGCCTCATCCGAGTTCTTTAAGAACGGTATCTATGACTACTCCATCTTTGAAGGCGAAAATGGTAAAAAACGTACTGCCGACGAACAAATAGCTTACTTGGAAGATTTGATTAATAACTACCCGATTGACTCCATCGAGGATGGCATGAGCGAAAACGACTGGGAAGGCTGGAAGAAGTTGACCGAACGCATCGGCAACCGTTGCCAGCTGGTTGGCGACGACCTGTTCGTGACTAACGTGGAATTCCTTGAAAAAGGTATTGCCATGGGCTGCGCCAATTCCATCCTTATCAAAGTCAATCAAAATCGGTTCACTCAGTGAAACGCTGGATGCTATCGAAATGGCACACCGCCACGGTTATACCACAGTGACTTCTCACCGTTCCGGCGAAACCGAGGACGCCACCATTGCAGACATTGCCGTTGCCACCAACAGCGGACAAATCAAGACCGGTTCTCTGAGCCGCTCCGACCGCATGGCGAAGTACAACCAACTATTGCGCATCGAAGAAGAACTGGGTAACCTTGCTGTCTATGGCTACAAAAGAATAAAATAACCCTTTGTAGTGAATAAGTCATAAAGAGGGAATAGCGTCTTTGGGAAAAGGCGCTATTTTTATTAAAGAATCGTCTATATCTTTGCAAAAGTCATCCCCTACTATCCTCTATAGGAAAGATTCTTTCCAAGATGGTAGCAGGTTAATGTTTCATTGACTAAAGACTATTCGTCCGACAGTCGTTACATTATCGTCCGACATATGTTTAATTATCGTCCGATAGCTGTTGGACGATAATTAAACATATGTCGGACGAATAGTTTTTAGTAAGCAAGAATATAAAATATAGCGGCGCAACAATCATTTGCTCCCAAAGCCTCCCTTTATTATTTACGGAGGCCTTCAAAAACAGTCCTCATTCACGGTTCATCAAACGATGCTCTGCCATCTGCTCGAACTTCGTGCCGGGACGTCCGTAATTGGCATACGGATAAATGGAGATGCCTCCGCGCGGGGTGAAGATACCCGTCACCTCAATATACTTAGGGTTCATCAAATGAATGAGGTCTTTCATTATGATGTTCACGCAATCCTCGTGGAAAGCACCATGATTGCGGAAGCTGAACAAGTAGAGTTTCAAACTCTTGCTCTCTACCATCTTGACATCGGGGATATAGCAAATACGGATTTCTGCAAAGTCCGGTTGCCCCGTGATGGGACAGAGGCTGGTGAATTCGGGGCAGTTGAAACGCACCCAGTAGTCATTGCCGGGATGCTTGTTATCAAATGCCTCCAATACTTCGGGGGCATAGTTCTGACGGTATTCTGTCTTTCTCCCAAAAGGGAAAGTTGGTCTTTCAATTCTGTCATAGCCATATATTTTTAGTGATACAAGTGTGCCTCATTTAGTAGAAGCCAAAAACTTTTCCAATCCTTCTCTGCGCAACGTGCATGCCGGGCAGTGTCCACAACCATCTCCCGGGATACCGTTATAACAAGTCAGCGTTTCGTGACGTATAAGTTCGAGCACTCCAAGCTCGTCTGCCAGCGCCCAGGTCTCCGCTTTGTCAATCCACATCAGTGGTGTGTGCAGTACGAATTGCTCGTCCATAGCCAGGTTCAGCGTCACGTTAAGCGACTTGATGAAAGCATCCCGCAATCGGGATAACCGCTGAAATCGGTCTGCGACACCCCCGTCACAATATGATTAATCCCCCGCTCGCGGGCGTAAACGGCGGCTATACTCAGGAAAAACAGATTGCGTCCCGGCACAAAAGTATTCGGAAAGCTGTCTGCCGGCTTCTCCTGGTCCATCTCCATGCCGGCATCTGTCAATGAGTTATGTCCCAGCCGGCCGATAAAGGAAACATCCATTACTTCGAACTCCACACCTGCCTTACGGGCAATGGCCCTCGCCAAGTCCACTTCCTTCTGATGTTTCTGTCCATACAGAAAACTCAGCGCATACACTTTCTTAAATTCACGTTTTGCCCAAAAGAGGCAAGTGGTCGAGTCCTGCCCGCCACTGAATACCACCAAAGCAGTGTCCCTATTCATCTTGTTAAAAGCCTCTCTGTTCCTCCCCCGTAGGGAGGGAAACAGAGAGGGCATTGCTAATTATTTGTTTGACATAATAACTGATTTCCCCTCACTACGGGTAAGGGCTTTAAATATCGCCTATTTTCCATACTTTATAGGAGATGCCTTCATCATAGACATCACTACCGTCTATCCGCTTAATAGCTTTTACCACACGGATAGTCACAGGCAGTATCAATACCTCGTACATGGACTTCAGCAGAATCTGGATACACATCATCACCAGCAACTCCCGCCATGCAATGATTCCTCCGAACGCCACCGGAAAGAAAATCAACGAGTCTGCCGTCTCACCAACCACCGTCGACCAAATGGCACGTGCGGAGAAATTACGCCCGTTGCTTGCCAGTTTCATGCGGCTCATTACGTAGGCATTCAGAAAAGAGCCCACCAAGAATGCCGTCAGACTGGCTATGACAATACGGGGCGCCATTCCAAAAACGAAATTGAAATGCGCGGCACCATCCCAGAAAGGGGCGGCAGGCAACGCCACGGCTATCAGTCCCAGCATTACCACAAAAAAGTTCATGGCAAAACCGCTCCAGATAATCAGGCGGGCTTTACGAAAGCCCCAAACCTCGGCTATGCAATCGTTGATAATATAAGAAATCGGGAAGACCAGCAATCCGGCTGTTACGGTAATACCAAAAACCTGGATAACTTTAGTCTCAAGAAGATTGGCTGCAATCAAGCATACATTGAACAGAATGCCCAGCAACATAAAAGGTACAGATACTTTTTGTTTCATACTCCTGTTTTTTACGTGGTGTTCTAGAATACACGACCGCTATTCACGGCATCATACATTTTAAATCCGGTTGCAAAGGTACAACAAGTTTTGCAAATGAACAAACAACATATATTTTAACTAAATCCCAAGCAAGACAAAGCTCCTTTTTTTATTCGAAGTAATTACAGACAGTGCATATTTAGTTAACGAGACTTAAATAATATTTCCAAAACCAAGAATATTATTTACAATAGTTTTAAAAAACATAAACCAATAGCATAAAAATCAATATATTAACTGATTTTAGCACAAAATCAAAAACATGCAACCAAGTTGCTCTCAAACAAGATTTCATTCACGCAAATTTCTTAAGCAAATAAAATAATGGACAACATATTTTAATACATACGATTCTATATTTTAAATAATGAAAATTAGGATTATATTTGATAACAACAATCCGGAAGCTCTGGAAAGCACATTGATATTAACCAAGAATATACCATATTATATATAGTAACCTTAGAAAAACAATGAATGCCTATGATTTACCCGAAAGCCCCAAGACACTATTAGTGTCATCTTCTATTCAACCTATTTATTTTGAGATCCATTAGCTTAAACAAAAAACATCTATTATGAATGAAAATCGTAAACGAGGAACATCGAACAACAAAATCCTCACAGCAATTGCCATCGCCTCCCTATTTATAGGAAGCAGCAAAATCATGGCAATAGAGACCTATTCGGAAAATTCATTCGGAGTGACAGAACAGATGCAGGCACAAACAGCCCGCGGTATCATTGTCGACCAGAATGGAGAGCCTATCATCGGAGCAAGTATCTTGGAAAAAGGTACTACCAATGGAGTTACTACCGACTTATACGGTAAATTCTCGCTAAACGTAAAAAGAAGGTGCCACCCTGTCATTTCCTACATCGGCTATAAGACGCAGGAAGCCAAAGCAGATGCCAACATGAAAATCACCCTTACAGAAGATTCCGAACTACTGGATGAAGTAGTTGTTGTCGGTTACGGTGTACAGAAAAAGAAACTTGTCACCGGCGCCACTGTACAAGTGAAAGGGGAAGACATAGCCAAGCTGAACACTGTGGATGCCCTGGGCGCTTTGCAGAGCCAGTCACCGGGTGTCAACATCACACAGAACAACGGCTTCCTGGGTTCGGGCTTTAAGGTGAATATCCGCGGTATCGGTACTACCGGAACCTTCTCCCCGCTTTATGTGTAGATGGAGTTGCCAACGGTAGCATCGACGGCTGAACCCGAGTGACATTGAATCTTTGGACGTCTTGAAGGATGCCGCTTCTGCCGCCATCTATGGTGCGCGTGCTGCCAACGGCGTTATCCTGATTACCACCAAACGAGGTAAAACCGGCGTTGCCGAAGTCAGTTACGACGGCTATGTCGGCGTGCAGAACCTCTACAAAATCCCTACTATCCTCAATGCCCAAGAGTACATGATGATGCAGGATGAAGGCCGTGTAATGGACGGATTGAGTCCGTACAACTGGGCGACCTATATTCCGGAAAGGGATTTGCAGGCCATACAGAACGGAACATGGAAAGGGACAAACTGGCTGAAGGAAGTACTGAATGAAGATGCATTGGTACAGAACCACGCAGTCAACATCACCGGAGGAACAGACCGTTCCAGATATGCCATAGGTATTTCATACACCAACCAAGAAGCCACCATGGGAGTTCCCGGCGAATTTCCAGAAATGAACCGCTACAACTTCCGCGTCAACTCGGACCACGTAGTCATGAAAAAAGGCAATCTTGACTTCCTGAAAGTGGGCGAAACCATCAACTACAAATATTCACAAACACAAGGTTCATTCGGAACCGGCGGCATTTATTGGAACGGAGTGCACAATTATGCTCATCATGAGCGTTGATGTCACCCTTACAATTCAGACGGAGACTACTACCTCTACGCAGACCAGGAAAAGGACAACTACAAATGGGATATCTCCAACGGAGCCAATAAAAACCCGATAGCTTATCTGGACTACTATATGAACCAGAACCTAAGCAAATCCCATTACATGCAGAGCAGCTTCTATGCAGAACTGCAACCCATCAAGAACCTGCGTATCCAAGAGCCAGTTCGGTTACATCATGGGAGCCTCCAGTTATCGTTCCTATTTGCCGAGATTCGATTATCTGAGTGCGTCACTCAACAACGCAGAAGACAAGGTTACCCAATCCATGTCTATGTATAACCGTTGGTCATGGGACAATACAGCCAACTACATCTTCAATATCGATGACCATAACATCGACGTCCTGGTAGGTCAGAGTATTGAAAAATGGGGTATGGGAGAAGAAATGAGCGGTTCAGCCATAGGCTCAAACTTCTATGACTTCAAGCACGCTTATTTGTCCAATGTTCCATTGACCGCCAACAGTGTGTCCTCCTTGACTGGCAAGCCTAACGGGGAAGTTCCATCGCCTCCTTCTTCGGACGTATCAACTACAACTATCAAGAGAAATACATGGCTTCTGTCATCATGCGTGCGGACGGTTCCTCCACTTTTGCCCGCGGACACCGCTGGGGCTACTTCCCTTCAGTATCCGCCGGATGGGTTATCAGCAACGAGTCCTTCATGTCAGGAATCAAATGGCTGGACTTCTTAAAGCTACGCGCTTCCTGGGGGCAAAACGGTAACTGTAATGTATCTACTTTCCAATATCTTTCACTGATAACTTCCAACAACGGATATGGCGGTTATACGTTCGGCGACTCCATGGACCTCATCAGTACCGGTTCATACGCCTACCGACTGACCAACCGGACCTTACCTGGGAAACACAGGAGCAATTGAATTTCGGTATCGATGCACGCTTCTTGAACAACCGCCTGGGCTTTGAATTCGACTGGTATAACAAAAATACCAGAGACTGGCTGGTTACGGCTCCGGTACTCTCTTCCTTCGGTGCCAATGCAGTGTCCGTCAATGGCGGTAATGTAAAAAACACGGGTATTGAAGTAGGACTCCACTGGAACGACAACATCGGAAAGGATTTCCAATATGGAGCCAACCTGACCCTTGCTCACAACAAGAATGAAGTGACCAAGATTGCCAACAAAGACGGAATCATCCACGGTAGCGGCAGCGTTCTGTGGGAAGGAGCCGAAGAGTGCTTCCGTGCTGAAGTAGGCAAACCCATCGGCTACTTCTACGGCTACAAGAGTAACGGCATATTCCAGAACCAGGAACAGATAGACAACTACAAAGGTCCGAAACTGAACGGCGACAAGACACAGCCGGGTGACGTAATCTGGGCAGACACCGACAATTAGCGGTACGCTCGATGCCAATGACCGTACTATGATAGTAACCCGAATCCCGACCTGACAATGGGACTTTCCCTGAATGCCAGCTGGAAGGCCATTGACTTCTCAATCACTACTTACGGCGCATTCGGCCAGCAGATTCTGAAGTGTTATCGTGACTTCTCCTCCTCACCCTTGAATAACTATACAGCAGAGATATTCCAACGCTGGCACGGCGAAGGTACGTCCAACAAGTTCCCGAGACTGTCCAGCGCTTCCAGCTCCAACTGGAACAGAGTATCAGACATTTACATCGAAGATGGAGACTATCTCAAGATAAAGAACATCACTGTGGGATTCGACTTCAAGAAAGCATTCAAGAAGTTACCGGTACAACAGCTGCGCCTGTATCTGACCGCACAGAACCTCTTTACCTTCACCGGCTATTCCGGTATGGATCCGGAAATCGGTTACGGTGGCGACGATTATGGTTGGGCATCAGGCATCGACCTGGGCTACTACCCCAGTGCACGTACCTATATGATAGGCTTAAATGTAAAATTCTAATTAACCGAAGAAATTATGAAAAAGATATTATTCATAGCATCAGCAATACTGATTCTTCTTTCAGGATGCGAAAACTTCCTCGAATTCGGAACTTTTGACCGAAAAGACAACCGCCAACTTCCCGGAGACAGAAAAGGATGCCCAAGAGATGGTGACGGCCATATACGCCCATCTGTTGTTTGAAAGTCCTGAAACCTCTTCCCAGTATTACATTGCCCAGTTGGCAGGTGACGACTGTCTGGGAGGCAACCTCTCCTACTCCAACAACTGTGCCACCAACTTCCTTATGTACAGTGGCAATCTGAATACATTTGCCGGCATCTGGACCGTTGCTACACCCTTATCAACCGTGCCAACAATGCCATCAACACAATGGAGAATGTGAAATCATGGTCCAGCGAGAGCGAACGTAACCGACTTTTCGGTGAGTCCTACTTCCTGCGTGCCATGGCTTATTATGAGCTGGCACAAGTCTTTGGCGGAGTTCCTTTACGCACCACACTGGAAAGTACCAACCTGCCGCGTGCATCCGTAGACGAAATCTACACCCAGATTGCAGCCGACTTGAAAAACGCTATCGAAATGATGCCGGCAAAGATTTATCCGAAAGGCTCAGACATGACCGGACACGCTACAAAATATGCTGCCGAAGCCATGATGGCACGTGTATTCCTTTTCTATACCGGACGCTACGAAAAAAACGAACTCCCCAACGGAACTACCAAAGAGGAGGTCATCTCTTGGATAGATGACTGTGTAAACAACTCCGGTCATAAACTGGTGTCCGACCAACGCAACATCTGGGCCTACACCAACGATGCTACCGAAGACAATACCGAAGGTTCCGTTACCAATACGTTATCAACCATAACCTGAAATGGGAAGGAAACAGTTCCGACGAAACTTTATTCGCCAACAAACATAACCTGAAATCCGACTGGACCTATACCTGGTTCTCCAACACATGCGCGCAATTCTATTCACCGTCTGCCGACAACTATTCCAACAAAGACAGTTATCCCTTCGGCACCGGTTGGGGAGCTGGCCCCGTATCTCCGGCTATGGTCAACGAATGGAAAGACTGGGCCGCCAAGCAGACCTATACGGACGGTTATAAGGAGGATCCCCGTCTGACCGGTTCCATATGGTCGTACAAAGCACTTGATCCGAATGTTGCCGGCAATGTGCTGATGGACTGCACCATGGACGAGGGTGAACCGGAATATACCGTATCCTATCGTTACTATGAACAAACCGGCTATTTCCAGAAAAAATACATCAATATCAATTCCTACAATGAAGGCAAAATCGAACCTTTCGGCAAGCAGATCGTTCCCCGGAATATCTTCGCAGACATCCCAACAGCTACTCCAAATTGCCGACTTGATTCATATCCGTTTTGCCGACGTCCTGCTCATGCAGTCCGAGCTGAAACAAGACGCTACGGGTCTGAACAAGGTACGTGCCCGCTCCCACTTGGCTCCGGTGGCCTACTCCCTGGAAGCCATCAAGCAGGAACGCCGCTGGGAACTTGCATTCGAGTCCATCCGCTGGTGGGATATCCTTCGCTGGTCGGGTCCTTCGCTTGAGGAAGCCGGTGACATACTCAACAAACAGACCGGGTTCAATATAATAAATGCCGCTACGGTGGTACCGATGGTAAAATTCGACTATAAGAAACGCCTACAAGCAACCCAAGGCTACTGGCCCATTCCGCAAGACGAAATCGACATCTCCAATGGAGTCCTTGAGCAGAATCCAGCTGGGATGCATCTGCCCAGTTCTCGGATTGGAACAATATGTAAGAGTATTAACCTATAAATAAAGACAATATGAAAGTAACAAAAATATTGATAGCAATGCTTGCTTCAGCCTTCATCGTTACTGCATGCGATCCTATCGAAGACGAAGACTTGCGAGACAAATATGTGACTGATGCCGGTACACCCATAACCAAAGAGGCATTACAAGCCGCCATATCCATTACCCAACCCTTCCCCAACCAAGACGGAGTAGTGGAAGGCGACCAGTATATAGCCCTGAAAAACTCCCGCCCGGACATTGGCGGTTCATGGCACATAGAATGGGGGGGCGAAGGAAGTAAACAAAGTAAGACTCTGGTCACGGACAACGCTACGGTCATCATGGAGTCCAATGCGGACTATTCCATCTACTATATGGGCATTTCCGCCAATCAGATTATCAAGACAGATCCGGTTGTAGTGACTGTGACCAATGTATTCGACGATTGGTCCACTTACTTCACCGGTGCAACCGACAAGAGTGACAAATCTGCCAAGAAGACCTGGAAATTCCGTGAAGTCAGCTGGGGTTCCGTCTGCAATATGGGGCTCATGGAGGCTGGAAATATACCAGTGCAGGCTATACTCCCGAATCAAATTTTGCCTGGTGGGCCAATGTCACTGCCGCCGAAGCGGGAGACCAGTCCATGGTATTCGAATTCGACGGAAACAAGATGAAAACCTATGATGCCAGCGGAAACCTGAAGGCAGAAGGTACTTTCTCCTTCACACACGAAAAACCGGAAGACGGAGTACTGGGTGAACTGATAACAAGTATCCCCACCATCGGAGGAAATTATGACGACAACGGACAAAGCGTAGGCAGCAACAAATTTTGGCTGCTGACACTGGATGAGAACTATATCACAATCTATCATCCCGGCAAGTATAGCGGTGGTGTGGATTGGGACGACAGCGGCTGGTATGCTTATTTCAAGACTGAAGCAGAAACCGATTCTGAATAATATGCACTCTCTATGAAAAGGAAACTGCTATTTATAATAGCTACTGTCTTTCTAGTAGCCGCATGTCACAATGACGACTACATGCCCGGACTGCCAGCTCCGGGAAATGAAGACAACGAGACCGAAATGGCCGAGCAGGTTGCAGGCCGGGTTGCATTGGGCTACGTCACTTATTATGGCACATCCATACCCGATGCCAAATACCTGACCCACATAAACTACGCTTTTGCAGAATTATATGTTAAAAACGGAATTTATGAAAAGTTTGGCCTGCAAGGTGATAAATCCCGTTTTGATAAGGTAAAGAAAATAAAGAGCCAGTATCCACATGTGAAGATATTACTCTCTTTTACCAATAGCGTTTCCAATACTGACAATTCCCAGGACGGAGGTTTCTCCGCCCTGGCGAAGAGTCCGGAAATGCGCAAGCAATTCGCACAAGACTGCAAAGCCTTTGTTTCGAGTGAGGGCATAGACGGTATTGACATTTGACTGGGAATTTCCCGGTATGACCTTCGGCAGCAATGCCTATGACGATTGGTAGATGTGGAAAACTTCACCCTATTGATGAAAGACCTGCGTGCAGCGTTGGGGCAGTCCACCCTATTGACCTATGCAGGTTATTGCATGGACAAGCGTCCCCAAGGCGAAGGCTATAAATATATTGATGTACAGGCCGTAGACCCGTATGTAGATTTCGTCAATATCATGGCCTATGATCTGGTTGATGCCCCCCAGCATCAATCAGCATTGAACAAGCCAAGTAATTACTGGGACTGCCAGCGTTCCGTAGACGAATACCTGAATGCAGGGGTATCTGCCGACAAATTAGTGTTGGGAATTCCGTTCTACGGAAGAGCCGATTTCAATGCCGGCGGCAGCATCAATTATCGGGATATTCTCAACCTGAGTAAGGATGACGGCTATGTCATCGAAAATTGGGATACAGAAGGCAATGTCCCTATGTCACCAAAACGGCAGTTTCTACTGTGGTTACGACAATCCCCGCAGTATTGCCGCAAAAGGTGAATGGATATTAAAAAATGGCATGAAAGGCATGATGTTCTGGGATTATGAAGGCGATGACACCATGGGAACTCTACGCAAAGCGCTGTGGAATGCCGTCATGAAAAAATAAGTAACTTAACACACATTCTCAGGAGGTTATTCCGGAAATTAGGGTAAGGGTAATTTTGCATACGATCTTCATTCAAGGCAAGAATACTGACGGAATAACCTCCTTTCTTCCTCCAAGACTACAAAACCTTTTTTCATTTAAGTTGTTGAAAGCACATTCATCAAAACCTAACTTAAATGAAAACAATCTTAAAAGCAATGTTTCTGTTGTGCGTAACCGGACTTCCCTTGTCCACTATCCATGCACAAAAAAAAAGAGATTATCGATGACGAAGCTCCAAACGGCATTGTCATAGTTACCATCGACAAAGCGGGCGACGAGATTATCCGCATCATGAATGAGTCACAATTGCCTTACATCCATGACCCGAAAGCTCCCCGCTTCTTATTGATGGACAAACAAGGCAAATTCGCCCTGGGTATCGGAGGGTATGTCCGTGCCACCGGCGAGTATGATTTTGGAGGTATTGTGGATGATATTGACTTTGTTCCTGCCAACAATTCCAAGCAGTAAGTAAAATCAAAATCAATTTCAAGATGGATGCCAGTACGGCTACTATCTTTCTGAAATTGGTCGGACACACCCGGCTATTGGGTGACTTCACAGTCTATACAGCCGGAAATTTCGAGGAGGAGACAAAACATTCCAGCTACGGAATGCTTATATGTCATTCCGAAATATAACGGTGGGATATACTTACGGCGGTTTCATGGACTTAGGCGCCCTCCCCTCCACCATTGACTTCCAGGGGCCCAACGGTGCCACGTTCTACCGCGCTACACAATTGTCATATACTTATAAAGGGCTGAAAGACTTTCGTTTCCAAGCTTCCATCGAGGCGCCTGCCGTTGACGGCACAACAAGCAGCCAATTCGAAATTGCCCAGCAACGCATGCCGGACTTCACAGCTTCGGCACAATACAGTTGGA
>ENA-OQEB01000635-OQEB01000635.1-human-gut-metagenome-genome-assembly--contig:-NODE-635-length-14230-cov-1.723959_pt1 | contig 14230 bp, 15 predicted proteins | sample MGYA00242787_ERZ504619 | MGnify/ENA primary metagenome ERZ504619 (study PRJEB26092, sample SAMD00036317) | human gut metagenome | host: Homo sapiens | study: EMG produced TPA metagenomics assembly of... | reverse complement strand
TTTTCGCTTATTCTAATCCGCTGACATATTTGGTTCGGAACAATTACCGTAAATCTGCCTGTATTATTCATAGTATACCAAAAGGAGTTTGTATCGATTCCTTTTAAATGCAGCTTTTGATCTGCGAACCGGATATTTTGGATCTCGTTGTTACCTTCCACTTTATATAACAACTGGCGGTCGGTGACAAGGAAATATTCGTCGCTTTTTAGCTCGATCGGAGTTAAGCTGCGCATTTTTAATAATTTATTATAGTCGCTTAATTTCATTACCGGATCAAAATTATAAAATTGAACATCGTAGTAATTTTGTATTTGATGGGCAGGATCTTTGTAAATATTAAATTCGATTGATTCGTTTATCGTATAATCTTCATCTATCACACGAAGATATTCGTTAAAATCGTCAAAAGGCTGTTCATAATCGAAAATATCAACGTCGTAAGGAGCTGTTAATTCAATACTTCTATGATAGACTCCTTTGCATATGCTTGAATAATTTAAACATAATAAAGAAAGCAGGATCAGCATAGAAAGAGTTCCGAACGTAAAACTCATTGTCCGCGCCTTTGACGCAAACGTTCTGGCTGTAAAAAGGTAATCTTTTTTTGTATTTTATTTTTTTGCTTTTCAATAAAGCGGACAATAACATGTCTGCGCATGTGGCACAAATGCCGTACATACTTACGATCAGTATCGACATACTGATAATTAAATAAGTGAGCGTTTCCTGTGCTCCGTTTTTTTCCAGTGTCCACCGGGAAGCCCAAAGGGCAAGAGCGGCAATTCCGAGTATGATACTCAATAGAAATAAAATGTTTCGTTTTCTGTTTCCGTGAAACATTTTCGTTTCATTTTGCTTTTCAAAGTAAAGAAAATCGTGTACAGTCATTTTCCTTATTCGTCTTAACAGATTTAGAAGAACTAAAAGGTAGATCAGCAGAAAGTAAACAGCCAGCATTCCGATAGACACAAAGTTTACAAAGATGAAGATTGTTTTCGGTATTTTGAGCAGTTTTACGATGATTACAGATATAAACTGACTGAATACAAAGCCGATAGGGATTGCCAAAATAAATGCAAAGATTCCTACTAATATATTTTCCGTTACAAGCAGACGGGCGATTGATGTTTTTTTGATACCGAGCAGCATATATGTTCCGAATTCTTTGCTTCTTTTTCAAACATAAATTTCGTCGTGTAGTTGATTAAAAAACATACTACAAATACGATGACGATATTTACGAAGATCAATACATTTTTAAATGTGCTCATTCCGGATGACAGCGCTGCAACCTCATCAGAACTTGCCACAAGATTAAACGCAAGTATTAAAGAAAAAGAAAGTGTTATTGTAATCAGATAGATCAAATAATCTTTGATACTTCTTTTTGCGTTTCGATAAGCCAGTTTACCTAACATTTCCCAATTCACCTCCGAGCAAGGTCAATATATCCAATATTTCATTGAAAAATTCTTTTCTGCTTTTTTCTCCTTTGAATATTTCGTTGAATAATTTTCCGTCTTTTAAAAACAGGATACGCTCGCAAAAAGAGGCGCTGAACGGATCATGAGTTACCATTAAAATTGTCGTATGCATTTTCCGGTTAATATCAGACATTGTTTCCAGTAATAATCTCGATGAACGGGAATCTAAAGCACCGGTAGGTTCATCGGCTAAGATTAGATTCGGTTCGTTGATCAATGCTCTTGCGCAGGCACAGCGCTGCTTCTGACCGCCGGAAACTTCGTAAGGAAATTTCGATAAAATATCGCGGATACCTAATTTGTCGGCAATCGCATGGACACGCCGCTCGATCGAAGACGGGTTCGCTTTATTGATGATGAGCGAGAGAGAAATATTTTCTTCTATAGTTAATGTGTCTAAAAGGTTAAAGTCCTGAAAGATAAATCCCAGATTCTTTCGTCGGAATGAGGCAAGTCTTTTTCTTTGATTTTTGTAATATCCTGATGATTGACAGTAATGTGTCCTGCGGTTACGGTGTCGATCGTGGAAATACAGTTTAGAAGCGTTGTTTTGCCTGATCCGCTTGCACCCATGATCGCAGTAAATTCTCCTTTGTTTACTTCCATGGAATGCCGTCTACCGCTTTCGTAATATTTCCGGCAGCTCCGCCGTAATATTTTTTGACTTGTTCCAGTTTTAATATATGTTCCATAAGAATACTCCTTTCGGCTTCTGTCTGTTTAGATTATAACAATCAACGGCGCGTTATACACTTACAGTTTTGAAAGTAAGAGATCAGAAATACTCACAAAATATTCAAAAAAATGGCATTGAAAACTTATCTTGACGATTGTATAATAGCAAAGTGATAGTTTGAAAAACGTGAGTTGTCACGGGAAGGGCTATGCGAAAAAATATTCAAAAAGGAGAGTGCAGACAATGAGTATTCGAGTTGGTATTTTGGGATATGGTAACTTAGGCAGAGGTGTAGAATGTGCAGTAAAACAAAATGATGATATGGAACTTGCGGCAGTATTTACAAGAAGAGATCCTTCAGGCGTGACAATTTTGACAGAAGGAGTTCCGGTATGCAGTGTGGATGACGCCGCAGACTGGAAAGATAAGATCGACGTATTGATTCTTTGCGGAGGAAGCGCGACAGATCTTCCGAAACAGACGCCGGAGTTTGCAAAGCTGTTTAATGTAATTGACAGTTTTGACACACATGCCCGCATTCCGGAGCATTTTGCGAATGTGGATGCTGCGGCGAAGGAGAGTGGAAAAGTCGGAATTATTTCCGTAGGCTGGGATCCGGGTATGTTCTCTTTAAACAGATTGTATGCAAACGCGATCCTTCCTGACGGAAAAGATTATACATTCTGGGGAAAAGGAGTAAGCCAGGGTCATTCAGATGCGATCAGAAGAGTAGAAGGCGTAAAAGACGGAAAACAGTATACGATTCCGTCAGAAGCAGCTCTTGAGGCAGTGCGAAACGGAGAAAACCCGGAACTTACGACACGTCAGAAACATACAAGAGAGTGTTTTGTTGTCCTTGAAGAGGGCGCGGACGCGGCAAAAGTAGAAGCGGAGATCAAATCGATGCCGAACTATTTTGTCGATTATGATACGACGGTTCATTTTATAAGTGAAGAAGAATTAAAACGCGATCACAGCGGAATCCCGCACGGCGGTTTCGTACTTAGAAGCGGAAAGACAGGCTGGGACGGAGAAAACAGCCATTTGATCGAGTACAGCTTAAAATTAGACTCTAATCCTGAGTTTACATCGTCCGTGATCGTTGCATATGCCCGCGCAGCTTACAGACTTGCTGCGGAAGGTCAGAGCGGATGCAAGACAGTGTTCGATATCGCTCCGGCATATTTAAGCGCAAAAAGCGGAGAAGAATTAAGAAAAGAGATGCTGTAAAAAGCAATCGTCTGAAGTGCCAAAAGGCACATTTCGCGATTGTAAACAGTCGCTGAGGTCCGGGGTTGCCCGGACCTTAGTTTATTGCCGTCACAAAAAAGAGACATCGATGATCTTACTGTTTCTGATCGAATGAAAACAGTGCGATCGATGAATGTCTCTTTTAAAATGCTATTTTTTATCTTTTTACCTTTCCAATCTTTTTTAAGTTCCAAACAAACGTCGACAAATATAATAATTAAATCCCCGATAAAGAAAAATAGAAAAATTTTATCTATTTTATTGTCTATCAAAGAAAATATAATAAGAGATATAAGTGATATGAATAGGGCGATAAGCTGCTTCTTTTCTTTTTTTATTAGCTTTTTAATCATAAATTGTACCCTCCTTTTTCTATTAAGAAACTGATATTATTCAATTCCAATATAGCAAAAACGTGATTTTTACCATTGAAAATAAGGAAGTTAAATAACTTTTTTGAAGTTATATGAATTCGGATACGATTATAATAATTGTTCAAATGTATCATAAAAAGTAGGATACGATACGTCCACACATTTACTGTCAAGGATTTTCGTTGTTCCGTCAGCGACAAGAGCCGCGATGCTGAACGCCATTGCAATCCTGTGATCGAGAAGGGTGTGGATCGAAGCGCCGTGAAGTGTTCCGCCTGTGATGATCATTCCGTCTTCTGTGGGGGTGACGTTACATCCCATCGCTTTTAAATTATCTGTCACAGTTTCGATGCGGTCAGTTTCTTTTACTTTCAGTTCAGCGGCGTCTTTGATGACAGTTGTTCCGTCTGCGACGGCAGCCATGACTGCGATGATCGGAATTTCGTCGATCAATGTCGGGATAATATCGCCTTCGATCGTAATTCCGTGCAGACTGCTCGTGCGGACGAGGATGTCGGCAATTTTTTCGCCGGCCTCACATCGTTCGTTAAGAAGTGTGATATCGCCGCCCATATCTTCGCATACTTTCAAAATACCGGATCTGGTCGGGTTGATCCCCACATGTTCGATCAATATTTCCGAATCGGGAACGATCAGTCCTGCTGCGATAAAATATGCCGCAGAAGAAATATCTCCCGGAACAACGATTTTTTGACCGTATAGTTTTGGGTACGGTTTAATATATGCGGTTGCTTCTGTTCCTGACAGCGAGTGAAGAGTCCGTATGTCAGCGCCGAATTCTTTCAGCATCAGTTCAGTGTGGTTCCTGGAAAGCGACGGTTCTGTAACCGAAGTTTCTCCTTCTGCGTACAATCCGGCAAGCAGGATACATGATTTCACCTGTGCGGAAGAGACGGGGGAATCGTAGTGGATTCCGTGCAGATTTCCCGGAGCGATGTACAGCGGAGCGCATCCGTTTCTGAGAATACTTGAAATATTTGCGCCCATCATTGTAAGCGGTTCGATGATCCGTTTCATAGGGCGGGAGTTTAAAGACTCGTCTCCCGAAGTTTTGATTCAAACTTCTGTCCCGCGAGAATGCCAGACAAAAGGCGGGTTGTAGTGCCGCTGTTTCCGACGTCGAGGATATTTAAGGGAGCGGATAGTCCGTGTAATCCTTTCCCGTGGACCGTGATCGTATGATCTGTTTCTTCTATATTAATGCCCATAGACTGAAAGCAGCGGATCGTGGCAAGACAGTCCGCGCCTTTCAGAAAATTGTGGATTTCCGTCGTTCCGTTTGCAATCGATCCGAACATGATGCATCGGTGGGAAATTGATTTATCTCCGGGAACGGAAACTGTTCCCTTTAATCCTTGAATACCGGCTAATTCCATTGCTTTTTCCTCCTGTTTAAATTATTGTTTCTTTCTTAGACTTCGTATACGATATATCGGTATTTTTTCAGCAGCGCAGAAGCTTGGAAGAGGAGGATTCATCATAAAATTCGATTCGGAGTACGCCTTCTTCAAATTCGCGGTTGTGGATAATGCCGATATTTTTAATACTGATATTATTGCTTGCCAATATAGTTGCGATCGTCGCGATTCCTCCGGTTTCATCAATAATATCACAGTATACGGCAAACTGTTTTTTGATCGGCCCTGCCGAGGTGTTAGGCATAGAATTACGATAATCGCGGGAAGATTCAAATAAAGTATAAAGCGCATTTTCATCTTCCGTATCTATAGAAAGTTTAGCTTGTATGAGTGCTTCGATATACTGTCCTAAAATATGCGAGATATTTTTTCCGTTTTTCAGACAGATTTGCTGCCACATAACCGGGGACGAGGATGCGATCCTCGTAATGTCTTTGAAACCGCCGGCGGCAAGCGCTTTCATCAGTTCTTCTTTCGTATCGGTATCCCGGACGAAGTTTACAAGTGTAGAAGCAATGATGTGAGGCAGATGGCTGATCGTTCCGGTTATGCAGTCGTGCTGCCTGTAGTCGAGGACAATAGGCAGCGCTTTTAAAGAAGAAACAAAGTTCCGGTAAGCATTGATTTTTTCTTCGGATACTTTAGCTGAAGGGGTGAGAATATAGTAAGCGTTCTCGATCAAATGAGCTTTTGAGTTGGCGAATCCGTTTTTCTCCGAACCTGCCATCGGATGACCGCCTATAAAATTTTCTTCCATACCAAGCGAGATTATTTCTTCGTGGATTGAAGTTTTAACGCTTCCTACATCTGTTAAAATACAGTCTGGATCGATCAGAGATTTTAGCTGGGTAAGGCAGGCGGTGTTGTATGAAACGGGGGCGCATAAGAAAATATAGCTGCAGCCTTTAAAATTGTCATCGATCGCAGAACAGGAAGTGTCGATGATGTTTTCCTGGACTGCGAGAGCGAGAGTTTCTTTATTTTTATCGAATGCAATCAGCTCATAATCGGGGAAGTATGTGCGGATCGCCTTTGCGACAGAACCGCCGATAAGTCCGAGCCCGATAAAGCCGATTTTTGCAGGAGTGATGTCTGAAAACATAAAAGTAAAATCCTTTCCTTATTATAATATAGAGGTATTTTAACACGCTGACTTGTAAAAGTAAACAAAGTAATGGTAATAGTTAAGCCGATCCGGTTCGTAAAACCGCACCGTATGCTTATCGTGTATGACGACACTGTTTTCCTCAGAAACAGGAAGAGAACTGCAATGTTGAACTGCACAAGAAATATGTGAAAAATATATAAAATAGTTGTAATTTATAAAAAAATTTAGTACAATATACCTATGATGTGCATGGCGAGAGGAAAGAAATACATGCAAAATAACTACATATCAAGGAGGCGGCAGCATGAAAGTTTACAGAACAGACGAAATTAGAAATGTGGTATTGCTCGGACACGGCGGAAGCGGAAAGACGAGTCTTGTTGAAGCGATGCTGTATGTATCAGGCGTTACGAACCGAATGGGGAAAGTGACAGAATCTAACACGGTCAGTGATTTTGATAAAGAAGAACAGAAACGTGGTTTTTCGATCAGCACAAGTCTTGTTCCGATCGAATGGGAAAAGGCGAAGATCAACATTCTTGATACACCGGGATATTTTGATTTTGTGGGAGAAGTGGAAGAAGCGGTAAGCGCGGCGGACGCAGCGGTCATCGTTGTTTCCGGCAAAGCGGGAGTTCAGGTAGGCACGGAGAAAGCCTGGGAGCTGTGTGATAAGTATAACCTTCCGCGAATGATCTATGTGACAGAGATGGACGTTGACGATGCAAGTTTCCGTCAGGTAGTAGAAGATCTGACTACCCGTTACGGCAAAAAGATCGCGCCGCATTTCCAGCCGATCCGCGAGAACGAAAAACTTGTCGGATATATCAATGTTATTAAAAATGCAGGAAGAAGATATACGGAGATCGGGCAAAGAGAAGAGTGCGAGATTCCTGATTACTGTAAACCGAATCTTGAGATTTTGAGAGACTCTCTTATGGAAGCTGTCGCAGAGACAAGTGAAGAGTTTATGGAGCGTTATTTCAACGGCGAAGAATTTTCGGTAGAGAGATACGCTCTGCAATGCGTACGGAAGTGATGGACGGAGATATCGTTCCTGTCGCTATGGGATCAAACGTGCAGGCGCAAGGCGTTGCGAATCTGCTTTCTGACATTGTAAGATTCTTCCCGAGTCCGGATAAAAGAAAATGCGCAGGTATTAATCGCAGAACAAACGAGATTTTTGAAGGCAATTATGAATTCTCAAAAGCAAAGACCGCATATGTATTTAAGACGATGGTCGATCCGTTCATTGGAAAATATTCATTCGTAAAAGTATGCTCCGGAGTGTTGAAAGGCGATGATATTTTATATAATGCAGATGCAGACGCAGAAGAGAAACCCGGAAAGATTTACACAATGTGCGGAAATAAACCGGCGGAAGTTTCCGAACTGTTTGCAGGAGATATCGGGGCTATCGCAAAACTCGGCAGTACACGCACGGGCGATACGCTTTCTACAAAGGCAAATCCGGTATCTTATGCGAAAACAGATTATTCTGTTCCTTACACATATATGAAGTATACGGTGAAAACAAAGGGCGATGAAGATAAGGTTTCACAGGCGCTTGCAAAAATGACGGCAGAGGATGTTACTCTGAAGTCGGTAAATGACAGTGAGAACCGTCAGACGCTTCTCTATGGAATGGGAGATCAGCATCTCGAGATCGCAGCAAGCAAACTTGCGGCGAGATATAAAGTGGAGATCACGCTTGAGACACCGAAAGTTGCATTCCGCGAAACGATCCGCAAAAATTCGGATGTAGATATGAAATATAAGAAACAGACCGGCGGCCACGGACAGTACGGACACGTTAAGATGAAATTTGAACCGTCTCACGATCTTGATACACCGTATGTATTTGAAGAGTGCGTAGTCGGCGGAGCAGTTCCGAAAAACTATTTCCCGGCTGTAGAAAAAGGATTGCAGGAATCGGTTCTTAAAGGGCCTCTTGCCGGATATCCGGTGGTCGGTGTAAAAGCGACTTTGTATGACGGATCTTATCATCCGGTAGATTCTTCGGAAATGGCGTTCAAAACAGCTACAACCCAGGCGTTTAAGAAAGGATTTCTTGAGGCATCTCCGGTACTTCTTGAGCCGATCGCTTCTTTGAAAGTGACTGTTCCGGACGATTATACGGGAGATGTGATGGGAGATCTGAATAAGAGACGCGGACGAGTGCTTGGCATGACTCCGATCGCAGGTGGAAAGCAAGTGATCGAAGCGGACATTCCGATGACAGGATTGTTCGGGTATTGTACGGTGCTTCGCTCCATGACAGGCGGAAGAGGAACATACGCATATGAATTTGCAAGATATGAGCAGGCTCCGTCTGATGTACAGGAGAAAGAGATCGCAGCAAGAGCGGAAGAGTAAAACAGAAAAAAAAGAACAGAAAAGAACGGTATGCTCAGTTTGCGGACCGGCAGGTATTTCTGTTATAAAAAGGATCAAATACCGCGCATCTTTTATGGTGTGCGGTATTCTGCTTTTCTTATGACGGCGGTTCGTTAAGAATTTGCAAAGATCATTGTACTTTATGTGTAAAGGTGCTATAATTGCTCTACTGTCAAGAAATACAGACATAAAATTTAAAATTATAAAATGATATTTAAGAGAATCAGTTAGAGGGAAAGAGAATGAAGATTGTGATTATAGGTGATGGGAAAGTCGGATATAAACTGGCCCGTCAGCTTTCGGCGGATGATTATGACATTGTGATGATCGACAGTAACGAGAGAAAACTTCGGTTTGCTATCGACAGACTTGATATTTTCTGCGTCCACGGAAACGGGGTGGATGCCGACGTGCAAAAAGCGGCGGATGTGCCGCATGCAGATCTGGTGATCGCATGTACATCGGCAGATGAATGTAATATGTTGAGCTGTCTTATTGCAAGAAAGCTCGGAGCTCGTCATACGATCGCCCGCGTGCGTAATCCGATTTATTTTAAACAGATCGGTCTTTTAAAAGAAGAGCTTCATCTTAGTATGGCGGTGAATCCGGAATTGATCGTGGCGAATGATATCAGTCGTCTGCTTCTGTTTCCGGTTGCGAGTAAGATTGAGACGTTTGTAAAAGGAAGAGTTGAATTGATAGAGTTTACTGTTTCGGAGGACAATCGTCTTGTAGGAATGTCTCTTGCGGCAATCTATAAAAAGTTTCAGATCAAAATCCTTGTTTGCGCGGTAGAACATGAGGGAAAAGTATTTATACCGGATGGGGAATATGTACTTCAGGCAGGGGATAAACTTCATATTACCGGTGCGCATGAGGCGATGGAAGCGTTTTTCAAAATGCATGGAAAACGTCAGCTTCAGACAAAGATCAAGAAAGTTCTTATTTGCGGAGGAGGCCGGGGGGCCTATTATCTGGCGGCGAGACTTTGTAAGATCGGAATGCATGTAAAGATCATCGAAAAAGACGAAAATCGGTGTGAAGAATTATGCGATTGTCTTCCGAAAGTAACAGTGATCCACGGAGATGCGACAGATCATGATCTTTTAAGTGAAGAAGGCGTGGAGAATGTAGATGCATTTGTTGCGCTGACAGGAATCGATGAAGAAAACATTATTCTTTCGCTTTATGCGAAAAGCCAGGGCGCGGGAAAGATTATTGCCAAAGTGAATGAAGACAGAAGGGCGAGAATGGTAGCGGATTTCGGTATCGACAGTATCGTTTCGGCGAAAACGGCAACGGCAGATGCGATTTTAAGTTACGTCAGAGCGAGAAAGAACTCCCAAAAGAGCGCAAATGTAGAGACGATGTACCAACTTGTGGACGAAAAAGTAGAAGCATTGGAGTTCATTGTGAAAAATGAAACGAATTATACAGGTATAACGTTGAAAGATTTGAAAGTGAAACCGAATAATCTGATCGCATGTATCGTAAGAAAGCGTCAGATTATCATACCGAATGGAAATGACAGCATAGAGGCAGGAGACAGCGTGATTGTTGTTACGATGGAAAAACATCTGGAAGATCTTTCGGATATTATAGCGCAGGTACAGTAAGATGAATAAAAAGATGATAGTGTATATACTGGGGAAAATGCTTGGTACGGAAGGCTTTTGCTTCTTATACCGGCGGTGGTGTCTCTCCTTTACAAAGAAAAAACGGGAGTTTATTTTCTTGTAGTGGCGGCGGTATTATTTGCTCTTTATCTTGGATTGGGAAGGAAAAAGCCGGAGAACAAACAGATCTACGGGAAGGAAGGCTTTGTGATCGTCGGACCTTGCGTGGATTTTATGGTCGTTGTTCGGAGCGCTTCCGTTCTTTTTGTCGGATTGTATTCCGAATTATATTGATGCGGTTTTTGAAACGGTTTCCGGTTTTACGACGACCGGATCTACTATTTTGCAGAATATAGAGGCTCTTCCGAAAGGATGAATTTCTGGCGGTGCTTTACACATTGGATCGGCGGAATGGGAGTGCTCGTTTTTGTGATGATGATCACTTCTCTTGATACGGATAATTCTATGTCGCTTATGCGGGCCGAAGTGCCGGGACCGGAGATGGATAAACTCGTTCCGAAAGTTCGTCATACGGCAAAACTGTTGTATCAGATGTATTTTGTTCTGACGATCGCGGAAGTGATCTTCCTTATGTTTGGCGGAATGAATTTGTATGATGCTGTCGTTCATTCGTTCAGTACGGCGGGAACAGGAGGATTCTCCAACAGAAATGCGAGCGTTGCATTTTATGACAGCGCATATATTGACGGCGTGATCACCGTGTTTATGATCTTGTTCGGAATCAACTTTAATCTCTACTTTCTGCTGTTGCTTAAAGACTGGAAGAGCGTGTTGAAAAATGAAGAGCTTAGAGTGTATCTCGGAGTAGTTGCCGCGGCGATCGTAACGATTACGATCAATATATTGAGTATGTATGAAACAGTGGCGCACGCGTTTCGCTATGCCTCGTTCCAGGTAGGGGCGATCATTACGACAACGGGATTTTATACGGCCGATTTTGAACAGTGGCCCGAGTTATCTAAAACGATACTGATGATGCTTATGGTGATCGGAGCATGCGGGGGATCAACGGGAGGCGGTATTAAAGTAAGTCGTTTTATGATCCTTTGCAAATCGATCCGTCAGGAAATTCATAAGATGCTTCATCCGAATGCGGTGACGATGGTTAGGATGAACGGAAAGAAAGTAGGCGCAGATACGATGCGCAGCATTAATATTTATTTTTCGGCATATGTATTTATCATTATTGTGTCAGTGCTGCTTGTTTCGCTTGATAATTTTGATTTTGCCACATCATTCAGCGGAGTTTTGACAACAATAAACAACGTAGGACCGGGAATTTCACAAGTAGGCCCTACCGATAATTTCCATGCGTTTTCTGCGCTGTCGAAGATTGTGTTTAGTTTTGATATGCTATTCGGAAGATTGGAAATATTCCCTTATCTTCTGATACTGTCACCTGATCTTTGGCGAAAGAGGTTTTAGAGAGAAGCTTTAAAATGGGATTCCAGAAAGGTAAGAAAAGTATATGAAAAAAATAGGTGGAAAGATAGCGGTTGTACTGGCGGTGATCGCGTTGCTTGGTGTTTACTATTACGTAGCTCTTCCTGCAGTTAACATTCATGCGACAGAATTTTGGATCTTCCTTGTGATTCTTGTTGTTTTGGCAGCGCTGATCTATGTCAGGAAGAAAAAGTTAAACAGATACGAGATGAAGGAATCGAAAGGATTAAAAGCGATTCTTACGGTTCTTGTAGTGATCGTAGCGGTATATCTGTTGGGATCTCTTCTTTCCTCTCCGATAGTGAACGCAAAGAAATATCAAAAGCTTATGAAAGTGGAGACCGGAGAGTTTACAAAGGATATAGAGGAACTTTCTTTTGATCAGATTCCGCTTCTTGACCGTGATTCTGCGACGCTTCTGGGTAACAGAAAGATGGGAAGTATGGTTGATATGGTTTCTCAGTTTGAAGTGGATGAGCTCTATTCACAGATCAATTACCAGGATCGTCCTGTACGTGTTTCTCCGCTGAAATACGCAAGCGTCATCAAATGGTTTACGAATCAGTCAGATGGAATACCGGCGTATATCAAGATTGATATGGCAACACAGAATACGGAGACTTGTGAAACTTGAAAAAGGGATGAAATATACGACAAGCGATCATTTTAACAGAAATATTTATCGTCATTTGAGATTAAGTATCCGACATATATTTTAATGATTTAAGCTTTGAAGTAGACGAAGAAGGTACGCCGTATTGGGTTTGCCCTGTGAAAAAATATAATATCGGTCTTTTCGGCGGTGTGACAGTGGATCGGGTTGTGCTTTGCAACGCAGTTACCGGAGAAACGGTAGATTATAAAGTCAAAGACGTTCCGCAGTGTAGATCGCGTATATTCGGCAGATCTTCTTGTTCAATTATACGATTATTACGGAACATTGAAGCATGGATATTTTAACAGCGTGCTCGGACAGAAAGACTGTCTTGCCACAACGGACGGATATAATTATCTGGCGATCAACGATGATGTATGGGTTTATACAGGAGTTACTTCGATCACAGGCGATCAGTCGAATGTCGGGTTTGTTCTGATGAATCAGCGTACGATGGAAACTAAATTTTACGAAGTTGAAGGTGCGACAGAGGCGTCTGCGATGTCTTCTGCAGAAGGACAGGTACAGAACTTGAAATATGTTGCGACGTTTCCTTTACTGTTAAATATTTCAGGAGAACCGACATATTTTATTGCACTTAAAGATGATGCGGGACTTGTGAAAAAGTATGCGATGGTAAATGTTCAGAAATATCAGATCGTTGCGATCGGCGATACTGTAAGCGAGTGTGAAAGCGTTTATACAGATTTAATGTATGAAAACGGTATTAAAGAAGAAGAGGAAGACGTAAGGGAAGTACAGACGATTACGGCTCCGATTACGAAAATTGCTCAGGGAGTAGTGGAAGGAAACTCACATTACTATATTATGGTGGAAGGATCTGACGATATATTTGATGTGTCGGTTGTTGATTTTATTGACATTATCCGCTATAACGTGGGAGTCAGGTGACGATAGAATATAAAGAAGGCGAAAAGAGCAATACGGTTCTGTCGCTTACCGAAGTGAAAACAATACAATAAAAGAATTAAAAAACGTTCACAGTCAATAGCGCTGTGAACCGTTTTGCTGTACAGGTGACTGTCGATAAAATATAGATGCAGCAGTTAGCTGACAACTGTACAATCAGATGAATCGATTCCGGGAATATCTTTTTTATCCGCGCTGATGCTGAGATAAAAATCAATATTGTTTTCTGTTGAAATCTTGTTTAATTTGTGAAGGAAAGCGGCAAGACTTTCAAGAGTGATGTTAGCCTGTTTTAAAACACTGTCAATAAAGACTGCTTCGATATCATGGTTTCCGGCTGCCATACCGTAAAGGAAACCTACGAATTCTTCGAGCGTTAGAACGTCCGGATAATCAGCCATGCGGATTACACGGATATTGAAGTCAACCGTGTAAGTATCTTTATGGCTTTTTTTGATAAATACTACATTACCGTTAGATGTTTTTACTTTTTCGTTAGCAAGATCGATCATCTGCTGAGTTTTTCCGCTGCCTCTCGGGCCTGTTACTAAATATACCATGGCGAATCTCTCCTTTATGTAAGTATTGTTTGAGAATATCACCTCTCAAATGTGTTAAACTTACAATATCATATATTTTATTCAGGAGGTATGCTATGAATGTTTTATTTCATATTGATGAGAGTTTAAAGTGGGCAATGGTTCTGGGAAATATACAAAATATGATTCAATATTTTGATCAGGAAGCCATGCATTACCGAATCGAGCTGGTGGCAAACGGCCCGGCTGTCTGTGAACTTCAGGATGCCGTCTCAGAAAAGATGGGTTTTAAAA
>ENA-OQEB01000634-OQEB01000634.1-human-gut-metagenome-genome-assembly--contig:-NODE-634-length-14236-cov-2.131618_pt1 | contig 14236 bp, 17 predicted proteins | sample MGYA00242787_ERZ504619 | MGnify/ENA primary metagenome ERZ504619 (study PRJEB26092, sample SAMD00036317) | human gut metagenome | host: Homo sapiens | study: EMG produced TPA metagenomics assembly of... | reverse complement strand
GACCGCACGCACGATGAAATCGGCAGTTCTATCCTCCAGCCTCACATCGAGGCAGAGAAGCAGGGCGGTTCTACCACGGCTGGCAAGATATTGATGGCCACGGTGAAGGGCGATGTGCATGACATCGGTAAGAACATCGTGTGCGTGGTGATGTCGTGCAATAACTACGATATCATCGACCTCGGCGTGATGGTTCCAGCCGAGCAAATCGTGAAGAAAGCCGTGGAGGAGCAGGTGGATGCCATCGGTCTGAGCGGCTTGATTACCCCTTCGCTCGAAGAGATGGTGCATGTGGCTCGAGAGATGCAGAAGGCAGGCTTGCGCATACCTATCATGGTGGGCGGAGCCACAACGAGCGAGCTGCACGTGGCGCTGAAGATAGCTCCGGAATATGACGGACCGGTGATTTGGGTCAAGGATGCCTCGCTCAATGCCGGTATCTGCGCCCGATTCCTGAACGAGACGGAGTGCCCTAAGTTTATCGCCGAACTCAACGAGCGATACGAGCAGCTGCGCAAGAACTATCATGAGGAGCAAGCAAGATAGCATCGCTCACCGAGGCTAGGAAGAACAAGCTGGAATTGTTCTAGGTAAATCGCTCCAAATCGGAGCAATTTACTCCTGATCAGAGTCGATCGCTCCAAATCAAAATAGGTGGAATAAGAAAAGAAAGTAACAACTAGTTATACAGGATAAATGATAAAGACAATTATTTTTGACATGGGTGGTGTGGTAATCACTCTTGACAATGGGGAAGCGGGCAAACGCTTCGTGGAGCTTGGATTGAAGAACTTCAACGAGTTGATGGATCCTTACAAGCAGAATGGTATCAATGGCGACTTGGAGGAAGGCAAGCTCAGCGAGGAGGAATATCGCCACAAGATGAGCCAGATGCTGGGCAGGGAGGTAAGCTTCGAGGAGCTGAAACACTGCTGGTTGGGCTATGTGAAGGAAGTGCCTGCGCGCAAGCTGATGACCCTCCGCAACCTCAAGAAGCAGGGCTACAGAGTGGTCTTGCTCAGTAATACCAACCCTATATGTCGTCATTCACCGACAGCGAGGAGTTTTCGGGCGATGGTCATCCGATAGGCGATACTTCGATGCGATGTATCGCAGCTACGAGGTGAAATACATGAAGCCGGATGAGAATTTCTTCCGCTATGTGCTCACCCAGGAGAAGCTTTGCCAGACGAGTGCCTCTTAATCGACGATGGTCCTCGCAACTGCTGCGCTGCATCCGAGCTGGGCATCTACACATACTGCCCTCAGAACGGCGAGGACTGGTGCGATAAAATATATAATTATTTGAAATAATCGCCTAATTATTTTGCACTCTGCGATAAAAGCAGTACTTTTGCAGTCGGAATAGATAAAAATATGAAGAAAATGGCAAAAAAGAAAAGATGGCATTGCTGCCTGGTCAGCCTCTCACAGAGCTAGACAAGCAGGTGATGTATTGGGAAAACAAGGGTAAGCTCGTGCCTACCCGCGACTTGATTAAGACTCCAGAACAGATAGAAGGTATCCGTAAGAGTGGTGTTGTGAACACGGGTTGTCTCGATGCAGTGGCAGAGGCAATCCGTCCGGGCATGAACACCCAGGAAATCGACGATATTTGCATGCAGTATTGCAAGGACCACAACGCCATCCCTGCCTGCCTCAACTACGAGGGCTATCCTAAGAGCGTATGCACCAGCATCAATGAGGTGGTGTGCCACGGTATCCCAAAGGAAGAGGACGTGCTCGAGGAGGGCGACATCGTGAATGTGGACATGACTACCATCGTGGATGGCTACTATGCCGATGCCAGCCGCATGTTTATCGTGGGCGGCAAGACCACTCCTGAGAAGGAGCAGCTGGTGCGCGTGGCTAAGGAATGCCTGGAGATAGGTATGGAGGTGGCTAAGCCTTACAGCTTTGTGGGCGACATCGGTCATGCCATCGAGAAGCACTGCAAGAAGTATGGCTATGGCGTGGTACGCGACCTTTGCGGCCATGGCGTGGGCTTGCAGTTCCACGAGGAGCCAGAGGTGCTCCACTATGGCCATAAGGGCACAGGTATGCTCTTGGTGCCGGGCATGGTGTTCACCATCGAGCCTATGATCAACATGGGCACCTGGCAGGTATTCATCGATGCCGACGACCATACGGATGGGAGGTAATCACTGGCGATGAGAAACCATCGGCTCAGTGGGAGCACACCCTCGTGATGACAGAGACAGGTGTGGAGATTCTTACACACTAATCTCTGTACTCTAAGTAATGATAAAAATGCGCTAAGCAATGGAAGAAAAGAAGGATATATATATATTAGGTATAGAGAGCAGCTGCGACGATACCTCTGCCGCAGTGCTCAAGAATGGAGTGTTGCTGAGCAATGTGACCGCCTCTCAGGAGGTACACAGAGCTTATGGTGGCGTGGTGCCTGAGCTTGCCTCTCGTGCCCACCAGCAGAATGTGGTGCCAGTGGTTGACCAAGCCATCGCCCGTGCGGGCATCAAGAAGGAAGACCTCTCGGCTGTAGCCTTCACCCGTGGTCCGGGCTTGATGGGTTCGCTCTTGGTAGGCGTGAGCTTTGCCAAGGGATTCGCCCGTGCGCTCAACATTCCGCTCATCGACGTAAACCACTTGCAGGGTCATGTGATGGCTCACTTCATCAAGGAGAGCGATGACGACCAGAGTGCGCCTCCGTTCCCATTCATCTGCCTCCTCGTAAGTGGCGGCAACTCACAGATTGTGAAGGTGAATGCCTACAACGATATGGAGGTGTTGGGACAGACCATCGACGATGCGGCAGGCGAGGCCATCGACAAGTGTGCCAAGGTGCTGGAGTGGGCTACCCAGGTGGCCCTATCGTGGATAAGTATGCGCGCCAGGGCAATCCGAAGGCTTATACCTTTGCCGAGCCACACATCCCAGGTCTCAACTATAGTTTCTCGGGATTCAAGACCAGCTTCCTCTATAGCCTGCGCAAGTGGGTGGCAGCTGACCCTGACTTCGTGGAGAAGAACAAGTTTGACTTGGCAGCCAGCATCGAGCATACCATCGTGGATATCCTGATGAAGAAGCTGCGCATGGCAGTGAAGCAGACGGGCATCAAGCACGTGGCTGTGGCTGGAGGTGTGAGTGCCAACAATGGACTTCGCAATGCCTTCCACGATCATGCCAAGCGATTTGGCTGGACCATCTATATCCCTAAGTTCAGCTATACCACCGACAATGCGGCGATGATAGGCTGCGTGGGCACCTTCAAGTATCGTGACGGTGACTTCGCTACGATTGATTTGCCTGCATACTCTAAGGTTACCTTTAAGTAAGTTGGGAGTTAGGAGTTAGGAGTTAGAAGTTAGGAGTTAGGAGTTTTTTTAAAAGACAACTTATTAGAAATATGGAATTGAAAGCAAAATATTGAGTAAGTGCATCCAGGAGATGCTTTACAATAGTGACAAGACAATGGGTACAGCCGAGAGCTGCACAGGCGGTCGCATCGCCGAGGCAATCATCTCTGTGCCAGGAGCCAGCAACTACTTCAAGGGCGGCATCATCTCTTACACCAACGAGGTGAAGGAGAACCTGCTCGGCGTGAGCCATGAGGTATTGGAGGAGCAGACTGCCGTGTGCGAGGAAGTGGCAAGGGAGATGGTGCTGGGCGCCATCAAGACCCTGGGCGTAGACTTCGCCATCTCGGCTACGGGCGTGGCTGGTCCTACCGGTGGCACTGCAGCCATCCCTGTGGGCACCATCTACATCGGCTATGGCAACAAGGACGATGTGCGCGTGGAGAAACTCACCGAGACTATGGCCGAGACATCAACCTCGCCATTGCTACCAACACAGCCCTCAAGGGAATGCACGATTTCCTGAAGGAGCATGCCGAGGAGCTGAAGAAGGAAGCTTAATGAATTGGCGAGAAATGGGTGAAAAGTTGCTTGTTAAGCAATGAATTATTAATAATCCTTAAAAGATTCAGTTCTTTTGAGGATTGTTTTGTTTATCCAAAAAATATTTTGTAATTTTGCAAACTGTTTGGAATAGGTATCAATTAACGAATTAGAAAATTAAAGATAGAAATGTCTAAGATTTGTCAAATTACAGGTAAGAAGGCACAGTTAGGTTGCAATGTGTCTCACTCAAAGCACCGTACAAAGAGAAGCTTTGACGTTAACCTCTTCAGCAAGAAGTTCTACTATGTAGAGGAGGGTTGCTGGATTAGCCTCAAGATCAGTGCTGCTGGTCTTCGTCTTATTAATAAGGTAGGTCTTGACGCCGCCCTCAATCAGGCTGTGTCTAAGGGCTATGTAGATTGGAAGGACATTAAAGTTATAGGAGAATAAATATCATGGCAAAGAAAGCAAAAGGTAATAGAGTACAGGTTATCCTCGAGTGCACTGAACACAAGAACAGTGGTATGCCAGGTACAAGTCGTTACGTGACTACAAAGAATCGTAAGAACACTCCTGAGCGTCTTGAGTTGATGAAGTACAACCCAATCCTTAAGAAGATGACTCTTCACAAGGAGATTAAGTAAGCTAGCTTACAAGTTTATAAACAAATTTATCAATTTAAATAGACTATGGCAAAGAAAGCGGTCGCTACCCTCCACGAAGGTAACATGGATGGTCGCGCATATACAAAGGTTATCAAGATGGTTAAGAGCCCTAAGACTGGTGCTTATGTTTTCGATGAGAAGATGGTACCTAACGAGGCTGTTAAGGACTTCTTCAAGGACTAATCAGTCTGTGTTAGCTTGCTAACATAAGATATTGATTTTTCATTCATTTGAAAGAAAAATATAAAAAAATAAGAAGGTCGCTAACTTCAGATTTCTCTGAATGGTTAGCGACCTTTTTTTTATGCATTTAATTCTTAATTATTAATTCTTAATTATTAATTACCCTTAGATTTTGCTCCAGTCGATGCTGCGAATGAAGGCGAGGGTCTTGACCCAGTCGCAGTCCAGGCAGAACTGGATAGGGCACTCCTTGTTGTCATAATAAGACATCACATACTCTGTGTCGGTGTCATTGAAGAGTTTGTGGTCGTAGGTGGCCTGCTTGAAGAGGCTGGTTACCAAGTATCTGTTCTTCTCCTTCGCCTCGTTCATGCGCTTTTGGTATACGCTTATGTATACGCTCATGGCGTAGGCTTGCTCATTGAGGAAGCGTATCTTGGCATTGAGCGTATCGGCATTGGCCTTCTTGTCGAGCATCACCACTGGCGGCAATATCTTGCTGCGCAGATAGGTCATGGCATCGAACTTGAAGAGCGCCACCTTGCGGGTGTTCAGACTCTTGGTGGTATCATTGATGATGATATCCGATGTGCGCAATATCTCGTTGAGCACATCCTGGGCACTGCTCTTCACTGAGAAGAGGCTCAATGCCACGAGTAGGTCAATATTTTCTTCATATTTATCATGATTTATAATGTTATTTTATGCGTGTCTGAGCAGGAAGATGCTATGGTCGATGCAGGCAGGGAGCTCCTCCTTGTAGTGGGTCACCATGATCATCGTCTTGTTCTTGCGCTGGCAGAAAGCTCGATCACGTCCTTCACCAGTCGGCGGTTCACATTGTCCAGTCCGTGGAGCGGCTCATCGAGTATCAGGAGCTCTGGGTCCTTGACAAAGGCTCTTGCCAGCAATACCAGGCGCTGCTCGCCGCTCGACAGTTTGAGGAATCCTCGCTCCTCCAAGCCCTCCAGTCCGAACACCTTCATCCAGAAGCGGCACTTGTCCATATCTTCCTCCTTAGGCTTCACGTAGAGACCCACGGAGTCCATCAGTCCGCTAGCCACGATGCGGATGGCTGGCAGGTCGCGCTGGTAGGAGCGATGCAGCTCAGGCGATACGTAGCCGATGTGCTTCTTGATGTCCCAGATGCTTTCGCCCGAACCACGGGGATTGCCAAAGAGGGCGATGTCGCAGGCGTAACTCTGCGGGTTGTCGGCACATACGAGGCTCAGCAGGGTACTCTTTCCGGCACCGTTCTGTCCGCTCAGTGCCCAGCGCTCGCCATTGTTCACGGTCCAGTCCAGCTCCTTCAGGATGGTGCGCTCGCCGTAGCGGATGCTCACCTTGTTCATCTTTACCACCTCCTCTGAGTGATACTCACGGTCGCTGTATGGCAGGTCTTGGATGGCCTGCACCAGTGCTGGGCTCAGTACGTGGGCTGGCACGGGCTGGCGGCTGTCCAAATACTGCTGCTTGGTCACCTTAGGCAATACCTTCATATCCTTCACTTCCACCACGTGGGTGATAAATTCTGGTATGTCGTCGCTCTTGCTCAGCACCAGGATGATTTGCAGGGCTCGCTCGCTGCTCAGGTTCTTCAGGAGGTCCTTGAGCTGGTCGCGGGTCTCGGCATCGAGTCCGATGAATGGATTGTCCATGATGAGCACTCTAGGCTCCGAGAAGAGGGTAGAGGCTAGCTTGAACTTGCGTAACTCGCCGCTGCTCAGCAGGATAACGTACTTATTCATCAGATGCTCCATGTGAAATAGCTGGTAGATGTGCTTCTGTAGCTCACGGCGCTCAGGGGTGTCGTCGCCCGCCATCTGGTAAGCCTCCTCCAGCTTGTCCTTCACGATAGGAGTGCTTTCGTCTATCTCCAGCTGGTTCCATCGCTGCTGCAGGAAGTAGGTGCGGTCGTTGTCGCCTCCGTAGGTGTCGCGGAAGGTGATATACTTGATGTTGTCGCTCACCAGGGGCTTGGTGCTTGGTGCGAAGTCGTAGTCGGGATCATGCATTAAGAGGGGGTGGCGACCCACAATCATGTCTACGAACATGGACTTTCCACCTCCGTTAGGGCCTACGATAGCGATGTGCTCACCCTCGCAGGCTTCAAAGTTAACTGCTCTGCCATACGCCATTCGGGCATACGGGTTACGCCATTTTTTATACTGATAATCTTTTGCATATTCACTCTGTTTATTTATGGGTTGTCCTGTTGAGGGCAGCCATGAGTTTAGCTTGGGGTGTGGTGGCGGATGCCATGCCTGCGGTGCGGCTTTGGTTCTTCTGGGCGAAGTCCTTCCAGCTGCTGTAGTGCTTGCCTTCCACCTGCGGACGGCTCATCTGCAGGAAGTGGCAGTAGGCGGCGCCCAGGGCATCGGTGGCATCCATGAATTTCGGCATCTCCTCGGGCTTGATGCGCAGCATGCGTTGCAGCATCGCCGCCACCTGCTCCTTGGAGGCTTGTCCCTGTCCGGTGATGGCCATCTTGATCTTGAGCGGAGCGTATTCGTGGATGGGCACGTCGTGGTGGATTGCCGCAGCTATCGCCACGCCCTGCGCCCTGCCCAGCTTCAGCATGGACTGCACGTTCTTGCCAAAGAAGGGCGCCTCAATCGCCATTTCATCGGGCAGATAGGAGTCGATGATGCCCGTTACGCGCTCAAATATCTTGCCCAGTCTCAGATAAGGGTCCTTCTCCTTGCGCATGTCGATGACGCCCATCACCACCAGTTCTGCCTTGTTGCCCACCACGCGTATCACGCCGTAGCCCATCACGTTGGTGCCAGGTCTATGCCCAGGATGATTTTCTCCGGTTTCATCGAAATCTATTAACTATAAACTATTAACTTTCAGCTGATTCTATCGGTCCATATAGGGATTGTGGGCCAACTCTTCGCCGATGCTGGTTTGTTCGCCATGACCAGGTAAAACCACGGTTTCATCGGGCAATTGTCCGAGATGTCTCAGGCTATTGATGATGCGAAACATGCTGCCGCCAGGAAAGTCGGTTCTGCCGATGGAAGCGTGGAAGAGGGTGTCGCCCGTGAATGCCACGTGCTCCTGCTCGCAGTAGAAGGTTACGCTGCCGTTGCTGTGGCCTGGGGTCTCGATGATGGAGAACTCGTGGGTGCCGAAGCGGATGATCTCGTCCTCCTCGAAGAAGTGGCCGATGGCAGGGAAGTCATAGTCCAGCTTCATCTGGTAGAAGGTTTGCGCCTGATTTTTGAGGTTCTTCATCAGCTTCTCGTCGCCCTGCGAAACCTCGGGTTTCAGCCCAAACTCCTCATGGATGGTGTTGTTGCCGAAGTTATGGTCCAGGTGGCCGTGGGTCACGAGCAGATGCTTTGGCTTCAAGCCTTCCTTCTTGATATATTCAGTGATAGCCTTGCGCTCCTCTGGGTAGAAGGCGCCGCAGTCGATGATCACGCATTCCTTGGTGTCATCGCTCACCACGTAGCAGTTTTCCTGCAACATGTTGCATTGAAATCTCTCTATGTGCATCATAATGTTTTTATTTTTTATGCTGGGACGTAGACCAACTGCTTGTCCTGTGCAAACCATTCCTCGTCGAAGAAGGTGCTGAGGGGCGTGATTTCCGCCACGTTGCGATATTGTTTGAGCTCCTCTTCCAGGTTGCCGCCCTTCAGACAGAGCAGTCCGTTGGGGAGGGCATTTTGGTTGGTCTTCTTAAAGTTCTTCTTGATAATCTTCATGAGATCAGGGAGTTGCATCACGGCGCGGCTCACCACGAAGTCATACTTGCCCTTCTCGTCCTCGCCCCTGAGGTGCTCAGCCTTCAGGTTTTCGAGTCCGATGGCATTCGCCACCTCGGTAGCCACCTTGATTTTCTTGCCCGTGCCGTCGATGAGCTTGAATTTGCAGTCAGGGAAGAGGATGGCGAGGGGCACGCCTGGGAATCCGCCGCCGCATCCGAAGTCTAGGATTTCGGTGCCTGGGCGGAAGTTGATGGCCTTGGCGATGGCCATGGAGTGGAGCACGTGATGCTCATAGAGATTGTCGATGTCCTTGCGGCTGATGACGTTGATCTTGGCGTTCCAGTCGCGGTAGAGGCGTCGAGCTGCTCTATCTGCTGCTTCTGCTTGTCGGTGAGCTCCGTGAAATATTTCTCGATGATGTTCATATTTTCTTATTATAATAATGTATATAGATGCAAAGGTACGTCATTTTTCTGATACCACCAAACTTTTTGACATAAAACCACCAAACTTTATGACATAAAAAAGGGCTGGGCACTCATTTCTGAATGTCCAGCCCCTTTTATTTCTTGTATCTGGATTACTGTAATTTAAATGATTGGGCAGGTAACAAACCTGCCCAATCATTTAAATAAGGTGTAAGCTAAAATACGCATTTTTTGGAGGTACTTATTGAGAACTATTTAGGTACTTATCGTTATCTCGTAAAATGCACCATAACCGACATTATGGTAAATGGAGGTTGTTTATAAAATGATCCAGTGAAATTTTTAAATTTCTAAAATATATCCCCCGATGTTCCAAAACTTTTGTTAAATTTCTACACCCCATCTAAACCAAAAGAAATAAAATCAATCTATATTTCAAAATTTGCAACCTTTGTGGGCTCTTGTGCGTCAAATCACAAAAATAACCCATTAAATGTTTTGCAAAATGAATATTAATAAATTAAGAAAGATGAACGTAAGTTTAAGACATGTACTTGCCGCCACACTGATCGCGGCTGCTCCGCTGGCTACCCAAGCCAAGCAATGGACACTACAAGATTGCATCAACTATGCGATTGCTAACAACATCTCCATCCAGAAGACGCAGCTCACCAAAGCTAGCGCCCAGGAAGATTATCTGCAAGCTAAGTCAGCCCTGTTGCCTTCGCTCAGCGCCAGCACCAACCAGAGCGTGAGCTACACTCCATGGGTGGCTAGCGGTATCTCCAGCGATGGTTTCTCCAGAGCTTCCATCGACAAGGTATATTACAACGGTTCTTATAGCGTGATGGGGAATTACACCATCTGGAATGGCAATAAGAATCGCAACCAGGTAAAACTCAATAAGTTGACAGTCGATGCAGCCGAGTTGGATTCTGCCGCACAAGCCCTGCAACTGGAGGAACAGATAGCTCAACTCTACGTTCAGATACTCTACAGTACCGAGGCGATCAAGGTGAACAAGGAGAGCTACGAATCGAGCCTGGAGAACGAGAAGCGTGGCGAGGAATTTGTGAAGGTGGGCAAAATGAGCAAGGCCGACCTAGCCCAACTCACCGCCCAGAGAGCACAGGACGAATATGACATCGTGCAGGCTGAGAGCAACGTGAAAAACTACAAGCGCCAGCTCAAGGAACTGCTCCAGATAACGAGCGACGAGCCATTCGACATCGCCATTCCTGCTGCCACCGACCAGATGGCACTCGCCTCTATCCCAGCCATGAACGGCGTGTATGAGGCAGCCCTGCAGAATCGCCCAGAGTTCCTGAGCTATCAGAACCAGTTGGAGCAGAACGACCTCAACATCAAGATAGCCAAGGCTGGAAAACTGCCTACATCAGTGCCAATGCAGGCGTATCTACCAGCACCACTTCCATGGATAACAATGGATGGACCAATCAGATAAAGACCAACTTCAATGTGGGCGGCGGCATCGGTGTGAGCATCCCCCTATTCGACAATCGCTCTACCAAGACTGCCGTCAACAAGGCTCTCATCCAGCGCCAAAGCATCCAGCTCGACATCAAGAATGAGCGCACCAAGCTCTACTCTACCATCGAAAACTACTGGTTGCAGGCTAATACCAACCAGAGCCAGTTCAAGGCTGCCCAGGTGAGCAGCGAGAGCGCACAGACCAGCTACGACCTGCTGAGAGAGCAATTCCGTCTGGGACTGAAGAACATCGTAGACCTGCGCACTGGAAAGGATAATCTCCTGAAAGCAAAGCAGAACGAACTGCAAGCCAAGTATCTCACCATCCTGAATCTGAACATGCTCAAGTTCTATAAGGACGGAGGGGTGAAGTAATTTTTAATTATTAAGAATTAAGAATTAAGAATTAAGAATTTTGCAAAACATTTAATAGGTTATTATACAATGAAGAAATTGAAGATTAGTAAGATTTGGATTGCCCTCTTAGTGGTAGTAATCGTAGCCGTGGCGGCTTGGGCGCTGAGCGGCGGAAAGAAGGAGGAGGAAATCAACTTCAAGGAGGAAGCTGTGGGCTTGCAAACCTTGCAGAACAGCGTGACCGCCACCGGCACCATCGAGGCTGTAACCTCAGTAACCGTGGGTACACAGGTGAGCGGTATCGTGAACAAGCTCTATGTGGACTACAACTCGCAGGTGAAGAAAGGTCAAGTCATCGCCGAACTGGACAAGACCAACCTGCTGAGCGAACTCAACACCGCCAAGGCAACCTGGAGAGCGCCCAGAGCAGCCTGAACTATCAGAGCGCCAACCTGAATCGCTACCAGACCCTCTACAAGAAGGGACTCGTGGCAGCCGATGACTATGAGAACGCCCTCCTCACCTATCGCCAGGCTAAGGAGCAAGTGGCCACAGCCAAGGAGAGCGTGCAGAAGGCACAGACCAACCTGGCTATGCCACCATCACATCCCCTATCGACGGAACCGTCGTCTCCAAGAGCGTGGAGGAAGTCAGACCGTGGCTGCTAGCTTCAGTACCCCAGAGCTCTTCACCATCGCCAAGGACTTGACCAACATGCAGGTAATCGCCGACGTAGACGAGGCCGACATAGGTGGCGTGAAGGAAGGCAACCGCGTGACTTTCACCGTGGATGCTACCCCGACGATACCTTCGAGGGCACCGTGAAGCAGGTGCGCCTGGAGGCTACCACCACCAACAATGTGGTAACATACGAGGTAGTAATCTCCGCCCCTAACGCCGACCTCAAGTTGAAGCCAGGCCTCACAGCCAATGTCACCATCATGACCCAGGAGCGCAGCGGCGTGCTAGCCGTAGCAACAAGGCTCTGCGCTTCACCCCTACCAAGGAAACCGTGGCAAGGACGTCAAGATAGTGGACTGCAAGGGGAAGAACAAGGTTTGGACCCTCAATGGCAAGACCCTCACCGCTCACCCAGTAACCATAGGTCAGAGCGATGGCATCCATACCGAGGTAATCAAGGGCGTGAAGAAGGGCCAGAAGATAGTAACCGAGATCGTGGTGAACCAGCCTGAGGACGAAGATGGCGACAACCAGCAAAGCCAAGGCTTGATAAGCGGTCCGGGTCCTAGAGGCAAAAAGAAGTAAAGTTATAATTAATAATTTATAATTAATAATGAATAATTATGGCTGATACTCAAGATAATAAAGACAAGAAGGTAGTCATAGAGCTGGACAATGTGAGGCGCGACTTCCTCGTAGGCGATGAGACGGTGCATGCCTGAAGGGTGTGAGCTTCAAGATCTATGAGGGCGAGTTTGTGACCATCATGGGTAAGTCCGGCTCCGGCAAGAGTACCCTGCTCAACCAGTTGGGCTGTCTCGACACCCCATCTAGCGGCGAGTATTATCTGGACGGCGTGAGCGTGCGCAAGATGAGTCGCTCCGACCGTGCCATCCTGCGCAATCGCAAGATAGGTTTCATCTTCCAAAACTACAACCTGCTGCCCAAGACCACGAGCGTGGAGAATGTGGAGCTGCCGCTGATGTACAATCCTGCCGTGAGCGCTACCGAGCGCAAGGAGCGTGCCATCGCCGCCCTGAAGGCAGTGGGACTGGGCGAGAGACTCTATCATAAGAGCAATCAGATGTCGGGCGGACAGATGCAGCGTGTGGCCATCGCCAGAGCCTTGGTCAACAATCCAGCCGTGATCCTAGCCGATGAGGAACGGGCAACCTGGACACCCGCACCAGTTTTGAGATACTCGTACTCTTCCAGAAGCTCTATGCCGAGGGCAGAACCATCATCTTCGTGACTCACAATCCCGATATAGCCAACTACTCGAGCCGCAACATCGAGCTGCGCGATGGCCATATCATCAGTGACACCTACAATGACCACATCCTCTCGCAGCCGAAGGCTTGGCAGCCCTGCCAGCCAATACGGATGAATAATTAATAATGTAGAATTCATGAATTATCAGAATCTTCTAAAGATAGCCCTCAGAGCGATAGCCGCCAACAAGATGCGCAGCTTCCTCACGGCACTCGGTATCATCATCGGTATCGCTGCCGTCATCACCATGCTCGCCATCGGACAAGGAAGCAAGGCTAGCATCAAGCCAACATCGCCGAGATGGGCTCCAACATGATCATGATTCAGCCGGGTGCCGACATGAGAGGCGGTGTGCGTCAGGATGCCTCCTCCATGGAAACCCTGAAACAGACCGACTACCAACCATAACGGACGAGTGCAACTACATCCAGTGCCATCTCCGCCTTTGGTGAATAGCAGCGGCCAGTGGATCAATGGCAATAACAACACGCAAAGCACCATCTACGGCGTAAACGAAGACTACCTCACCATCCGACAACTCAAGGTGGCAGATGGCGAAATGTTTACCGACAATGACATCAAGGCAGCTGCAAAGGTATGCATCCTGGGACAGACCGTGGTAGACTACCTGTTCCCCGATGGCAGCGACCCTGTGGGCAAGGTGGTGCGATTCAATAGCATCCCTTTCAGAGTAATCGGCGTATTGCAGAAGAAGGGATACAACAGCATGGGTATGGACCAAGACGACCTGGTCTTGGCTCCATATACCACTGTGATGAAGCGTATCTTGGCGCAGACCTACCTGGGCGAAATCGTATGTAGTGCCATCACCGAGGAGGCATCGCAGCCAGCGCAAGACCAGATAACCTCGATCTTGCGCCGCACCCATAAGTTAAAGGAAGCCACGGAGACCACCGAGGCAGATGACGACGACTTCACCATCCGTTCGCAGGAAGAGATATCGAGCATGATGAATAGCACCATGTCCACCATCACCATCCTGCTGGGTTCGGTGGCAGGCATCTCACTCTTGGTAGGCGGTATCGGCATCATGAACATTATGTATGTATCTGTTACAGAGCGTACCCGAGAGATTGGTTTGAGAATGAGTGTAGGTGCCAGAGGCATCGACATCCTGAACCAATTCCTGATAGAGGCGATATTGCTCTCCGTAACGGGCGGCATCATCGGTGTGCTGCTGGGCGTGGGACTATCTGTGAGTCTCAACTCCTTCTTCCACATCGCCACGCAGATAGAGCATGGAGCATCATCATGAGCTTCGCCGTATGTACCTTCACGGGCATATTCTTCGGTTGGTATCCAGCCAAGAAGGCAGCAAGACTCGACCCTATCGAGGCCATCAGATACGAATAATGAAGAATTAATAATTAAGAATTAATAATTCAGAATTTTTCTTTAAGGAAATATTTGGTCAATACAGAGAAAAGTTGTACTTTTGCGTTTGCAATAGTGCAACTTTTTTTAATATATATATAATAAGGTATGAAATTTATCGGAATAATTCCAGCAAGATACGCATCTACGCGATTCCCTGG
>ENA-OQEB01000633-OQEB01000633.1-human-gut-metagenome-genome-assembly--contig:-NODE-633-length-14295-cov-1.695864_pt1 | contig 14295 bp, 15 predicted proteins | sample MGYA00242787_ERZ504619 | MGnify/ENA primary metagenome ERZ504619 (study PRJEB26092, sample SAMD00036317) | human gut metagenome | host: Homo sapiens | study: EMG produced TPA metagenomics assembly of... | reverse complement strand
GAACCCCATTATCAATCATTTTCAGTCATTGAGTGAGATTCCGGTATCATCTCCCGAATCAGATGCCATGAGCAAAGACATGAAAAAACGGGGATTCAAGTTCTTCGGCTCTACCATTTGCTATGCCATCTGCAAGCTTCGGGGTTTATCAACGACCATCTGACGGATTGCATTTGCCGGAAAGGGTAAGATAAGGCATCCCCTCTTCATCAAACCGGACCGGAATCCAGAGATATCCCGAATACATTAGGCTCTTGGGCCGCCAAATATCGGCCATGAAAAGGTAGCGGTTGCCGGGAAGCTGCAAAATGTAAGTGCTTTGACCGCCGAAAGTCCGCTCACTTCCCTCGCCCTGGCAGGGATTGGGATGCTGTTTCCACGGTCCCCAGATGGAAGGAGCCGAGAACAGACGCGCCGCATTGGGCGCCCAGCCGGTACAACCGGAAGTTATCATCCAGTAAGTGCCGTCTTTCTTGAAGATAGCCGGTGCCTCATTGTGTCCCCCCGGAAAGAGACGGACATATTTTCCGGAATGTCCTTGATAGTCATCTGTCAGTTCGGCTATTTGCAAGGTCAGATTCTCTTCCGAAGAGTAGATATGATAAGCTATCCCATCATCGTCAACATACAATGTCATGTCACGGGACATCTGTCCGCCCTCCAAGTCACGCTTCACGAACAACCCCTTATTTACAGCCTCTCTCCACTCGGGTGTCCACCATTCTTCAAACTGTTCCATATTCCACTGTATGTCCCGTTCTTCCTCCGTCATATTCAGCGGAAATATTCCAGGGCAAACACGACTCGAAGAAACAAAACAATAAGGTCCCGTCGGAGAATCACTGACAGCCACTCCCGCACGGGCAGCCTCATAGCCTTTACCCTTCAGCTCCAAATGAAACCACATGACAAATTTCTTCGTCCTTTTGTTGTAAATCACCTTGGGACGTTCCATAATACAGCCTTTCTCTATTTCATTGCCCGCTTCTTCCGATACAGACAAGGCCACCCCCTCGTATCTCCAGTTACATAAATCGGTAGAAGAGTAGCAAGTTACTCCCACTTCCGTAGAGAATCCCTTTGCCGGACGGTGTTCACCGAACCAATAATATTTACTGTCAAATAACAGTATACCACCACCGTGTGCATTAATATACTCCCCGTTTACATCGTTCCACACTCGGCCGGAACCATTTCGTCTTTTCCCTTTAAGGTGAAATCATTTTGTGCCTGTAGGCCGGTGATTGACGCTACGATAACCAACCATGCCCCTAAAAACTTGAAATTAAAATTAGTCATACTCTGTCTTGTTTCTATTTATAAAGAAGGGAGCAGGACGCCTTCTCACCGGAAAGTGTATCCTACCCCCTAAATCAAATACCTATTGAAAAATGCCTTTATTTCTCAGCCGGCTGGTCAGCTACCACCGGCCAATAAGGATTCTGGTAAAGAATGGAAGTCGATACATCCGCTCCCGAAGTGGCTGTCAACTGGAATTGCTTGATCATGATAGGATTCAAATAGTGTGCCATTTTCCAAGTACAGCCGTTATAGGCAGACTGGTTGCTGCTTCTCTCGAACGGACGGAGATACTCACTCTTGTCTTTCGATGAGACATTAGCCTTGTCTGTCCCGTCAGCAACCAAAATGGATTTTCCATTATCATCCAGATACCAGTCCTCCATCGGAGTATTCCACAAATGCATACCTTCCAGATGGCTGGGAGCAGTCATCAGTTGGTCCATAGAACGCCAACGGCACAAGTCCATGTAGCGAAGACCTTCAGCCAGGAACTCGCAACGACGTTCACGACGGATATTATACAGAGTCTTGTCAGAGATGACACTTCCACCCGTATAGGCTCCCCAATCATTTTCAGCCTCCTTGCTCATGTCCGTTGCAGCGATAGTCTTGTCAAATCAGTACTGATGCCGGCACGTTGACGAAGTACAGTCCAATATTCACGAGCCGTAGCATCCAGCGTTCCATTGAGCAGATAACTTGCTTCCATATAATTCAGCAGAGCCTCAGCCGCACGGAAACATACAGCTGCCGTATAACCACCGCCATTGGCATAATACTTACGGTTGAATGAACCACCCTTGCGCAATGCATAGCCGGTAGCATAGCCACGCTCACCGTCACCACTCGTAATGGCCGGATAGGGCTCTTCCATCACAACTTCCGTACCTTCATTATTATCAACTTCAAAAAGGATGTTCTTCTGTCCCGGTTCTTTCAGGAAGATACTGAGACGCGGGTCACGGTTTACACGTACATCAGCAACCGTCTTGTCGCCCATATAATAGCCGTCACCATCCGCATAAGAACCGTGAGCATAAACCGGAGTACCATCCTTCATCAGGAAATTCTGTACGAATCCACGGGTCAGACCGATACGGTAATTACCACGTCCGGCAGCGGCATTGATGTTATGAGTAGAGAGTCCGCGGGCATACTGGCGCCACAACAGTACTTCCTTCACATCCGAAAGGTCTTCTTGTGCAAACATATCAAAGTAAGGATTTGACGGGTCATCAGCTGATTGTTGCAACACACCGGTATTCTCCGTCAAACTCCCTTTGTATTTATCTGCTACAAGTTTGGAAGCCTCTACGGCCTGTTCCAAGAAGTACTTCACTTCATTATCAATGTTTCCGCTCGGATACTGATAATTGTTGTGAAGAGATGCCCCCGGCCAGCCTTCTCCACCAGGTACGAATGCCGTACCCTTGAAATTCTGCAACCAAGTAGCCTCGAACAGTGCCACACGTGACTTAACCAGCATCGCAACATCCTTATTGATACGGGTCGTCGCCATATCGACATCACTCATATAGGCATAAGCCTTGTCAAGATCGGAAATGATGAAACGTGCCACTTCATTACGCGGAAAACGTTTGCTGGCTTCACGGAGAGCTTCCATCTCATCGGCAAGCGGTTGGTTGATAATCGGGAAGTCGCCGAACAACTGGAGCTTCTTAAAGTACTCGTAAGCACGCAGGAAGTACATTTCTCCGATATAGTGCTTGATGGTGGCTACACTCCCGGAAATTGTATTTTGTGAACCGCTCATGTCCTCACCGAATTTGGGAAGTGCTTCAGACAAAAAGAAATTAATACGATAGATGCGTTCGAACTTCCAATTGTCACTTTCGCTATGAGGTACTTTCCAGCGATCCTGGGTATAGCGGTCATTGGCATTCACCTCTATCTGGTTATCGGTTCCTTTGTCTTCACCGAAGATGCCATAAGTCCACTGGCCGAATGACGGAAGGACATTGGGATATTCATCATTCAGATTGGCTTCCAACTGGGCCGCAGTGGAGTAATAGGTTTCGGGAGAAATGCTTGACATCGGCTCTCTGTCCAGAAAATCATCGCAGGAAGTCGTTCCGGCAATCACTGCCATTGCCATGAACGCTTTTACAATATATCTATAATTCGATTTCATAATATTCTTCATTATTTATGGGATTAAAAGTGATACGCTAAGTCCAAAAGACCAAGTTCTTGAAAGCGGGTATGCATTACCGGCACTCTTGATAGGTGCAGAAGCATTGCTGTCCGTGTTACCACCGCTGATGGTTTCGGGATCGAACAACTTGCTCAGTTTGGTTCCCGTCCACAGATTCTCGCCCGATACGAAGATGCGGCAGTTGGTGATACCGATTTTGCGAATCATGGAAGCAGGCAATGTGTAGCCAAGCTGGAAGTTCTTCAAACGGATATAAGACGCATCCTGCAGATAGCGGGTTTGGGTTTCCTGGTTCTGGGTACTGTCAAATCTCGGACGCGCATAGTATGAATTGACATTGGCGGCAATCTCATGACCGGCCAGCCCGACGTTCATCACGGAAGTAATCTTCGTGTTCCTTCAAACCGGTTGACCACCACATACCCCATTGGCCAACGCCCCAGAAGATATTGGAACCCTGCCAGTAGTCACGCTTCATCACTCCCTGGAAGAAGAGGCGAACATCAAATCCCTTGTAATTGGCATTCAAGTCAAGACCGAAATGATAACGGGGAGTATTGTTGCCTATCACCTTCAAATCACCGTGGTCCTCCAAAGTCTGTGCACCTTTGGTGATGCCCGGTTTTCCATCCTGGTCGGCATACATGATGTCACCGGCAGTCCAAACGCCGGAACCGATGGCACTTTGTCCGCCCACTTTATTCAGATGCGCCTGCATCTCATCATCTGTCTTGGCAATTCCCACGGTTTCAAAGCCCCAGATTTCACCAATCTCGCGGCCTGCGATATAAGTATTGATTGAGTTTGTCGGGTTACCCGGGTATCTGTCTATATAAGTACGTGCATCAGAAACATTGAACTTAATGCCATAGCCCATACCGAAGTTGGTGCGGTCCTGCCATCCGATGGTAAGTTCCCAACCCTTCGTCTTCAAGTCACAGTTATTGGTCTTGGGAGTCGCAATACCCAATGTAGCGGGCAACTCTACAGACGGACCTACCATATTGTCCGTATAACGGATATAAGCATCGAATGACCCGGTCAGACGGTTGTTGAACAGCCCCAGTCAAGACCGATATTCCAGGTACGCACTTTCTCCCAAGTCAAGGCTGTACTGATAAGGTCGCCTACATAAGCAGTGTTTGGTTTCAGTCCATTCTGCAGCCAGCTTCCGTTTGCCTGCTTCAATGTCATGGCACGATAAGTAGGATACCAGCCGTTTGTATTCATATTCCCCAGTTCACCATAAGAGAAACGGAACTTCAACTGATTGCAAACATCCGCAAAATCTTCCCAGAAGTTTTCCTGGGCAATGTTCCAACCCAAAGAGAAGGAGGGAGACAACTGCCAACGATTGCCACGGCGGAAGCGGGAGGTACCATCATAGCGCAAATTGGCCTCTGCCAGATAACGACCTTTATAATCATAGTTCAAGCGGCCAAAGAAACCCGCTGTGGCCCACTCATTACGATAGCCACCCACCTCGGGCACCTTATCCTTACCGGCGCCGTCAATATTCGAAATCAAGTCCAGTTCCGGAAGGTCTTCCACCTGCAAACCATATCCTTTGGCACTAAAAAACTTCTGGCGCATTTCTTCGGACTGAAAACCACCCATTACCTTAAAATTATGATCATCATTGATAGCAAGAGAATAAGTGGAGTAAATATTCCAGTTCATGTAGCTCTCTTTCTTGTAGTCTTGATAGAGACTTGAGGTTCCTTGCGTATCCACAATATTTCCACTCACATCGTGGTTATAGTAAGGAAGTCCGGTTTCACGTGTATCTATAGAATTGGTACTATAGTTGAACTCAACATTGGTAATCCAATTCTTCACGGGTTCGAATACCAAGCTTGCTTGATGATAAACCTTATCTGTCTGCACATCGCGCTCACCACCCAATGCAAGTGACATCGCCGGCGTATCGGCATTACCATTAAAATAATAGCCGTTTTCATCATAAACCGGAAGATTAGGCCAAGTCTGACGGCCGATTCTCTCATACAAACCGCCACCAAATTGGTAGGACGGCCAAGGTCTTGACGGACATAACGCAAGCTGTAATTGAACTTCAACCATTTGGTCAGCTCGGCACCAAATTTGGCAGTAGCATTATAGCGCTTCAAGTCATCGGAACCATGACGGAGCAAACCATTCTGATCCAGATAGCCCAATGAAGCATAATAATTGAACTTGTCACCACCACCGCTTACACTGAAATTATGTTCTTGCGAGAAGGAAGAGCCCTTGTAGATTTCGGAAAACCAGTCAGTATTGGCATACGCGTAGTAAACGGGTCGCCTGCCGGTTTACCCCATACATTGCCATCAGTAGGCAAACCGCCACGATTAGTACCTCCCGCAGCCTGGAAGTCAAGCATCTGCTGCATCACTGTATCAGAGAACTGGGCATTGTCCTGACCGTTGCGTGCAGCCTCATTGAAGTAGTTGGCAAAGGTATAGGAGTCCATCATCTCCGGCAGATTCACCGGACTGTTGAAGCGGAAGCTGTTGTTGTAGTTGATAGTCGGCTTGCCCGATTTGCCTTTCTTGGTAGTCACCAAGATAACACCGAACGGTGCACGCGACCCATAAATAGAGGAAGCGGCAGCATCCTTCAATACAGAAATATTCTCGATGTCCTGCGGATTCACCGTATTGATGTCACCTTCCATACCGTCAATCAAAATCAGCGGACTTCCGCTTGAGCCGTCACCGATGGTACCGTTGCCACGGATATTGATGGACATATTCTTGTCCAGTTCACCGGTATTGGTCGTAATCTGCAAGCCCGGTACCAAGCCCTGCAATGCCTGCGTGGCATTCGCTACCGGACGTGCTTCAATTTCCTTCGCCGTAGCCAGCCCCACAGAACCTGTCAGGTTCACCTTCTTCTGCGTGCCGAAACCTACCACTACCACCTCGTCCAGCATTTCGCTGTCTTCTTTCAGAGTCACAGTAAAGGATGTTTTTCCAGCCACCGGCAGCTCTACCGTCTTATAACCGATAAAGCTGATTGTCAAAGTGGCATCCGAAGGGACTTTCAAAGAGAAATTACCGTCAATGTCGGTAATTGTTCCATTCGTCGCATTCCCTTTCTCCACTACACTGGCGCCAATCACCGGTCCCATCGCATCATTAACCACACCTTTTACATTGATTGTCGAACTCTGTGCGTTCAAGAACTGAACATTCAACAGAAGGGCCATACAAATGGCCAAAGTGACATACACTTTCAGCCCGAGTCCTTCAAAGAATCTCTGTCTTTTCATTGTATAAACTTTAAGATTAAACATTAATTGTTTCACTTTCACTCTTCATTTTAACCGTGAAAACAATGGCAAATGTAGGCGAATGCTGATAGGAAGACCTCCAATAATGCTTCTACGAGGTAGAATTTTAGTTATTCGACCTAATTGAAGCATAATTTGACTTGATCTATGACTGTATGAAGCGTTCCTGATATTCCGTCGCAACATGCCGAATTCCTTTTTGAAACAAGAACTGAAATATTTCGGGTCATTAAAACCGACGCATACGCCAGATCGGAAACACGCACAGAACTCCCCTTCTCCTCCATAATGCGGCAGGCCGCTTCAGACGGATGTTACGGATAAAGGCAGAAGTATTCAGTCCCGTCAGGGATTTCAGTTTCTTGTAAAGGGTGGACTTGCTGGTGCCCATCTCCTCCACAAACTGGGGCTGGTCGAAGTCTGAATCTTCCAGATGGCGGTTTACGCAGTCAATGGCACGCTGCATGAAGTCCTCATCAATGCTGGTATAGTCCAGTTCCTTGATTTCGAACACCAGTTGGTTCTTAAAGTCATGCGCCTTGCGTTCTTTGTATTTCAGCAGATTGCGGATGCGTGCATGCAGCACGGCCAGGTTGAACGGTTTACTGATAAAGGCATCCGCCCCCACTTCATAAGCTTCGGCACGGTCTTCCTCCTTGTTCTTGGCTGTCAGAAGAATCACGGGAATATGACTGAGTTCCAACTTGTTCTTCACATACCTGCAAAACTCGATGCCGTCCATTACGGGCATCATCACGTCCGAAACAATCAGGTCAATATCCTCATTGTCAAGCACAGTCACAGCCTCCTGACCGTTTTCGGCCGTATGGACATTGTATTCACGTTTCAGCAGCCGGACCATTAACTGCAAAGCTCCTCATTGTCCTCCACACCAGTATGGTATGCGCTTTGGGCTTTTCAGCAACCACATTCTCCGCATTCTCCTCTTCAAGATAGGTAACGGTTTTCTGTACCGGAAGTACAGCTTCCTCATCAATCTGTTCTTCCTTAAAGTAAGAGCGGTCTACGGGCAAGGTCACGATGAATTCCGTTCCCCGGCCTTCCTCGCTCTCCACTTCAATGCTTCCTCCATGCAGCTCCACCAAGTCCTTTACCAAAGAAAGGCCGATGCCCGTACCAATGGTGTTGAACTTCCGGTAATCCCCCTCGTAGAACCGCTTGAAGAGGCTCTTCTGCTTGTCCTTTGAAATGCCACTGCCATTATCCTTTACATGCAACCGGACGAAGTCCCTGTCTTCGGCATACATCAGCGTGACTTGTATATAGCCACCCTCCTTATTATATTTGGCGGCATTGGAAAGCAGGTTGTAGAGAATCTTGTCCAGCTTGTCCGTATCAAAATAACCGATAATCGACTCCGGATTACAGAGTACGGAGAAATGTATCTTGCGCTTTTTGACAAGCGGCAGGAAAGATTCGGCTTCATTTTTCACAAACGCCGCCACATCTCCTGGAGAGACACGCAACTTCAGATTGCCGGTTTCTGCTTTACGAAATTCAAGAATCTGCTGCAACAGACGGATGAGCCTGCTGATATTGCTACCCATTACCGTATAAAGGTCGTCATGCCCGGGAAACCGCATCTTCAACTCATCGACGGTAGCCGAGATAATGGTCAGCGGAGTCAGCAGTTCATGCGTGATATTTGTAAAGAACTGCAATTTTGGCATGATTCAGTTCTTCCAGTTTGGACTTCTCCATCTCCCGAAGATGCAGCTCATTACGCAGCTGCATCCTGTTCTTTGCTGTTCGGAGAATGAAGCAGACAATAGCTGCCCCTATCAGTGCATAAATGATATAAGCCCACCATGTAGCCCAGAACGGTGGCAATACCACCACCTCAAGTTCACGGATTTCCTGACTCCAAATGCCATTTTCATTGGTGGCTTTCAGACGGAACCGATAAGTACCGCTCTTCAAATTATTATAATAGGCAAAACGGCGGTTGGCATCCGTATATTGCCAATCCTTGTCAAAACCTACAAGCTGATAAGCATACCGATTTAAACCGGGATTCTTATAAGTAAGGGATGCGAATTCAATACTGAAATTATTATATCCGTAAGGCAGATCTAACTTCCGCGTAAACGAAGGCATGACAGAAGAAATCCGTTCTCTGACCTCCGGTTCCAATACCGCAAAAGAACGGTTGAAGATTTTTATATCCGTAATCAGATAAGGCACGGCTTCATTGTCTTTCTCCAGAGATGCAGGAAGGAAACTGTTATAACCCTTATTTCCTCCAAAGAATAACTCGCCCTCCCTACTGCAAGAAGACTGTGATATGAAAAAGTTATCCTGCAGACCGTCTGCTGTCGTATAGACACGGACCGTAGCCAAATTCTCGTCCATCGGTACAAAAAGCTGTACCAGCCCCATATTAGTCCCCATCCATAGACACCCTTGCCTGTCTTCCTCTATAGACCCTATCATGTCGGCAGACAGCTGATATTCCTGATTCTTTTCCGTAAATACATTTTCCTTATAATCATATAGATACAACCCTCCTCCCTCAGTTCCGGCCCATAGCCTTCCCGATTTATCCACATGCAAACACAACACCGAGTTCGTTGCCAGCTGCGTTGTTATAACTATAGTTACTATATTTCAGCGTTTCGGGATGCAACACATCCCCCATAATATGTATAATTCCATAGTTGGCTGTCGCAATCCAGAAGCTGCCATCCGCATCCTCCACAATGTCCTTCACATGATACCAATCCGCCAACCCGCCTCCGGCAAAAGAAAGTGTTCCGAACCTATAATGCCCTCCATCGGCCAAACTGATTCCCATACCGCCGCGACAGCCTACCCAACAATTCCCCTTACTGTCCTCACACAAGGCCGAAACGCAATCCGAATAGAGATAAGGCGTGTCGGATTCAGTCAGCACCTTCACTTTCTCTCCTTTCTCATAAATCAAGATACCACCGTCATAGGTAGCGAACCATACTTCTCCATTCTTACGCTGAATAATGTAATTGACCGTGGGTACACTGGGAATATCCGAGAATTCCGGGATATGGGAAAAGAACGACAACACACCGGTTTCATAATCCTTGCGTGCCAGCCATAACTTCCGGTACCCAGCCAAAGGTCTTATCTGCATCGGCAAACAAAGCGCGGACGGCAGTAGTAGCACGTCATCCTCTGCCAGATTCAAAGAATAGAAAGCAAACGGAGATTGTTTCGTGTCTATCATCAGGACACCGCCGCCAATGGAACCCAGCCAGATATTATTGAAGCGGTCGCGCAACAGTGAATTTATTTCATCACAAGGTATATGATATGCCGAATGCAACGACTTGTAATTAATGAATGTACCGGGATTCTCCTGCTTCATAATGCTCAGCCCCACCCGGTCCCTATCCACAAGGTATGGTGTGTACATCCTCCACAATATCATAAACAATATTGTCCGACAAGCTGGCATCATCCCCTATCCTATGCGAATAATGCGTATAAGACACGTTTGCCATATCCTTTGGGTGATTCAAGAGAAATAATCCGCAATCCCAGCCACCGACCCACATTTTCCGGTTTGAATCCTGATAGATAACATGTGCCGAGTTCCGTTCATTGATTTTGGGATATGCATAGAATTTATCCTCCTTCCGGGAATAACGAAAAAAGACCACTGGACCAGGTACCGACCCACAAATCCCCATCCGAGTCCTCGAACAACGATTTGATGGAAGCTGCGGGAAATATACCATCGGTGGACTTGCCGTCATACATCACGAAGGAGTCCTTCTCTGCCACATACCGGCATAAGCCAGAATCCGTACCAATCCATACCTCATTTCCCGGGTGACCAACAGGCATGAGACCGCATTGTTGGGAATGGCAGGCGCAGTATATTGACGGATTTCTCCGGTTTTCTTATTGAGTGTGTTCAACCCCTCTTGTGTACCAATCCACAAGAAGCCGTCATTGTCATCGGCAAAACAATAAATGTTGTTACTGGTCAACAAACCGGGAGTATTCAAGCTCGATTTATAGACAGTAATCTGGTAACCGTCGTATTTACAGAAACCATACCGGGTGGCAAACCACAAAAACCCTTCCTTATCCTGATATATTTTCTGGACCTCATCCGTCGGTAATCCGTCTAATGTAGAAATCTGCTTGAACTTCAAACGGGAAATAACATCCCCATCAGCCGCATGCCCCAAGGCAGGATACATTGTCCAACAGCTGAACAGGAGAAGACACGTATGCAGACAAAAAAAACTTACTCTATTTTTCATATACCAGATATTAGGAATTATGACAAATATAGCAAGTTCAGCTCACTTTAAAGAAGAATTATACTCTTTTTTTGTCTGCAAATACTTCAAACGAGGCTTTTCTTGAAGGAGTTAGAGGGCGATAACTCCTTCTAACTCCCGATAACTCCCTTAAATGAAAGAGCCGTGCTCCCCCTCTAACTCCTTCAAGAAAAGCCTTGTTATAACAACTTTATTCCTTACCTTTACAGCCGTGTTCTACACCCTAACCGTAGACAAGCAAACAACATATGAAAAATAAATTCGACTACCAGTCTGTGCCTTATGGCTTTGCGCATTGCTTCCACAGCCAGTGCATCCATAAGGAAGAATGCCTGCACCATCTGGCCGCTATCAATTGTACCTCGCAATATCCCACCTTAAGTATCATCAACCCGAACCGTATCCCTGCCGATACCACCGACTGCCTTATTTCGGAAAGCCCAAAAGTACCGAGTAGCATGGGGCATCCGGCATCTGCTGGACAATGTACCCCACAAATGTGCAGCCCCGATGAGGAACCAGCTTGTAGGACACTTTGGCAAGACCACCTATTATCGCTTTTACCGCCAGGAACAAGGCTTGTTTCCAAAGGCACAAGCATATATCCGTCAGGTTTTCAAACAATACGGAATTGCCGAAGAACCGAAATTCGAGAGATACAGCGAAGAATACAGCTACAACGATTGAAGCATCCGGACAGCTCAGCTCTTACAAGTTTATTTTGAAAAACATCTGTCATGCTATCACGCAGAGGGGATATCCTTTTGATTATAAACCGATTAAAGCGTGAAGATACCCGTGATAGATAAAAATCTTCACAACCATCCATCACGCCATAACAAAAGCAGTATCCGATACTTACTTCATTCACCACAGAATAGTGCTATATGCCTAGTTCTCAGTATGAAACTTTTAGTTTCTTAAGCAAATACTATTGGTTTTAACCTTCTAAAACAAAAGTTTCAACAAGAGAAACTGAGAGTTTCCCTTAGGAAAACCATTGGTTTCAACAAGTAAAACCTTTTGTTTCAATAGCTGGAAACTATTGTTCCGACAAGCAAAACCAGCGTGGAAGTCTGCACAAAGCATCCCAAATCACCAGCTTTTTCGACTCAAAACATCAGATTTTTCCACAGAAAAACGCTGGAATCGACCTAAAAAAGCATGGAATCACTTGCAAAAAGAGCCTAATTGTCGTACCTTAGTACACTGTAAGCAAACCATTTTGCCTGCATGTGACAAAACAAAAAATAGAAATGAAAATCACCCAACTGAGAGAAAAAGACGGGAATCTGACACTGAGCACGACAGACTTGGACACCTTCCTACAGAAAATCAAAACGGAGACCAAAACCCAGCCCGTATCCACTTTCCGCCAGCAACTGCGATACTGCTTGCCCGGCAAGCGCTGCAACGAGGCAGACCGACTGCCAAAGTACTCCCGCAGCCGAATTCCGCAAGACGAACGGTGTCTGCCAGATGAAAACCTACAACGGCATCGTGGAACTGACCGTAGGCCCGCTTTCCGGCAAGTCCGAAATAGCCCTTGTGAAACGTCTTGCCTGGGAACAGCCCCAGACGCGGCTCGTATTCACCGGTTCCAGCGGACGGACTGTAAAGATTTGGACTACCTTCACCCGTCCGAACAATTCGCTGCCGGGCAAACGGGAAGAAGCCGAAGTATTCCACGCCCATGCCTACCGCCTTGCCGTGAAATGCTACCAGCCCCAACTGCCTTTCGACATTCTGCTGAAAGAGCCCAAGCTGGAACAGTACTCCCGCCTCTCCTTCGACCCCGAAGCCATGTACCGCCCGGACTCCATACAGTTCTATCTTGCACAGCCCGTCTCCATGCCCGACGAAACCACCTATCGGGAAGCCCTGCAAGACGAGAAGTCACCCCTGACGCGCGCCGTGCCGGGATATGAAGCCGAAGAAGCCATCATCATGCTGTTTGAAGCCGCCTTGCAGAAGACTTTCGCCGAAGCGACGGGTGCCGGTGCCGACAACAGCCTGCACTCCCTGACCGTACGCCTTGCCGAGAACTGTTTCCGTTCGGGCATCCCCGAAGAAGAGACCGTGAAGCGTACCTATTTCCATTATTATCTGCGCCAAAAAGAGACTGTCATCCGGCAGATTGTAAGAAGCGTTTACCAAGAGAACAAAGGCTTCAATACCCAAAGCAGCCTCAGCAAAGAGCAAAGACTTGCCAATACAGACGGACGAGTTCATGAAACGCCGCTACGACTTCCGCTACAATACCCAGGTGGGCGAAGTGGAATACCGTGAACGCCACTCGTTCCGTTTCCGCTTCTCCCCCATCGACAAGCGCACGCTGAACAGCATTGCACTGGATGCACAGTCGGAAGGCATTCCCTTGTGGGACAGAGACATCAGCCGGTACATCTACTCCAACCGCATCCCGGTATTCAATCCGCTGGAAGATTATCTGTACGACCTTCCGCACTGGGACGGGAAAGACCGTATCCTGGCACTCGCCCGGACAGTACCCTGCAACAACCCGTACTGGGCCGAACTGTTCCACCGCTGGTTTCTCAACATGGTGGCACACTGGCGCGGCAATACCGACAAGAAATATGCCAACAGCGTCTCCCCCTTATTGGTAGGTGCACAAGCACCCGCAAAAGCACCTTTTGCCGAAGCATCGTCCCGCCCGAGCTGCGTGCCTATTATACGGACAGCATCGACTTCTCGCGCAAGCGCGACGCCGAACTTTACCTCAACCGTTTTGCGCTCATCAACATCGATGAATTCGACCAGATAAGCAGCACCCAGCAAGGATTCCTGAAACATATCCTCCAGAAGCCGGTGGTCAACGTGCGCAAGCCATACGCCAATGCCGTGCTCGAGATGCGCCGATATGCCTCGTTCATCGCCACCAGCAACCAGAAGGACTTGCTGACCGACCCCAGCGGCAGTCGCCGGTTCATCTGCATAGAAGTGACGGAAGCAATAGACACCAACCGCCCGATAGACTACAACCAGCTTATGCCCAGGCCATGCACGAACTGGACCACGGCGAACGCTATTGGTTCGACCAGTCGGACGAACGGATTATGACGGAAAACAACCACGATTTCGAACAGATACCGCCCGAAGAGCAACTGTTCTACCACTATTTCCGCGTTGCCGGAAATGACGAGGAGGGAGAATGGCTGTCGTCTGCCGAAATACTGAACCGCCTGCGCCGGTACAGCGCCATCCCGCTG
>ENA-OQEB01000632-OQEB01000632.1-human-gut-metagenome-genome-assembly--contig:-NODE-632-length-14308-cov-2.177703_pt1 | contig 14308 bp, 14 predicted proteins | sample MGYA00242787_ERZ504619 | MGnify/ENA primary metagenome ERZ504619 (study PRJEB26092, sample SAMD00036317) | human gut metagenome | host: Homo sapiens | study: EMG produced TPA metagenomics assembly of... | reverse complement strand
CAAAACCACAACCACGACCGATACAATTACCTTTGCAAGTGCACCGTCAACGCCGAAAATCCTTTGATTCAAGCCGATTTTAACGAGCAACGGCACTCCGAATATCTCAATAACTCCGGTAACTGCTCTCGCTGCCACAAAGGAAATGAATTCTTTTATGCATATATTCATTTCAAAGCTTTTGCTTTCAAAAACCCATATTTTATTCGTAATAAATGCAAAAATAACGCCTGCAACCCAAGCGACTGCATTGCTGACAGTTATTTTTACGCCCTCCTGTATGCTGTCGGGCAGAGCGAAAACCAAAGCGGTATATACAGCCCAGTTTACTAAAGTCGTAAGCACACCGAAAACAAAATAGGTTATAAGCTCCTTATATTTAATTATAAGCTCCTTGATTTTATTCATAAAATAATATTCCCTTTATTTCGTAAGCTCTGTGAACAGCTCTAAAAATTCATGCTTCGTATCGTCTATCGGCTTTATGCTGTTTTTCAAATCCACACTGATAGGCGTTGCTTCGACATTTATTTCCTCGCCGTTAAAGAGCATAAACTCATAATAAAGCATTGAGTCATCAATGCCTCTTGCAAGCCTTATTTCTTCGTCTGTGAGCTCTCCGATATATTTTGAAAAGATAATTTTCTGATATTTTCTTTCAATTTCAGAAAAATACGGAATTTGCTGCTTCAACGGTCTTGTCATATCGCCTATATACGCCTCTGCGCTGTCGTGGAGCAAGCACAAAAGCTGAACCTTTTTGGTGTATCCCCTGCTTCCTGCCTCCAAAGCGCAGTTTATGCTGTGCCTTGCAACAGAAAAGAAGGTGTCAAAATGACCGTTGGCTCTTGTCAGCATAGAAAGAGCGTGTGCAATGTCAATAATGTCGATGCTCTCCTCCGTCGGCTCTGTCGGATTAAGCCTTATGTGGCTTATTGTCGTTAATATAATTTTTATTAACCATAATAGCTCCTGAAAATGTATGTTATTATTATCATACCATTTCCTCCGCCTCTTTTCAAGTTAGCAAAAGAAGTGTATAATAGCAGCGAGGTGATTTAATGGGCGATACTACCGCACCTTTAACGACGAGATGTCGGAAATGTTTTCACAAAAAGTATATAAGCTCTCGCTTGACGGCGGTATGACCTGCCCGAACAGAGACGGCAGCATCGGCACGGGCGGCTGTATATTCTGCTCTGCCGGCGGAAGCGAGATTTTTCGCAAAAGCGTTGTGAAAGCATTGACCTGCAAATCGAAAAAGCTAAAAGTCAGGTTTCAAAAAAATACAAGGGCGACAAATATATAGCTTATTTTCAAAGTTACACCAACACTTATGCAAGTGTAGAATACCTTGAGAGCATATTTTATCCCGCAATTAACAATCCGTGTATCGTTGCCCTGTCAATCGGCACACGCCCCGACTGTCTCGGTAAGGACGTGCTCAATTTGCTCAAAAAGCTGAATGATATAAAGCCGGTATATGTAGAATTGGGACTTCAGACCTCAAACGAGCAGACGGCAAAGCTTATCAACCGAGGCTACACGCTTGATGTTTTCGACAAGGCAATGTCCGACCTTCGAGGAATCGGCATTAAAACGGTCGTGCATATAATTTTAGGCTTACCGCACGAGACAAAGCAGGATATGGCTTCTTCCGTAAGCTATGCCGTAAAAAGCGGCGCCGACGGAATAAAACTTCAATTATTGCACGTTCTCAAAGGTACCGAGCTTGAAAAAATGTATATTAACAAAGAATTTGAAACATTCGGCTTTGACGACTATATAAACACGGTGTGCGATATGATAAGCCTTGTGCCTAAAAACGTAACAATTCACAGAATAACGGGCGACGCACCGAAAAAACTGCTTGTCGCTCCGCTGTGGTCGGCGGACAAAAAACGTGTCCTCAACGCAATAAACAAAGAACTGAAAAGGCGAAAAGATAACGCATAAAAAGAGACGGAAACCTGATTTAAGGCTTCCGTCATTTTTATTAAAGAACGTAAATTATAACGTCTCTTGCTCCCCACTGTCTGCACTGTGCGGTTGTGTTCATAAACAAATCAACCGTGAATTTGCCCTTCTTGACAAATCCGCCCGTATCTGCCGCTATGCAATAGCCGTAAACTATGCCGTCGGTTGATACGATATACAATTCTGTGCCGTACGGGAACTGATTGGGATCAACCGCAATGTATCCCGGCTTTACCGTTCTGCCGCTTGCCGTTTTAGCGCCTGCCGAAGCAGAATAAGCCGCAGCCTTGCCCGTTACAACTCTCTTGTATGAAGTCGGTACTCCGTTTTCAAGAGTAAGGCTTGAGGGAGGAGTAAGCTCCGAGATAGGTGTTCCGCCGTTTTTAAGAGCAGCTACGGTAACCGCAGGCTTCTCCTTTGTGCCGACCGTCTTTATCTGCGGTACGGCTTCCTTTGTTACGGTTTCGCTGACAACGCTTGAAGAAGCGAGCTGACCGTCAACAATTTTGTCCGAATAAACAACTGTCTTTGAACCGTTCACGCCCTTTTGCGTTACCTTTGAATTTCCGAGATAAAGCTCATCTGACTTTACGGTCTGAGTTGTGTATTTGATTGCTTCCTGAGCAGTTCTCTCAACATACTCTACACGGTAAACGGTAATCTGTATTCCGTCATAAAGCTCTGTTTCCAAAGACGGTGATACCTCATCATTCTCGCCGAGTGTAACACCTGCCTTAGCAACTGCATCAGAAACCGTTCCGTCGCCTGTTTTCAACTCGGTTGTTGCTCCGTCTGCCGTAAGCAAAACATTATACGCAGTCTGAAGCTTAACATTCATTGAATTTTGAAGAACAGTCTTTTCGGGGAGGTTTACAAGAATATCTTCGCTGAGCACAACACCCTTAGCCGAAAGGAAATCCGCAACAGTACCTGCGAATTTTTCGTTTGTAACATTTCCCTGAAGATCCGTAAAAGTAATATCCGCCGCACGGTAGAGAACGATTATACTGTCCTGTCCTACCGTAAAGCCGTCAAGATTTAATACATCATCATTTGTGGTAACAATTCCTGCTTGATCGACAATAGCCTGCGGATTTGATTTAAAAGTCGAAACTCTTGTAATTTCCGAGCCGTCATAAATGTCAACATTATATGTGCTCGGAGAGGCAGCAAATGCGGTACCTGCACACATAATCGCAAGTACAATTATAAGTGCCGTAACTCTTGAAAGGGTTGCACGGGTTGCGTTTGCATAGCCTTTTAATTCTATAATCATCATTTTGCTCCTTTAACTCATACCTCTTCGTTTTGAAATTTGCCTGAAGAAGCTGTTGGACGTCTTCGTAAATTTCCGTGAATTTCAGCCTGTCGGCTAAGAGAAATAAACGAATTTTTGACGCCTCTGTTATTTTCGCGTTTTGACTTTTGCCATTATATTTACTCATTTGTGAATTGTCAAATTTTTTGAAATAAGTTTTTTGTGCAAATTGCACAATATCAAATGTCAAAATATGTCAAATCGTGGTTTTTAAGCTTGAAAGATTTTATCCCGCTAAAGCATTTTCGGTGAATATTTGTGTAATTGTTAAAAAATTATGCTTTGTGGCGAATGCACCCCCGTTTTTTGCTTGAAATTGCTCTCAAAGCACCTACTTTTTGCCAAATATTCTATATATAGTATATTAAACTGTGGTGATTTAATTCATTTTAATGGGATATTTTTGAAAAATATGGCTGTTTTTTCATTCAATCCACCTCTGAGGGTATAAAATCACCTAAAAATTGACATATTTTATGGGAATTTACATTTTTCTTTAATTTTAATAGAATTACTATTATATTTATGCTAAAATAATCAAGTATAAAAACACGGTCACAAGAGGTTAAAACAATGAAAAGTTTCACGATAAAAAGCAATGATTCAGAGCAAAGGCTCGACAAATTTATTAAAAAAAGCGTTCCGAATTTACCGCAATCCTTGATGTATAAATACATTCGCACAAAGCTATAAAGGTAAACTCGAAGCGTGCGGAAATCTCTACAAGGCTTCAAGTCGGAGATACAGTCGATATGTATATCAACGACGAATTTTTTGCCCCGAGCGAGAAGCATTATGACTTTATGAAGGCGTCGAAAAGCCTTGACATTATATATGAGGACGAAAACATACTTTTGTTAAATAAAAAGCAGGGCGTTCTCTGCCATCCCGACGACAGAGAGTACATTGACACGCTCATCGGCAGAGTAAAACGCTATTTATATGAAAAGGGCGAATATGATCCCGATACGGAGAATTCATTCGTGCCGTCGCTTGTCAACAGAATAGACAGAAACACGGCGGAATTGTAATTGCGGCAAAAAATGCGGAGAGCCTTCGCATACTCAACGAAAAAATGAAGCTTCGTGAGCTGCACAAATATTATCTTTGCGTTACCGTGGGCACTCCGAAAGAAAAAAGCGCAATTCTCGGCGGTTATCTTGTAAAGGACGAAAAAAGCAACACGGTTACGGTGTCAAAAAAAGCCTCCGAAGGTGCAAAGAGCATTAAAACAAAATACAGAGTGCTTGAGAGCATCGACGGCTTGAGCCTTGTGGAAATTGAGCTTCTCACAGGCAGAACTCATCAGATAAGGGCGCACATGGCGTCAATCGGCTGTCCGCTTTTGGGCGACGGCAAGTACGGCAGAAACCGTGACAATAAAAAATTCGGCGGATACAAAAAGCAGATGCTTTATTCCTACAAATTGAAATTTGACTTTACAACAGACGCAGGCAAGCTCGCCTACCTCGACCAAAAGGAATTTGAGGTTCAGGATGTATGGTTCAAAGAGGAATTTTACGCAGGAAATTTAGTGTAATTTTCTATACTATTATATATAGGTAATTTTCAAGCGGTTTTTAATCGGATAATTTTAGCACATAATTGCAATATTCGCTTTTATGTGCTATCATTCTTTTAGTTTAATTTTTTGGGGTGAAATAATGTTTTCAAGAGTTGCAAGCGTCGGACTTTTCGGATTGGAATCATATCTTGTTGAGGTTGAGGCAAATCTCGGCGCAGGACTTCCGAGGTTTGATATTGTCGGACTTCCCGACACCGCAGTCAGCGAATCACGAGAAAGAGTAAGGGCGGCAGTTCACAACAACGAATATGACTTTCCCGTATCAAGAATTACCATTAACTTAGCACCTGCCGACAAGAAAAAAGAAGGCCCTGTTTATGACCTTCCGATACTTGTTGCAATTCTGAAATCGACGGGTCAATTAAGAGCCAATACAGATAACTGTGCTTTTGTCGGCGAGCTTTCGCTAAACGGCGAGGTGCAGAAAATCAACGGTGTTTTGCCTATGGTTATCAGGGCGCAGCGTGAAAAGGTCGAAAACATTTTCGTTCCGTACAACAACCGACACGAGGGCGCAGTTGTAAAAGGTATAAACGTTTATCCCGTAAAAAACGTTCGTGAGCTTCTCGACCATCTCAACGGAGTTAAGCTTATTGAGCCTGTGTCCGAAGATGATTATCAAGAGCTCGGCGTTGCGCTTGACCTCCCCGACTTTGCGGACGTCAAAGGTCAATACCAACCGAAAAGAGCTTTGGAGGTTGCGGGCGGCAGGCGGACACAATATAATGATGATCGGCCCTCCCGGCTCGGGTAAAAGTATGCTCGCCAAGAGAATACCGTCAATTTTGCCCGATATGACCTTTGAGGAATCGCTTGAAACAACAAACATTTACTCTGTTTCGGGTAAACTTCCGAGTGGTGTTTCACTTGTAAAAGCAAGACCGTTTCGCTCTCCGCATCATACTATTTCTCCCGCAGGACTTTCGGGCGGCGGTACAGTTCCAAGACCCGGTGAAATCTCACTTGCGCACAACGGTGTGCTTTTTCTTGACGAATTGCCCGAATTTTCACGCAGTTCTATGGAAATTCTCCGCCAACCGATTGAGGACGGAAAAATAACGATCGCAAGGGTTGCGGCGACATATTCATACCCCTGTTCCGTGATGCTTGTATGTGCGATGAACCCCTGCCCGTGCGGAAATTTCGGACACCCGACAAAGCCCTGCACTTGTGCCAAGGGAGCACCTGCAAGATATTTGTCAAAAGTCAGCGGTCCCTTGCTTGACCGACTTGATATACATATTGAAGTACCTGCCGTAGAATATGACGAGCTGTCCTCGAATGAAAAGGCAGAGTGCTCGGCAGACATCAAAAAGAGAGTTGACGCCGCAAGGAAAATTCAGCAGGAGCGACTTCGTGGCTCGCACATTTCCTGCAACGCAAAGATGACCTCGGCAATGACACGAGAGTTTTGTCAAATTACCGACGACGCAGCAAAGCTGCTTAAAGCCTCTTTTGAGCAACTCGGACTTTCAGCAAGAGCATATGACAAGATTTTAAGAGTGGCAAGGACTATTGCCGACCTTGATAATTCGGAAATTATAAATTCCGACCACATTCTTGAGGCGGTACAGTACAGAAGTCTTGACAGAAAATTCTGGAAAAACTAAAAAATATATATCCGAATATGAGAAAACAGCTGTAAAGGTTAGTTCCTTTACAGCTGTTGCTTTTATGCCGTTTAGCCCTTGATATTCTTATATTCGGGCTTTATAACCTTATCGGTTACGCTCTTGCCAATTGTAAATTCGGGAGTTCCCATTGAGCCGGGTGCTACCTCGTACTTATCAAAGACGATAACAAGCTCGCCTTTCTTGTTCCAGTAGAAATTGCAATCCGCTTCGAGCTTTTCAAAGTTCTGACCGAAGTCCTCACTGTCCACCCAATAAACCGCATCCGAGTCATTTTTCATTCTTTGCTTCATCTGACGTTTTATTTCAGCTTCAACGGTGCTGTAAAACTCATCATTCGCCGCTATATCGCTGAGCTTCACGATTTCACCCTTTGTCTTGTCGATATGATAATATTTGTAATAAGTGTTACTGCTTCCCGCCGTCTCATGAACGGTAATTTTAAGAGTAAACCATTTATCGGTATTTGTTACAACGTCATAATCGACATAAATTGCGCCGTATCCCTCGTTGCCTGCCGCCTTACGCTCCTCATCAAATTTGTCCGCAAGGATTTTTGTAAGTTCCTCGACATCCTTATTTATATAGTCTGCCGCACCGCTTTCGTCCTCAATTCTCGGAACGTTTATTTCCATTTCGTGATTATCATCGGAATAAAAATAATTTCTGATTGTAACAACCTTGACTATCCTGCCGATAACAGGCACATCGGCAAGTGATTTTGCATAAGCCTTGCTGAAATTCGGCATAAGCACCAAGAAAAAGAATACCACGCAAGCCGCAGTGGAAAGGATTTTCGGGAAAATCTTGATTTTACTTGCCGATTTATTTGTTTCGGGCAAAGAAGCAAGTGCATTTTCAACCGCCTTGCTTACGCTTTCGGGTACTTCAACGCTTTCTTCCTTTGCTTTTTCTTTTATATAATCGTCAAATTTATTCATTCTTGAAATCCTCCTTTAAGAGTTCTCTGAGCATTTTTCTTGCACGTGAGAGCTGTTGTTTAACCGCAATAGCCGTAGAATTTGTAACCTCGGCGATTTGACCTACCGAAAGATTTTCATAATAATACAGCACAACAACCGTTCTGTACGGCTGCTTTAAGCTCTCTACCGCAGAGCGCAGAGCAATAGAGGTGTCATCCTTTACGGGTACTGCTTGCGAAGCTTCGACCTCTTGAATGGGAATTACCTTAGAGTCTTTACGGATAAGTTCGACCGCCGTGTTATGCACAATCCGTAAAATCCACGGCTTAAACGATTTGGCGCTTTTAAGCGTATTCAAATTCTTATATGCCTGTATATCGACTCGCTGAGCACCTCTGCGGCGTCGGCGTCGTTTTTCACAACAGAAAACGCAAGGGAATACATAGCTTTTTCATTTTCCGTTATTTTCTCACAAAAGGCGTCTTTGTCAATCAAGCTCACTCCCCCTTAATTATTTCGGATGTTTTACGGCAAATCCACTCGCCCCACTGCGCATAATACTTTGCAAGCAAATGAGCGTTATCCTGCGTTTTGTCGGCTGATAAATTTCCGTCGGCATCGTCAAAAACGGGATTTGCGTCTATATAAAATACTTTCTTACTGTCGGCAAGTTTTGAAAGCTCGGAATTAAGCCTGTTGATAGCGGTGTTGTTGATTACCTTATCGGAGTCCGAACGGCTCTTTGATACGTGCAAATTCGCTTGAACAAAGATTGTAGCATTCGGCTGCTTCTCTTTTATAAAGCTGATAAGTTCACCGTATTTCGACGTAATGCTGTCAAAACTATATCCAAGCTCGTTAATGCCGAGCATTACATATATTTTATCGTATTTTTTATTAGACAGCAACTCATTTAATGTAACTTTTCCGACCTTTGGCACGGAAATTCTGTCTTTTTGCGCATTGAACACGCTCATACCTACGGTTGCGAAAAAATCTGCGTTATTAAGTCCGGCATATTCCATAAGACCGACCGTCCGTGAATCGCCGATAAACAACGCCTTTGACAAAGCGTCGGGATTTACAGGCTGCTGCGACGGCTCGGAGGTGCTCGGTGCCGTAGTAGGCTCTGCGGTAGTGCTTTCGGTCTGTGATGCGGTTACGGTTGAGTGTCGGGTGCGGTGTTATCTTCTTTTTTACCCGAACAGCCGTGAAGCGAGAACACAGCGGTTACGGTAACAGCTAAAATTAAAAGTGCCAAAGTTATAAAATTCGATTTTCTCATTTTGCAGTCTCCTTAAAATCTAAAATACAAAAACGGGTCGTCAAAGCCTTATACATACAGTAAATACTTGCGGAAAATATCGCAAGCAGCAATATCGGAACAAGCACGCTGTTTCTTATGCGTTCGAGAAGCTTATACGGTAGCCTTGTCGAAAACAAAATCGAAGCGACAAAAAACGGATAATACTCTTTTAAGTATTTAAGAAAATCATACTTAAACACCGACAACGCACCTGTGCCGAAGAACGGGAAAAGTCTTGTAAACAAAATGCCGAGCTTTCTCATATCCGACACCGCAAACACCGCCCACGTGAGCGGAATAATCAAAAGCATATAAATATGACCGATTGCAGGATGGGAATTGAGAAATTTACCCGTCAAGTATTTTTCCGTCGCTATCAATAAAAATAAGATAAATCCCCATAGCAGGAAATTATATCCTGCACCGTGCCATATTCCCGTCAAGAGCCAAACAAACAACAGGTTAAACAGATTTCTCGCCTTTGAGCATCTGTTTCCGCCAAGCGGAATGTAAACATATTCTCTAAACCACGAGCCGAGGGTTATGTGCCACCGTCTCCAAAATTCCGTTACGGTAAGGCTCATATACGGATGGTCAAAGTTTTTCGGCAGCTTAAAGCCGAGCATTTTTCCAAGTCCTACCGCCATTAGCGAATATCCGAAAAAGTCAAAATATATTTGAAACGAATACGCAAACAGAGCCATCCACGCAAGCGGCGTTGATACGCTCTCAAAGCCGATTGCAAGCGTTTGCGACCAAAGCTTTCCGATTGGATTTGCAAGCAGAACTTTTAATCCCAAGCCGAATATGAACATTCCCAAACCGCAAAGCACGGCAGAAGTGTTTATTTTTCTGCTTTTCAACGAGTCCTTGACCCGTGGATACGTTACAATAGGCCCTGCTATGAGCTGTTCAAACATTGCAATATAAACAGCATATCTCAAAACGCTTTTTTCAGCCTTTGTTTTTCCTCTGTAAACGTCTGCGATATATGATATGCCCTGAAATGTATAAAATGAAATTCCTATCGGAAGACCCAACGACGGTATTCCCGACAGCTTCGGAATAAACGGTGCAAGCTGAGAAAATACAAAGTCCGAATACTTGAACGCACTTAATGCTATCAAATGGAACAGTATGCCCGATACAAGTATCGCCTTTTTGTGCTTTTGATATTTTTCAATTCCTACGCCGACCTCAAAATCAACAATTATACTCAAAACGAATAACGCAAAGTGATACGGCGTCTTTAATGTTCCGACAAGGTAAAAGCTAAGACTACCGATAAGCAACACGGCATTTTCCACTTGTCGGGAACGATATAATAGCAGGCGAAAAACACCGGACATAAATATTAAAACAAATTAAGACTGCTGAAAACCATAGCTTTTTTACCTCTCTAATATAAAGACGAAAGAGAAGTCAAAAAGGTGACAAAAAAAATTCGGTGCAATCAAAAAAGATTACACCGATTTATTTGTTGATTATTTATTCGTCAATTTTAATTTTCTTGCCGTATTTGATTTGGTTTACAATAAAGCCGACAAGAAGCACCAACGCCAACGGAATTAACAGAATTATAAGAAGTAATACCGAAATTATAATTATCGGCAAGCCCTTTTTACTTTTAATAGTATGCTCGGGCTTTTCTTCCTCTGCAACCTCTCCCTGCTCGCCCTCGTCATAGAACGGCATAATCGGAAGCTCTGTTTCATAAGCGTTAATTCCTCTGTTATGAATAAGCGGCTCGGCAAAATCATAAAGCGAGTCAACCTTTAACAGCTTTTTGAGGTCGATATGTAAAACCGACAAAATCGAATCGAGTATGCTTATAAGTCCCATTGCGATTTTGTATTGCGGTTGATCGGGATTATAGAGATTTTCTCCGCCGTAAAGGTTTAATACCATATCGATTATAAAATCAACTACGCTGTCATTCTTTATGTCGGCATAATCCTCTTTTTTAAGTCCCGTCTCTTTTTTAGTCCACTTGGCAACCGTGCCGATTGTAAGCTTATTGAGAAGCTTTGCGACAGGCTTTATAAGCCAACCGAATTTATAAACGACCTTTTTCTTAATGCTCATTGAGGTAACCATATTGGCAAAGGTTTCCGTGTCGCCTGCGGCGGCCTTAACCATATCCTTTATCATACCTGCAAGCTGATTTTTGAGATACTCCTGCATATCGCCCTGCATTTCAAAATCAGGCTCTTCGGTTATGAAATCCGTCGTCGTCTTAACGCTTTTGCCGTCATCATCAACGGTAACCGTCTGATTGTACCCGGATAGCCTATCGGGGAAGCCGTTGCGATAGTATAGAAGGTATTTCCTCTTTTCGAGGTTATTTTATCTATGCTGTGAATATGGGTATGACCCGTGAGCATAAACTGCATACCGAGGTCGGCAAACTGCTCACGTCTTACGTCGAAATCGCCGAACATATCGTTCTTTCCGATAAGTCCGTAAATCGGAGATGGAGCTATTAACGGGTGGTGCGTCATAGCAAGCACAAACTCGCCGTTTGCCCTCGCCTTTTCAACCTCTGACCTTATCCACTCAAAGCAATCGTCGGAAACGCCGCTTTTGCCCGATAAATTATTATCGTCATTTATCGCAAGCAATCTGTATCCGTCTTGAAGCTTCACGGAAAACGACATACTCTGTCTGTGCACGCTGTCCGCCTGATCGGGACCGAACTCACGGTACATATCGTATAAATCCTCACGTCTTGCGGCAGGAATATCGACCTTTTCATCATCTCTGTAAGCATAGGTCTTTCCATCGTCCTGAAATCGTGTGTCGCCGTTAAAAACGAACACTCTTTTACCCGATTTTTTAAGGTCACGGAGCATCTCGATAAATTCCTTATGCGAGTCAAAGTCGCCGTTAGACGTCGTGTCGCCCGAAAGCAACACGATGTCCGTGCGATTGTCCTTTTTTATCTGCTCAAAGGCAGCTTTAAGCACTTCTTCCGCCCTTTCAAGCAAAAGCTGACTTTTTGAGTTGCCCTTTTCGTAAGCCTTGCCATCTGTTCCGAGCTTCTTCGAGTAATAATGCGTATCGGTAATAACCGTAACCGTCAAAGGTTGTTTTGCCATATATCTACCACTCTTTCATTATCAGTTTATAGCCTTAGTTGCGATTTCCTCATTGAGCCTTGCGATAATATCGGAAAGAGCCATTGAGCCGATGTCGCCCTCGCCTCTTTTTCTGACCGAAACCGTCTTTTCTTCGACTTCCTTATCGCCGACAACAAACATATAGTTAATCTTCTGAAGCTGCGCCTCACGGATTTTATAGCCTATCTTTTCGCTTCTGTCGTCAACCTCAACTCTCATACCGTACTTTTCAAGCTCCGACTTAATCTCATATGCTCTCTCGTGATGACGGTCGGCAATGGGAAGAATTTTAACCTGAACGGGAGAGAGCCAAAGCGGGAACGCACCTGCATATTTTTCAATAAGAAGCGCAAGAGTTCTCTCATAGCAGCCGATTGACGTTCTGTGAATGATATAGGGATTTTTCTTTGTGCCGTCGGCGTCTGTATATTCCATACCGAACTTCTCCGCAAGCATCTGGTCAATCTGAATTGTGATAAGAGTGTCCTCTTTGCCGTGAACATTCTTAATCTGAATATCAAGTTTAGGACCGTAGAAAGCCGCTTCGCCTATACCGATTTTATAGGGAATTTCAAGATGCTTAAGGATTTTCTCCATAACGCCCTGAGCCTCGTCCCACTGCTCCTGAGTGCCAATATACTTTTCCTTGTCATTCGGGTCCCACTGCGAAAATCTGTATGAAACGTCCTCATAAAGGCCGAGTGTTTTAAGCATATATATCGCAAGCTCAAGGCAGCCCTTAAACTCACTTTCAAGCTGATCGGGGCGGCACATAAGATGTCCCTCTGAAATTGTGAACTGACGGACACGGATAAGTCCGTGCATCTCGCCCGAAGCCTCGTTTCTGAAAAGCGTCGAAGTCTCATTGTAACGAAGCGGTAAATCACGATAGCTTCTTGCCCTGTTAAGATATGCCTGATACTGGAACGGACAGGTCATAGGACGGAGTGCAAAGCATTCCTTTGTATCGTCTGTCGGATCGCCCAAAACGAACATACCGTCAAGATAGTGATCCCAGTGTCCCGAGATTTTATAAAGGTCGCTCTTTGCCATAAACGGTGTTTTGGTAAGAAGCCAGCCTCTCTTCTGTTCCTCATCCTCAACAAAACGCTGAAGAAGCTGAATAATTCTTGCGCCCTTCGGAAGCATAATCGGAAGTCCCTGACCGATAACATCACTTGTTGTGAACAGCTCAAGCTCTCTGCCGAGCTTGTTATGATCTCTCTTCTTTGCCTCTTCAATGCGAGCCAAATGCTCTTCGAGCTCGGCAGCCTTCGGGAAAGCAACGCCGTAGATACGTTGAAGCATCTTGTTCTTCTCGTCGCCTCTCCAATAAGCGCCCGTGCATGAGGTAAGCTTAAACGCCTTAACGCTGCCCGTTGACATAATGTGCGGACCTGCGCAAAGCTCGTTGAATTCGCCCTGCTTATATAAGGTTATATTCTCGCCCTTTGCTGCGTGCTCCTTGATAAGCTCAACCTTGTAAATTTCGCCGTTGTCCTCAAAGTATTTGAGAGCCTCGTCGGGAGTCATCTCGTACCTTTCAAGCGGCAAATTCTCTTTTACGATTTTCTTCATTTCAGCTTCGATTTTCTCAAGAATTTCAGGTGTGAAATTAACCTCGGAGTCAAAATCATAATAGAAACCGTTGTCAATAGCCGGACCTATTGCAAGTTTTGTATTGGGATAAAGGCGTTTAACAGCCTGCGCAAGAATGTGCGAAGCTGTGTGCCAAAATGTCTTTTTACCGTCCAAATCGTCACCGAATGTAACGATTTCAAGCTCGCAATCCTCCGTTACGGGAGTTCGCAGGTCACAATATTCTCCGTTAATTCTGCCGCCGAGAGCCGCCTTGTAGAGCCCATACCGATACTCTTTGCGATTTCAGCAACAGTGATGCCGCTTTCAAATTCCTTGACATCGTCTCTTAAAGTTACTTTAATCATACATATTTCTCCTTTCAAAAGAAAAAGCACCTCATCCCAATATTATGGGATGAAATGCCCTAAATAACATTCCACGGTTCCACCCGTATTGCAAGGCAAACGCCTTACGCTCTGTGCGACCTTAACGCAGTCTTACGGAACGGCTTAATCAACGCTTTCGCCGTTCACTCGGGAGTGGTATCCGACCGTGCCGTCCGATTTCGTTCCAGCCGTGCGAAACCTCTCTTTGCTCGGGCATCGGTTTTCATTCTCCGTCAACGCTTTGCTTTTATTACATTATATTATACATTTTATGCGTCGCTTGTCAAGAAATGTTTTTATTATTTTTTTTAATTCAAAAACGCTTAACAAATTATTTACAAATTTTTACGCATAAATCATTGACAAATGAGGAAAATAACGTTAAAATTAACACTGTTAGCACTCAAAGATAAAGAGTGCTAACGAGTGCCAAAGTAATCAGCGGTCAGGTGGTGAGATAAAATGGAAATGACCGAAAGAAA
>ENA-OQEB01000631-OQEB01000631.1-human-gut-metagenome-genome-assembly--contig:-NODE-631-length-14313-cov-1.312632_pt1 | contig 14313 bp, 20 predicted proteins | sample MGYA00242787_ERZ504619 | MGnify/ENA primary metagenome ERZ504619 (study PRJEB26092, sample SAMD00036317) | human gut metagenome | host: Homo sapiens | study: EMG produced TPA metagenomics assembly of... | reverse complement strand
CAATTTAATAGCCATATGACGTCAAATTTCTCAAAATCAAATTTCTCAAATCTGTAAAACAAATCAAACATTGGACTAATATTTAAAAATGCAGAAAAATCATTTCTCTTTAATGAACCCGCTCTACAAAAATAGCCCACAAGATTTAATGCTTCAAAATAATCATGCTTAGGATATATTTTAATTGGTGATTCTTTTTTTGAGAGTTCAATTTCATTTTTTAAATACTTTTTCAATGATTTCAGTGTTTTTTTATCAATCTTTATATCGTGATTTACCAAGAACAAAAAATCGTCAAAAGAGAATTCGTTTGTCACTTTGTTACATATCCACTTCGCAACACTTTTTTGCTGAGAAGAAGAAAGGTAGGAATAATAATGCCATTTAATTTCTTTTTTTAATTGTGTGTAGGAGTTATTGATAATTTTGGTAATACGATAAGCCAGTTTTCGAGATTTAAAAGAATCATCTGTATGGATATAGTGTATCAAATTGGGATAGTTCAGGTTTGAATGTTTAGATAACAGCTCGAAGTTTTCGTTATTAATTATTGCCTTTATATGACTATCAATATAGTAGATCAGCTTATTTTCAATAACAAAAGCTGTTATTTCACTACATCTTTTTCTTTTCCACACCTGTGAATCTAAAAAAAAAGTATCTTATCGTCAATAAAAATTTCCGGGAATTCATATTTGAAAATAAATGAGCAAATAAAATCCACAAGGTCCTGTGAAATGTCCATATAACGTAATAGATTTAAGCATCTTTTAATCTTATTTTGGGTAGTTAGAATTTCTATCCTTTCATTTCTTTTTAGTACCGTATCATAGTAGGAACAAAGATTCCGCACAGAAGCCTCTATGATTTCAATGTTTTTAAAATCTAATGTTTCTATTGAATGCTTATGGAACAATCTATCTAATTGTTTAGTATCAAAATACTCAACGAAGCAATAAAAATCAATATTGTCGAAATAAATATCGCTTGACGCATTTCCTAAAAAAGTCATCATTAAATGCTTTCTTGGTCTGCACAGAGTATTTGTACACTAAGGTCGACATCAAATGTCGTATGGTTGTTTTGAACTCTGTAAACTCCTCCATGTACAAACCGTTTCCTAAGAAAAAATGCAAATTTTGGTTTATTCTTGAAATTACCTTATCTGCACTTGTAACACCCCACTCTTGAGTGTTGGAATCAATAGCATCTTGCAATTTCATTCCATCTTGAAAAGAATAGTACGAGTTTTCATATAGCATATTAAAAGATGCGATTTTTTTGAAACACTTGTACTCATTTTGAAACTCAATAGGTAAATTTTCGAACATATGCTCAACTTGTTCGGCACTAATGGTGCCACCTTTTAGCCCATCAAAGTCAAAAGAATTGTGGTACATCAAGTTATTATTTACACTTTTCATAGCTTGATATATTACATAACGATTTGCTTGTGCCAAAAATGTAAAGAATAATCATTTACAATATATGCTTCTGTAGCAACATTTACAAACAACTCATAAGATTCCTTGTAATCGAGACAATTTGCTAAATAGTACGCCTTCCAATAATCATCTTGATAATTATCATATTTCTTGTTACATACACTTGCATTCTAGTATAATCAAATTGCATACAACAAGATCACCAAAAACAAATTATCATTAGAAATAGCCTGATGCTTATGGTCGGAGCAAACGAATTTCTATGATTTGTGCTTTGAAAGTAACTTGAGACAATGGTTTGATATTTTTGCAGTGTATCAATATCAAGTTTTTTTCTTTCATCTTTATTCATGTCATTTATAGCAATAAAACGCTTGAACAATATGCTTTCACCAACGGATGTATTGATTACACCGTGATTTTCAATGATGACCTTATTATGAAGTTTTTCTTTAACATCTTGTATTCGGAGGGCATCCATTTTATTTAACGGAGCCAATAAATCATACAGCGATTGAAAGGCTTCTATTTCATTTTTTTCCTTTTAGCGAAAAGTTTTGAGGAATCGTTTATTGCATTGATTACGCATTTGTATCTATTAATAAAATCATCAGATTTATTTTCAATGCAGTATCTATAATCAATAACGCGTAATCCTTTAGACTCATGATAGCGTAATTCGTCTTTCGAAAGTTCAGCATCATCTGTATATATAAATATAGGTTTGTTAAATTTCTCCTTGAGGAGCGCTTTGGTCCAATTTAAGACCAGTTTGATATTATAGTCATTGAGTCCATATCCAATAAACACAACTGTGTTTGTTGCAAAAATCGACTTTAGAATAGTTTCGACTAACTTGAATTTTTCGCTATAGTTAAGATAGTCCTCTTCTTTCAAAACAATATTTCTGTGGTCTAAGTCCCCATGTAATTTTAAAATAAACCTATTTCCATTAATTCCGGAAATTTCGTCATCACAAGCAACGACTTTAAAACTTTGGCAGTTCTCAGAAGCGGCGGTTTCAAGCAGATTGTCAAATTTGTTGTAATAAATGCGCATGGATTCAAGTCAAGTAGCATTTTATGAATTACATTGGGGACAAGTTTTTTGCTTCCAAAACAGTTGTTTATAAAATCATAATACTGATTTTCATCTTGATTTATCGAGTAATAGTACATCTGAGGTATGCTCAAATACTCTTCATTACTGTAATTTGACTTTTTTGTTCGTCCAAGGCTGTCAGAAAAAGCGTCTATTAATTCAGACCATTTCGGTGCATCTGAAAGCTTTGATATTCCGGCACCAACAAAAAAGGTCAAGGATTCCGTTTGCGAGGCTTCAATAATCCTTTTGAATAAATCCTTGTACATAGCCATCTCCTTTATTTCGCTAAATTCTAATACATCTACATAATCATACAAATTTGGCATTGAGTTGGGCCGTCAATACATGTAGTTTTAGAATGTCAGTCATTTCTCAACCTTATATGAATTTAGTTATTTTCCTCAAAATTTTCGACCTGCTCCATAACTTTTTGAAACACTTCGGGGCTATACTGCGGCGGATAACCATTTTTGATAAGGCAAACCTTAATGTCAAATTTCAGCTGGTCACGGACAATTTGATTATTAAGCCAATCGGCAAATGAAGATTTGGTGTCAATAATTTCTTTGATTTTTCTTGCCAAAGATTTGCACTTATCATTTACGGAAATACCGCCGACAATTTTATCTTCGCCGTACTCAAAGTTATACTGATTTCTTAATGACATCAAGATATCATAAAATGCCTTTTCTTCAAAAGTCAATCCGATTTTGCGGAAGCTTTCACGGCTTTCATTCATCTCCCGCAATATCTTCAATGCCTGTTCGGTTGCAGATTTAATAATATCTTCGGACGCCTGCTCCTGCGTTTCGCCCGCTTCTTCTACTGTCAAATGCTTACGGCGCTCGTGATATTCTTCTATCGTTTTTTCGAGCATTTCCTGAAACTTCTTTGCTTCCACCTGATTCGTTTTGCGGTATTCTGTAATTTGCTTTCTAAGTACCTTGATAAGCAATTCCAACTTAGATGCCGGCAATTTAACATCGGACAGTTTTTCAAAGTATTCAGGGCTGAAAATATCTTCTTGTTCGCCTTCGCTAAGCACACTTTCAACCTTGTTGTACTGAAGAGCCTCTTCGACCATTTTGGATACATGGCGGTTCATTGTTTCTGTATCTACTTCGGTTGTGCCGCTCATTTTGCGAACAAAGCCGGCGATTGCCATATAACATTGCGCGAGAGCGGATTCTTCGTTTCCGAGTTCTCCGGACGGCTGGCAAACATCAAAAGCCATCCGCATCCTTTTTACCGTCTTCAAAAAATATGTTTTGAACGATACTGTTTTGACAGATTTTCCGCTGTTGCTTTCGCTCTGCAACTCCTGCGTAGAGGCAAAGACGTATTCAGCCGCTTTCGCAAGAAGCTTGTACCGCTCAAACGGATCACCGTCGGGATTCAAAAACGGCTTTAAATCATATCCGGAAAACAGATTGTTAAGAACAGATAGCTCCTCCCTAAATACTGTAGTAGCCTGTTCGACATCATCTGTTGTAGCGCAACCGATGTGTTGCGCCGTATATCTTCATTGCTTCACGCATGTTGTTGCGGATACCGATATAATCGACGATCATTCCGTACTCTTTTCCGGGATATTTTCTGTTTACGCGGCTTATCGTCTGAATCAGCAGATGCTTTTTCAGCGGTTTGTCATTGTACATATATGTGAGCGACGGCACATCAAAACCGGTTATCCACATATCGACTACAATGACAATGTGGAAATTTGATTTATCCTGTTTAAATGCGGCACCCAAAGCTCGGAGCGCTTATCGTTTTTCACGCCGCCGAGGTAATTGTACATATCTGCTTTGTCATTACTGCCGACACTGGCGACCATAGCCATAAAAGGCATCGGCGTTAATTCTTTCAACTCCTCATCGGTTGCCGTAAATCCGTCAGCAACCTTCTTTTCTACAAACCATTCCGGATACTTGTCCTGAAATTTTTTGAGAAGTTCATAAGCAATTGTTCTGCTTGAGCAAACAATCATGCTTTCTGCACTCTGTCGGGGTCTTTGGCGCAGGAGGATACATAATGATCGTGAATATCTGCAGCAAGGCGCTCCAAGCGGGACGGCTCACCGAGGATAACTTCCATAGAGCTCATAGCCTTTTTGCTTGCCTCAATATCTTCCTCGGTTGCACCGTCATCAGCGCATGTTTTATAATATGTTTCTATCTGTTTGATTTTTTCGGCATCAAAGAGCACCTTAGCAATTCTCGGATGATATTTAATAGAAACAGTCAGTCCGTCGCTACCGCCTGATCCATTGTGTAGCGGTCGATTTCATCACCGAATGTCTGATATGTTTCGGCAATGGGTGTGCCTGTAAATCCGACAAAGGTTGCATTCGGGAACGCCTCTTTCAACACCTTTGCATAGGGCTTTGAAACCATGGCTTTCATATTCTCGTCGGCATCTTTACTGAACTGAATTTTTTTAGAATGTTCGAGCTGTGTTCTGTGAGCTTCGTCTGAAAAGCAAATAATATTCGCCCGTTCGTTGAGGAGTCCGATTTTGTCGTCCTCGCGATCACAGAATTTTTGAATGGTGCATATACAGAAGCCGCCGCTTTTACGGGAGCTTAATTCCTCCCGCAAAACCTTGCGATTGGGAACAACGCTTACTTCGCCGAGGTTCAAAAACTCTTTGCTTTTCGTAAATAGCTTTGCACCTTGCTTTTGGAGCTCATCACGATCAACGATCATTATGATCGTCGGAGAACCAAGCTCGAGGACAGCGCATTGAAAGCTGACGGGCAAGGAAAGCCATAGTATAAGTCTTGCCGCAGCCTGTTGCACCGAAATATGTACCGCCCTTTCCGCTTTTTTCTTCAACGGATTTTACAATGCTCTGTTTAAGAAGTCTTGCGGCAAAAAACTGAGGATAGCGGCATACGATTTCGCGCTCGTCACTGTCATAAATGCTGTCCTGAAAATAAATGTAGTCGCGAAATATTTCAAGAAACCGTTCTGGCGCATAGACACCCTTTATCATGTTTTCGGTTTCTTCAAAAGGCAATGTTGAAACTGTATCGCCGTCATTTACTCTTCTCCAAGCATAAAAATGCTCATAGGGAGTACGAACTGTACCGAGCCGAGTTTTCACGCCGTCCGAAATACAAGCCAAAGGGCAATAGTGGAGCAAATGAGGAATATCACGCCAATAACGAATATTGATCTGCTCCCACGCGTCATAAATTGTGGCATTAGCATCAGCCGGGTTCTTGAGTTCTATTACGCAAATCGGTAACCCTTGATAAACAGAAGCACATCAGGTCTGCGGGTTTCTTTTTGACCGTTATTGATATATTCTACAGCAAACTGATTCACGCAGCGGAAAATGTTATTGTCCGGGGTTTCAAAATCGATCAGTGATATTATTCTCGGGATGCCGTTCTGTGGAGTGAATTGAATACCGCTGACCATCCAACCATAGACCTTATGTAGCGTTGCAAAGTCACTTTCCGCACCGACAAGACGGACAGAATCCATAATCTGATGGATTTCATCAGGGAGCAAATCGGGATTGGTCCTTGACAAAAAGTTTTCTAAATCATCAGAATACAAAACATCACTGCGAGTCTGACGATTTATTTTATTCCCCTGTAAATACTGCCAACCCTCTTTTTCCAAAAGGGTAATGAAGGCATATTCATATTCCGACTCGCAAAAGCGTCCGTTGTAGTTCTGTAGGCTTGCCATCCTTGTCCTCCGTCTAAGCTAAACAAAAATTGTTTACTTTGAATCTCTTTTAATACGTACCATTTTTAAGGTGCTTTATGCTACGTGTTTTCTATACAATTATATTTATCTGGTTTGGGTGTTTTTAGAATTCGCAAAATTGTTTTTGATTTTTCCCATCCTATGTTTTTATAAAATGTATCTACGTCACAGTAATTAGCTAACTTTACAAGATACTCATCTAACCAGTTATAATATTTCCAATCCCACAGTTTCAAAAGGATGAAATTTTATATTTTTACATCAAATTTCACTATGTATTTCCAATCATGAAATCCTTGATATTCTGTTTCATGGAGGTAATATTTGTAAAAATCTCTTTCAACTACTGTGCTAAACCCATCAAAAACTATCTTATATTTTACCGTAAAAAGTTTTGTATCTATCACTATAGTATCGTCTTTTTCTCGAAAAACCTTAGAACCTTTAGGAATATTTAATGCAAATCTTCTATATATTGCACCATCACTCCCAGTCATAAATACAACCGTACCCTCGTCTTTCGATTTACTATCACATTCTTTAATCATAAGGACTCTTGTTTTGCTATCTGTGCAAAAGGCTGCTCGGTTCTTGGGATCTTCTGAAAACAGTTTCAAAAATCGATTTTTTTAGCAAAACATCAGGTATGTCGTTTCCGGAACAAGAGATAATTTTTTTAGTAATGTTTCGTGTATTATAGTAATCACCGATAAACATTGAGAAATGTTCAAGCAAACAGTATTCTAACATTTCAACCAGTAACTTTTTGCTTTCGGTTACTGTCGCCATCGTTTGATGTTCCTTTAACTTATCCAACCCGGAGTCTTCCCATATCGTTTTATATGCAGAATTTTCTGAAAAAGCAGATTTCGAAATACTCTTTCATATCTGTTGATATTTTATAGTTTGGAACTCCAATTAATTTGTTCTTTTTTACTCTCGTCAGAAATAAACAAACAATCAAATTCGATACTGGTCTTTAATCTATATAATTTTAATTATCTGTGATACAACAATTACGCTAAGCGAAATACTCACCCAAATTATAAGACTAAAGCAAAGTTGAATATCAAACATTTCACTTAAAATACTTGAAATGATATTTATGGATATGCCCAAAACAATAGAGTATACTATTATGCTGTTCAATTCGTTTTTTTGATTTTTAAACTCTTCGATTGTTTTTTTCATTTATTGTTCCTTCAACGACCCTTTAATCAAAATAGGGCAAATATTTTTTATTTGAGCTTTTAACTGTTCGTTGATTTCTTTGCGTTTGTTATATACCGTGTACATCTCTGCGATTGACTTTTGGATTGCTATATCTGGAATGGGGATTTTGACATCAATTAAATCATTCCAAGTGAATGTTTCTCGTGCCGACCCCCAAGAATGAAATCGTGCATATCTATCAAATTCTGTTCTATTGAAGAACATACACAGATATTCCGGATATAACTTATCCTCTTGCGTTGAAAAAACTTCGTTTACTGAAGAAACAACTATATCCTCTTTGGTGTTATTAAAAGCGTATGTAAACACTTTTTCGTTGTGTGTTGTTTGGACGAACCCTATTTGGCGTGGATGGCATACTTTATAATTTGCAAGCTCATTTTTGTTGACTTTGGATGTGGGTTCTCGAAATTGTTTTGATGTACTAATACCCATAACATTTTTACTGCCGTTTTTACCGTTACGAATATCATGCCGTTCAATATACCTACCAATTTCCTCACACGGCATTTTCCTCCGCAAATCTTCAATATAAGCGTCGCAAGTGAGTTTCAAATCCTCCAAGCCATGCTCATAGCTTTGCTGATTTGCAAGCATTGCATTATAAACATCAACATATTTCTGCTGTGTAGGCAGGTCGGGAAGCTCAATATCAATATTACAAAGAGTATCCCAATCAAAAGTTTCTCTTGCTGATCCCCAAGAATTGAATCTTGCGTAGCGGTCAAATTCCGGACGGTTAAAGTACATAAACAAATAGTCAGAGTTCAGTAAATCTGTTCTTTTAATGCTGAAAACAACACAGGACGAAGATACTATATATGTATCTTTAGTGTCATTGTGAGCAAGAGTAATCTTCTCTCCATTACGAGATGTAACAGTTACATAGGCAAAAAATCAGGTTTACGAGGATATACGGTAATAACGAAACATCCTGCATATTCGCTTTAGTTTCGATTAAATATTTTTTGTATTGAAATACCCTTTACATCATTTAATGTGTATTTCCCGTCATTGTTGCGTTCATCTTCAAGTTGAATCAACTCACCGAGCTTGTATTACTCAATGCCATAGCCGATCCCCCTGAAGGCGTCTTCAAGCATCTTTTGAGACTGCTTTTCCTGTTCTAATACTTCATGCATTTCTTTTTGAATACGGGTCATCTCGGCATTGTAATCAATATCCAGATCATGATCAATAAATTCAATATATTTGCTGGGTACAAGACTCCATCCGTTCTTTTCGATTTCGTCTATACCGACACTGCGATAAAGTTCCGGCACGGCATAATCTGTGCCGTTTGTACCCTCGTTTTGCCATGTGTGATAAATATCGGCGGCTCTTTGAATCTGCTTGCTGTCAAGCAGAACTTTCTTTTTGTTTTCGCCCTTTACGGGGTTTTCTGCCCATGTGCGCAGATCCATAAACAGTATTTCATACTCACGGTTACGCAGATTTCTGCCGTGATAGCCTCCGCCTTTTTTGTTTTGGTTCAAAATCCAGAGAGTTACGCTATATCGGTTGTGATAAACAGTTCACGAGGAAGAATAACAATTGCTTCAACTTTATCATTTTGGATCAGCCTTTTGCGGATTTCAAGAGTATCGCTGTCGCCCAAAGCGCCGTTTGCGAGCAGAAATCCGGCAACTCCGTCCGCAGCTTTCAGGTGAGAAAGTATGTGCAAAATCCAAGCATAGTTGGCATTGCTTTCCGGGGGAGTTACATAATCTGCCCAGCGAGAATCATTTTTCAAATTCTCGTCATACCAACCTTTAAGGTTGAATGGCGGATTTGCCATAATGTAATTGAAGTAGAGACCTTTATGTAAATCGTGCGTGAATGTGGAGTCCGCCTCACCGCCGAGGTGATGGCTGATTCCGCGCAAAGCAAGATTCATTTTTGCAAGACGATAGGTTGCAGGCTCTTTTTCCTGACCGTAAACATTGATTCGGCTGATATCGCCGAGCTTAGCTTTTACAAGGTCAGCACTCTGAATAAACATACCTCCCGAACCGCAGCAAGGGTCATACAATGTTCCGTCAAACGGTTCAATCATGGTTGCGATAAGCTGAACTATGTCATGCGGTGTATAAAATTCGCCTTCTTCTTTGGTAGCGTTAACCGCGAATTCTTTAAGGAAGTATTCATAAACACGGCCGATAAGGTCTTTTTCTTCGCCAAACGCTTTATGGCTGATTTTATTTACTTCATCGACAATCTTTTTTATATCATTCGCCGCCAAATTACGGGTAGTAAATGTACCCTCAACAAAGCAGCCGCGAAGCTGTTTGCTGCTTGTGGCAATGCTGTGCAGTGCTGTATCAAGAGCAACATTTAACTGCGGCGCCGGTGTGTTTATAATAGTTGACCAGCGTGCTTCAATCGGCAGATTGTATGTGCCGTCCGTAAATGTAGCATCGTCAAAGAATGCCGCAAAAATCTCTTCGTCGTCGGGATCAAGCCCCTGCGCAATTAAATCCTCGCGCAGCTTTGCTACGCCGTCTTCAAATTTTTCTCCGATAAAGCGTAAAAATACGAGAGTCAGCATCATATCGCGCTTCTCAAAGAACGATCCTGAATTTCTCGCTGCTGCGCAATATATCACGACACTTGAAAAGTATCGAATCTATATTTATCTTTTCTTCTGCTTTTTTCTTAGCCATTGGGGATTCCTCTTTCTAACACATTTCAAAAGTTTTATTTTTTAACTAATTGTTGAATTATCATATCACCCTAATCGGGACGATGAGGTTATCTCTGTCAAAGGCAGAGAGGCGGTCGCTCATACAGAGACAGCGGATGTGCCGAGCACCAAGGGCGATTTACCGATAACACATTAATTTTAGAACTGCAAATTCTTATTGCCCCAATCAGCGTTAAAAACATAATATAGTAGATTGTATATAAGTTATTTTGTCGTTTTGTGCGACATTTCTTTCGTTAGATACAACGAATGCTTTTTTGATATGATAATCTTCGTTTTGAACAAATGTATTCAATGCGCTATGCACGGTATAGTCCTTACCGGACTTAACTTCAATTGGCACGGCAGAAAGGCTATCATAATCATCAATAAGATAATCAACCTCACCCTTGCTTCGATTGTCATAATAAAAGAGTTTATGACCGTGAGCGATTAATTCGCTGGCAACAACTGTTTCATAAACAGATCCCAGATTGATACTTCTCTCATCATTCAGCACAGCTCGGATGTTATTTCCGTAAAGAATACCCGTAAGAATACCGACATCATTCAGATAAAGTTTAAGCAGATTCTTTCCGTAGATTCGATCAAAGGGAATGTCGGATTGGAAATTGCCTGAACATTCAGTGCGATACCTGCGCTTATAAGATAATCGAATTCATCTGCATAATTATTGAACGTCTTACCCCTCTTGTTCTCAATGCTTTGTACAACAATTCTTTTTTTCTTATTCTCCATATTAGAGGGAATAAGGTCATAAATCTGCGAATTTTCAACTTCATTTCATCATCGTATTTGGAAGCATCTGCTGCATAGTAATCATGAATTTCATTTTGTATATCTCGGACTGCCTGAATGTTTTTTGTTTCAAGATAGGTATTGACCGCATCGGGTAAACCACCTACAAGCAAGAATTTGCGGAATAAATCCATCATCTTATTGTGCATAGACTCATCTAATGCTTCAAACCGCTCAAACTTTTTGCGCATTGAGGAAATCGCAAGTTCGTTCATTCCGTTAGCATAAAGAAATTCCTCAAAATCCAGCGGAAACATTCTGACCTTTCGTATGCTCCCCATCGGAATCGAGGTTGTTTGCGACAGCGTAACGCCTAAAAGCGATCCACTTGCAATATAAGTGAATTTATTATCCTGCGACAAAAATTTGAGCAGAGTGAGCAAATGCGGATAAGCCTGAATTTCATCAATAAAAATCAGTGTATTTTCTTTATTCTTCATTTTATTTCCTGCAAGCATACTGACTTGCAGATAAAAATCCTCTACGGTTTTAGTATTTTCAAAAAGGCGGTCGCCCAAAGAATCAGCAATCATATTGATTTCTATATAGTTTTCAAAAAGTTTTTTGCCTACATAGTTAATAATGTAGGTCTTGCCGATCTGACGTGCGCCGTCGATTAAAAGAATCTTTTTAGAATCAGATTTTAAATGCTCTACAATGAGAGATTCTATCTTACGATATAGCATAAAAATTCCTCCGTCAAAACTTTTCAAATGTATTATAGCACAATAACAATGACATTTCAATATAAACTTGCGATAATTTTTATGACATTTCAAAGCAAAGAGATGGAACCCCCCAGTTAAAATGAATAAATCTTCTATTTTAGTCGAGGATATGTGTTATCAGTGTTTAAAATGAATTTTCACTTTCAAGAGCGAAAAAGTGAAAACTCTGTGAAAATCTACTTTTTGAAACGAATTAACCTACACGACTTTGGGTGCAGTCCGGCATAACCGGTGCTTTTCATGCACTGCCAAAAGCGTGATTTTGGGGCGAAAAATCGCTCGGTTCTATCAAAAATTCTAATAGGCTTTTGCAGAAATCCGTTAGAACTCGGCGAAATCGGAGGAGACTTTCGGACTCGGATTTTTACTGTGTTTGCGATGCAAAGAGGTGCGGAAAGCCTTGAAACACGGCGGTTTTCAGGCTACTGTAACTTCTCTTATCTTCCGTCAAATTCCGCCAAGTTCGGTTTTTACCACTTGACTCGAAATCAGGTAGCCTTCACGGGCTCGTGGGTTCGAATCCCACCGCTTCCGCCATTGAAAACCGTAATCATAAGATTGCGGTTATTTTCTTTTTATGATATAATAATTTGAAATTGCTATTAAAAGAGGAGCAGACAATGGCACGAGCAAGGTATCAGGTATTGGTCATTCCATATTGCATAGATAACGGCAAAGCACAATTCTGTTTGTTTCGCAGGCGTGATATAGGCATTTGGCAGTTCATAGCAGGCGGCGGAGAAGATGAGGATATCTCAATCATTAAGACGGCGAAAAGAGAAGCCTTTGAAGAAGCCGGAATTTCTAAGACTTGTAACTTTTTCAAGCTCGATACCTGCTGCAGCATACCCTCCAACTGCTTTAAGAACGCAGAAGCAATATGGGGAAAAGAGTGTTTTGTCATTCCGGAGTACACATTTGCGGTAAGCGTAGCAAACACTTCTTTGCAGTTGTCTCAAGAACATACAGAATGTATTTGGCTGCCATATTTGGAAGCCCAAAAGGTACTTAAATACGACAGCAACAAGACTGCTCTGTGGGAGCTGAATCAACGCATTGAGCTTGAAATGTTAAAGTAGATAAGATGCCGTACTAAAGGTCAACAAAAAAAGACGATTGCATTGCAATCGTCTTTTTACTGTTTACTCTTTGGCAAGCTCGGTAAATCTGCTTACTAATACATCATATTCCTGCTTATTTTCGCTTGAAATTTTTCCGCTTTCCAAAACCTCTTTTGAAAAGGCTTTTACAAATTCCTTTTCACTGTCTGCCCCGTTTATATTTACAGAATAAAGAGCGTTACAAAGCCATACAAGCTCCTTTGTGGTTGTTATATTTGAAAACCATGCACGACATTCCGTTTCAAATTTCTCATTCATTCCTAAAGCCTGTAAGGCGGTAAGATATTGACTGTGGAAGCTGACATCGGATTTACCTACATCCGATTTCAAATACATTTCGCCGTATGTAACAAGCTTTTCCGTGTATTCTTTGTTTTCATACAAGCTGTCATCCTGTAAAGCCGAGCAGAGAAAGATCAGTGTTTTGTCCTTATGATTTATTTTGTACTGCGCTTCTAAAACCTGTACTTCCTTTTCAGGATTTTTCGAAAACAAATCCGAAAATACCGTGCTTTCCGAATAAAAGACTCCAAAGGCTCCCAACACAATTACAGCTAAAACAACTGCAATAGTTATTAAAATCTTTTTGCTCTTACTTTTCATAATAATCCTCCTGAATTTACTTGTTCATTTTTTGGTCGATATTATACATCGTCAATAAACGACATATAAAGTGTTATCATATTTCCCCCTCATAATATACAACAAAACAAACTTATATTATGTGATCAATATTTTATAATATTATGACATTATTTATTTATCAATGTCAACTTACAAATTACAGATTGATTTATATCTGTTACAATGATATAATGGATTTAAATCATTTTAGGGGTGATTCTATTGAAAAAAACAAAAGAAAACAACACCGAGACTCAAAGCGTTCATCCGAATAAAATCGGCATTAAGGAAGGCATGGGATATATGCTCGGCGACGCAGGTAACCTGTTCGTGCTGACTTATGTTTCGTCGTTCCTTAAAGTCTTTTATACGGATGTTTTGCAAATTGCTACCAACAAGGTTGCAAATCTGTTCTTGATAACCCGTCTTTGGGAGCTATCAACGACCCGATGTGGGGCTCGATTGTTGCGAAAAGAAAACCAAACAAGGACGGAAAATACCGTTCCTATTTAAAGTGGCTTGCAATTCCCCTTGCTTTATCCCAGCTTATCTGCTTTATGGATATAAGCAAGTTCACGAATCGTGATTGGGTAATTCTCCTGTTCGCATATGTTACATACATTGCGTTCGGTATGCTCTACACGGGAATGAACGTACCTTTCGGCTCGCTTGCATCGGTTATCACAGACGATCCCGAGGGCAGAACTTGCTTTCCACCTTCAGGACAATCGGCGGCGGAATCGGCGGTGCTGCTCCCCTGCTCCTCGCACCTTCATCATCTACACAAAAGTCAGCGATGGAAACGGCGGAACATACAACGTTGACAAATTC
>ENA-OQEB01000630-OQEB01000630.1-human-gut-metagenome-genome-assembly--contig:-NODE-630-length-14317-cov-3.122974_pt1 | contig 14317 bp, 22 predicted proteins | sample MGYA00242787_ERZ504619 | MGnify/ENA primary metagenome ERZ504619 (study PRJEB26092, sample SAMD00036317) | human gut metagenome | host: Homo sapiens | study: EMG produced TPA metagenomics assembly of... | reverse complement strand
ACCACCAAAAAGCTTTTCAATTTTAGAAAACCCTTGAATTAGAGATAGTTCAAGGGTTCTTTTTTTACCCTCACTACGCATTCCGCTACATATTTGTGAAGTTGGATTTCGCCAATTCAGTGGCTTTTTTTAAGGCTTTGAAAAAAGCCATAAACGCGCACCATATTTCATTGTTTTTCAACCATTTGCCAACATCAACCTCCGGTGTAAAAAAGTAATTTTGCACACATGACCGAATGAACTTGAAATTGTGAAAGAAGTTTAAAACAACGGAATATCCCATCAGAATAAAAAAAAGGAATCGACCCTGGGATACCAAAGGCAATTCGAACCTAAGAAAATGGGATTTTTATGGCTTTTCTATGGCTTTGCCACAAGCCGCTCAAAAAAGCCACCGAATTTAACACTTCGTCTCACCTCTTCATGCCATCTGGTTTTGACGAAACAATTGGATGTAACACTTCTAAAAAACAAAAGTGATGAAACAAGGAACAATGAACATTCTCTTTTTCGTGCTCAAAACGAAATTGTTGAAAAACGGTGAGGCGCCCGTACTGATGCGGATAACCATCAACGGAGACTATGACGATGCCCGTATCCAAAGAAGCGTGCCTCTGAACTTATGGAACGCGGCCAAAGGACGCAGCAAAGGCAGGGACAGGGCATCCGTTGCGTTGAACACCTATATTGCGGAATTACATGCCCGTGCCCTTGAGAAACACAAGGAACTGGTATTGGAACAGGCTCTGATTACCCCGAAACTAATCCTGAAACGAGTTTTCGGAAAAGATACTGGAATGCGTACGCTGCTCGGCACCATGCAGGAAGGCATCGACGAAATGGAAAGCCTGGTGAATATAGACTATTCCCCTGTCACCATTAACCGATATAAGAATGTGGTGAAGAAATTGCGGCAGCTTATCCCCTCCTATTATGGCAAGGAGGACATCACCTTCCACGAATTGACACCGGAGTTCATCCGTGCGTTCGACATCTACCTGAAAACGGAAGGAGCTTGTGCCGGAACACGATAGTCCGCTACATGAAATGCTTCAAGAAATTCACCAATATGGCATTGGCAAAGGAATGGATGCGTAAGAATCCCTTTTACGGTTATAAGATGGAGCAGGACGAGACCGATCCGGTATTCCTGACCTACGACGAGCTACAGGCCGTCATAAAGAAAAAATTCGCGGTTCCCCGGCTTGAACTGGTCAGGGATATCTTTGTCTTTGCCTGCTTCACCGGCCTGGCGTTCTCCGATGTAGCCGGCCTGAACAAGGAAAACCTGGTGCAGGACAATCTCGGGGACTGGTGGATAAGAAAGGGAAGGGTCAAACTGGAACGCCGCAGAAAAGCGTCTTCCATCAGCAACATCCCGCTGCTGCCCGTTCCCTTGGCCATATTGGAGAAATACAGGGAACACCCGGTCTGCATAAAGAAAGGATGCTGCCTGCCTGTCTTATGCAACCAGAAAATGAACAGCTACCTCAAGGAAATCGCCGATTTCTGCGGCATAAAGAAAAATCTGACCACGCATGTGGCCCGCCATACTTTCGGGACCACCGTCACGCTCGCCAATAACGTTCCCTTGCAGGATGTATCCGTCATGCTCGGACATGCCTCCACACGCATGACCCAACATTATGCGCGAGTCATGAACAGCAGCCTGAAAGAAGCCATGAACAATGTAAAGGAACGTATGGCACAATAGACGTACAACACACCATTAAAGCCGTCCCCGCAAGGATGGCTTTTTTTGTATCCGAAAATCCATAAACACCTGCCATTCTTTCATTTTCTTACCCGCAAAGATAGCCCTTTGCCTCTCTGATTGCGCAAGGCGGCCCCTTTCAGGAGCTGGTTGGCTAAAAGAAAATCATCCTCGCTTCGCTCCGGTATTTTCTTTTGCCAAGCCTTGCACAAATCAAGGCAAAGGGCTGCCCGGCAAGTAAGAAACCGAAACACTGGCTCCACGGAGCCGGTCATGTCTAACTTTAAAACAATAGAAGTATGAACAAGATGACAGTAACCAAAGTACGAACAGGACAGGAAAATACGAATCCTGCAACCACTACACTGGTCTATCGGGAAAAGAGTTATCCGGCACGGGAAATCCGCACACTGCCGGACGAAGAACTGGACGAAATGATTTACAGCTGACATCAAAAAAGCAATGGTTATGACTGAAACAACAGCAGCAAAGGTCCGGGAAGAACAAGTAACGGACCTTACCGCAGAGAACGCACACCGGGTCACAATGATCCGGGAAAAGGGTACGGACCATCCTCCCGTACCGTTCCATTTCAGAAAGGAGCATCACGAATGCACCACTTTGTACATCTGTACGGAAATCCGGAAGACCGGAATGAATTGCATTCCAGCAATTTCAAAGACTGGGAAGCCGTAGCATTCAAACATCCGGGCTATCTGGAAGATATGTGGAAACAGCTTGCGACGCATACGCCTGGAGTTCCTTCGATCCGGAGATTCGCGGAGAAACGGACATCATGATTTACGGGGAGGAGCTGCACAACGACCTGCAACTCATGCCGGAAGGGGAACGGGAAAACTATATCACCGCCTACCGGCAAAAACTGTCCGCACAGCTATCGGCCCTCTCGCGCTGCGCTAACCCGATGGTGACGGGACGGGGCGGATTTGATTACCACAGGCAGGAAAAAATGAACAAAAGCTACCGGAACCGCTACGAGGAGTTCCGCGATTGGCGGCAAAAGGTCCTTGCATCCGTCAAACGGAAACAGGAAACCGCCAGACCGGAGGAAGAGAAGCGGGAAAAGGCATGGCAGACGCTCAAACGCGACATCAGGAGCAGCGCCGACACCATCCACGGGATTGATACCGGACAATGCCGGGGCTACAGCCGTGCCCTGTTCGTCAGCAGCATCCTGAACAAGGTCTCCACCCTTGCCAATCACGGGGAAGTGGAAATCGTCCGCAGAGCGGTGGACTTCATTTCCGAATATAACGCAAGGGTGAAGAAACCCGTCATCACCCAAAGAAACAAATTCTTCCAATTGCCGGAACTTGCGGAACGGATGCGCAAAAAGCTGAAAGCGGTGCAAAGTCAGGAAAGCAAGGAAGTGCCGTTCGAGGGCGGAACACTTGTATGGAACTATGGGGAAGACCGACTTCAGATCCTGTTTGACAGAATTCCCGAAGACAGCAGACGCAAGGAACTGAAATCCGCCGGATTCCGCTGGTCACCCAGGAACAAGGCATGGCAACGGCAGCTTACCACCAATGCCCTCTGTGCCGCCAAAAGAGTGTTGAACCTTCAAAACATCTGAGCCATGAAAAATGCAAGACCCGGATTCGTCATCGACCGTACCGTTTCGACGGGAGCTTCCTTACCTCCATGTCGGACGGCATACACTGCGATTATACCACAAGACGCTGGAAGAGCTGAGAGCCGGAGAGGACAATCCCCGGCTTGTCACCGTCTCAAGGAACACGGCAGACAAGATGTTCCGTATCTACTTGAAATCCAAGTGCCTTCCGTTCAAGGAAATAACAGAAAGCCAATACTATGAGAACATGGATATGCTGCCGCCCGTCCGACATACCAGAAATTTCTTTTTCATCGGCGAGCCTGCTTCAGAGACCTGTACACATTCTGTTTTCATGTGGAAGGACGTTATTTCACCGGACTGCGCTCCGTCACCACACCCAGAAAAGAACTGGAAAGGCAGATGGAGGGACATTACCGGAGCCTCACTTTCAGAGGCGGTGTCACCAAAAGGCCGGCCTGTGCCATTACCGACAAAACAAACAGGCAGTATCTTCTCACACCCTATTTCTTCACTGATACGGACGGAGAGAAAAAATTCATCTGCAACCTGGTCACCGGCCCGGATGAGGAGCCAGATATCCGAAGCGCAAGAAAAAACATGGCGGAAATCCTGCTCAGCCTGCGCCGCCATCATTTCCTCTATTTCTCCGCACACAAGAGGCGGGATGATATGGAAATCTTTCTGGAAGAGGTAAAAAAACGAAGGCACACCCTGCTGGCAAACGGAAAACTTCTCCAGTTTCCCATGAACCGGGAGTCCGTATCATTTACCGGAACGGTCAAGGAAACGCAAGAGCCGTTCTTCTTCCGGATTTATGACAGGGACTTGTTCCTGTACCTGTTATCCACCTTACGCAATATCAGAAGAGAAAAGGCGGAAATGTAAATTGAATAATCAACCCGGTATGGCGACAGCCCGATAACGGCAGTCGTCATATCTCAAAAAAAATGATGGAATCATGAAAACAATGACCGAAGAATCGTTGCAACGCAAACTTGCACGTCTGGAGTCCACCCTGGACACCGAAAGGGCACACCTGAGAAAGGCGTGTGACAAAATCCCCTGGGGAGCCGGGATGCGGCGTACCAAATGTACCCCGTCATTCCGAAGAGAGAATGAACTGATTGAAAAAATAAAGGTGGTGAAACTGCAACTTTCCCAAGTGCGTACAGTCAATGCCCCCGCCGGGCAATAATCTGAATAGACAAATGAACACAACAATCTTGACAGAAAACTCCCATCCACAATCAACAGGAGGCCACCGGACAGGAAGCAGTCTGAATATGCCCCCGAAATCCTGGAAAGACTATGTCCCCCGATATGTCAGCCTCTATTATGTGGCCTACAATGAGAATCTGGACAGCCGTGAGGACTTGCAGGAACGGTGCATCCGCCGGAACAGCCTCCATCCATTGGAAGAACAGGTCTGGGAATGGTATGCCGAACAGGAGCACGACAACCTGCAAGGGTATCTTGCAGATATAAGGAAAGCCATGGAAGCGGACGGAAAAGCCGACGAATATGCCCGAAATGAAGAAGGCATAAAAGACCTGCTTTACGAACGGAACAGCATCGACCCGGCAGATGAGCTGATAGACAACTCCGCCGTCACCAACATGTTCTATTCCCTGGGGGTGGAGATAGAAGGATACGTGCACGGAAGTAACGCACGCGGAGAGTCCGAAGCCATCTCCCTCCGTAAAATCAGGCGGGCGCTCAAGCTGAAGAAAGGGCAGTTTACCGGTGAACTTCATGAGCTTCTGGCCAATGCCCCATACGGAGGCGAGCTCCGCATCTATTTCAATGCCATATTCTCCAGACTGCTCACGGGAAATACCGGAAATGATTTCAAGCGCATCCGGTTCTACGGAGATGTCATCGTTGCCATTGCGGACAGCCGCAACGGTGCAGGATACCATGTCAGGCTGCCAACGGACATCACCCTCCCGTTTTGCAGGGACAACCTCTTTGCGGACTCCCAAGTGCATTATTCCTATGCCAATGAAATCTGCGGGATGCTAAACAACTGGTGTGATTCCACCCGGTGGGAAACCGGAATGAAGCCGTTGAAGTCCACCATGCGGAAAAGCCGCATGAGCGAGCATCAGAAACAGGAATCCCTCTATGAAAAAAGATTCCGGGAAGGCGGATGCACCTTGGGAGACATGAACCATAAGCGCCACAGGAACACCTATTATATAAACAGTTTCCCATGTGGAACCAAATGTCCGCATTGCGGCACATTCTGGATTGACTGAAAACAACTACACAAGAACGAATCAGATACCAATTCAAAAATAAAATTATGGACAATCAAAAAGCAAAAATGCTGGGCGAGAATCTTGCCCACTACAAGAGAATGCAGGAAAACGGTACTGTGGACATAATCGAGTTCCACACAACCGACGGTCAGAAATTCGGAATCGGCAATGTCGCCGCCATCCAACTACTACTTTCAGTAGCCGTTACCGAACTGGAACGCCAGTTGCATACAGCCCGTTTCGGCGGCATTCCGGAACGACTGGAGGAAAGCCGTGAATACAAGACGGCCAGGAAACTGGAACAGGCGTTGAATGACATGGGGTTCAATCCGGAACGTTTCGCCGAAACCCTTCCCTATTTTCACAAGACATTGGAACAGGCTTTCTTCAGAGTGATGAAAGCATGCATCATCGGTATGGCAAAACGTGAGCCGAGCCATATTGACGGGCGCAACAGGGCGGCTTACGAGATGTGCCGGATGCTGGCCCCCATGTTGGAAGACACCACCTTACCTTTCATTTGAAAGCATGAAATCCCAAAATGACCGGAAAGTGGACTTCAGAACTGAAAAGCTGAGGTCCGCTTTTTCATTTCTTGCTGTAAAGATAGCCGTTTGCCGGGATGATTGCGCAAGGCGGCCCCTTGCAGGGGCTGGTTGGCCGAAAGAAAATCATCCTCGCTCCGCTCCGGTATTTTCTTTCGCCAAGCCTTGCCGCAATCCCCGGCAAACAGGCAGGAAAGACATCAAGAAATAAAAATGCCTACCCGTGTAGGCCGATGTCTCACTAAAAAAGAACAGATATGGAAACACTGGATTACAACCAAATGCTGCTTGTCTCCCTGTGGCAATACAACCATCACGGGGATGAGGAACTGACTCCCGCGCTTTTTGAAGAAACATTCGGAAAGGTCGATGGAAGCCACTACTACGAGAAATGGACCGGCTATTTCAACCGGAACCTCTGGGACATGATCGCCTATTTCAGAAGCGAGAAGGAGAACGGACAGAAATTCTGTGACATGGTTGCCCGCCAGGTCGGATTGTACCAACAAAACCGGTCGTGACATGGAATACAGTAACTTTTATGACCTGAAAAGCCTGGTCCGGCTCAATGAGCGTGAAGGATGCGCATGTTCCATAGAGGAGCGCGATGTGGAGAAAGTGAACCGGCTGATCTCCAGGATGCGGAAAGAACGGGAAGAGAACCCGGTACCCGTAGCCGGAGACACCGTCACTTATACCACCCGTGGCGGCGACTACTATCCGCAGGCGCACATTGAAAGAAGCGATGACCGGGAAACCCAGCTCTGCCTTCTTCCCCGGATGCCGTTCTGCCATGAGAAAGAAGGACAGACCTGTTATAATACGGAAGGAGGGCCTTGGGTTACGACAGACCCGGGATTATTACTTCCGGACGGCATTCGCGACAAACAGTTCCGGACATGGGGACATACCGGAAGACACGAGAACGGCGCAGTCCTGTTCCACACATTCGTCAGGGCATGGAAATATACAGAACCTGCCCCCTTGTACGGAAAGTACACCACAAAAGAATGGACAAAATACCTCATCGAACGCCGGCAGGACATTGAGCCGGCAGGCGCGTTCATTTACCGAAACGAATCATTCACTGTCTATTCCAAGGAAGAACTGGACCGGATGGTCGGAATCCTGCACGGAAGACTTTTCGACGGATTCCGCCAAGGCCTGTTCATACTATGGGGATACAGGATGGAATGGAAGGAACTCCCCGCATGGGAATGGAACATGCTGAAAGCGGAAACCCACCTCTCTTTCCTTGGCGTTTCCCCCGTCAGGATACGGACAGACCATGACGGGCATACAGTAACCATCTATAAAAAATCAGAATAATATGGCACAGTACAACACTCCGCAAGCGTTACGTCCGCTTGAGAAGCTTATCTGCGATTTCGCATATTCGAACGGATACGAGCCGATGTCCGTCTTCAACGATTTCCTGCGTTACGTCATCCACGGGTTCTCACCCGGTGCGCCGCCCGTCAAGGACTGGAAATACAAACGGCAGCAGAACCGTTTCTTCATGGAACTGCTTGCCGGATGGATACAGCTCATGCAGCGGGAATTGCAGACCCGTGAGTGGTTCGACGCGTTCGGTGACCTGTTCATGGCCCTCTCTTCCCGGGGCGGACAGCAGGCGCACGGACAGTTCTTCACGCCCGTGCACATCTGTGACCTGATGGTACAATGTACCGGTACGGATGAGAAAACGACCGGCAAACGGATGAATGACCCGACTTGCGGAAGCGGAAGGCTGCTACTGGCGTACCACGTACGCAACTTGGGCAATTACCTGGTTGCGGAGGACATCAGCCGTACCTGCTGCCTGATGACCGTCTGCAACATGCTCATACATGGATGCGTGGGCGAGGTCATCCAGCATGACAGCCTGCTCCCCGAGGACTTCAAAGACGGATGGTTCGTGAATCCCGTCCTGACAACGACCGGCATTCCCACTATCCGGAAAATGAGCGAGGACGAATACCGGACAAGCCGGAACATCCCAATTTCCGGTCTGAAACAACGTATGGCACAATTCCACAAGCGGAAGGATACCCCGGTATCCCGTTCCACATGTTTAACTTCTAAAAAAATAATATCATGAGACTTTATGCAAGCAACGAACTGAAATCCCGTCTGACGCATGCGGCGGCAAACGGAAGTGTGATCGCGGCGGATATCTTGTCCGAGTTGAAGAAAAACCGCCCGGCGCAGGAGATTATCCGCGGATCATATAATTTCCTGTCCACCAAACGGAAGTGGACAGACTGCGGCTCCTTCCGGAAAATCCGGATTGTGTTCACCGCCTTCAACAAGGACCCGGAACATCCCAATTTCCCGGACAGGAACAACCCGCAGGCACCCTGGTTCCCTGAAAACCGGACAGACCTGGAACCATCCACCTTCATCGAACAGTTCAAGAACCTGCGCGAATACACATCCTGCGAAATCAATTATTTCCGCAGTGCCATCACGCTCGACAGCAAAGTTTCCGTCAGGCTGCATACGGGAATGAATGACTTTCTGGACGCCTATCAGGAATCCAACTACAGTTCCATTACGGACGGTGACACGTCCACCCTGCACAATTCATGTATGCGGTACGAAGATAAGGCGCGCAATGCGGCGGATTTCTACGCCAACTTCGCGGGGGCCGGCATCCTGGTAGCGAGGGACGAAGGCAACAACGTGCTCGGCAGGGCCGTCGTATGGGGGAAAGCCGTGTGGAACACAACCGGAATGCCGGCCGTACAGGTTTCCGTACTGGACCGCATCTATACGTCACACGCCTTTGTCATGGATTTGATCAGGGAGCAGGCGGGAAGCCTCGGCATCAACCTACGGAAGAAATACAACGACTATGCGCATCCGGAAGATTTATCAGCATGAGCCCGATACCCGGAATGGCAGAGGAACCCGGCACGGAGGTACATGTCCGGCTGTCGGTGAAGGTGCCGGCATGCCGGTGGCACAAGAAAGGGGTTCCCTATCTGGATACGTTCCATTACATCCACCTGAACGGTAGCGAGCTGGAACTGGCCAATCACAACGGCTGTACGGCGATCGCTCCTGCCAGCACACACAGGGTTGTGCAACAGCCTTGAGGTATGTATGCCCACAATGCGGAGGCATACATGGGGACAGCAACAGACTGTACTGCAACGTGTGTTACCCCCTCTATTATACACAAACGGCCTTCGGCACGATCATGAAAGGGACTCCGGTGGAATACAAGGGAAAAATCTATCCCTCCACGCTGTTCAAAAAGGGACGGCCCATACCCGGATTCAAAAGCTACCTGCAAATTCAGAAATTATTCACCTCTTAAATATCAGAATATGGAAAGATTAATGGCCCTTTACAACATCTCTTCTCCCTCAGGCAGGGAGAAGCGGATGGCCCGGTTTATCACGGACGAACTCAGCCGCATGGGAATCGCTTACCGGAAAGACAGGCACGGCAACATCTATGCGGTCAAAGGCAAACGGAAAAGCTACCCCTGTGTCGTGGCACACATGGACGAAGTGCACCGCCGCAAGACAGGCACGTATGCAGCCCACCTTGTCGCGGAATCGATGATTGTCGGATACGACCATAAACACAGACGGATGACCGGAATCGGTGCCGATGACAAGAACGGCATCTGGGTCTGTTTGAAGTGCCTGGAAAGTTTCAAGGCGATGAAATGTGCTTTCTTCGTACAGGAAGAAAACGGATGCATAGGCAGCCGGAAAGCCGACATGGATTTCTTTGCGGACTGCCGCTTCGTCATCGGATGTGACCGCAAGGGCAACGGTGACATCATTACAAGAGTCCACGGGATGGAACTCTGCTCGGAGGAATTCCTGGAGACCGTCAGTCCCGGGAGATACGGGTATCACCCGGCAAGCGGGTTGAGCACGGACGTGCATACCTGAAGGCAAGGGGGCTGTCCGTATCCTGCATCAACCTCTCCTGCGGCTATTACGAACCTCATACGGACAGGGAATACACCATCTGGGAGGACTTGTGCAAGTGCTACCGCTTTGTCCGGCACATTGTCTGCTGCCACAAGAGCGCCAGTCCCCACAAGGCAAGAACGGAAAAGACCTTCATACACGGTTACTACGAACTGTTCGGAATGACCGGATACAGTGAGAAGGAATATATCCGCTTCATGAAAAAATACGGGATGGAACCTCCCGTCCAAAACAAGACAGGCCATGGGAACAAATTATGATTTTATCGAACTCTACAACATGGCGGGCAACCGCTTCTTCGGCGGGTTTTCCAGCTGGAGGCGGCAAAGCCGCATTTGGACAAACTGAGGGAGAAAGGTGAGCTGCCCGCAATAAACCATGCATTGCTCATGTACGAATACAGGCATGACAAGAATCAGGGGTATGTGCGGACCGGAATCAGGACCATCCATTACAGGAACGGATGGAGAATAAAGAAATAAACCTATCATTAAAAAACAAGAATATGGAAGTAACAGTAATGCCGAATCCTGCATCGGTAGAAAAACAGCAGGGATTGAACCAGGTGGTCATAAACAAGGTACAACGGATGGTGGAAGGCAAACGGCAGGGGGTCATGGAGACCATCGCACGGCTGCTTGACGAAGGAAAAATAGCGCAGGACTTCATCGCCCCCATCGGGGTGAACCTGCGCGGCAAGGAGAAACAGCCTGTCATTTCATTCCGCGCGGCGGACCGGGTGCAAATGACCATGCCGGAGGGAAATTTCAGTCTGCACGGCAATGCCATCAGCCAGATTTCGGAGAAGATGGGGGTGCCGGCCAAGTACCTGCGCGAACTGTCCGGTGGCGATGTATGGCAGAAACAGCTTTGCGCCACCATCCTTAATGAGCATTCGGGCTGGACCGCGCGCACACGGGTACTTATCCGGGCGGTAGGCATGGAAGTGCGGGGCGTACTGTCCGACTCGTACCGGCGGCTCAATTCGGTGGATATCCTGACCGCATTCATCCGGGAGGCGGCCAATCAGGGGGCGGTCGTATCGGACGCCTACATGAATGACACCAAGGTCTGGTGCGAGACCATCCTGCCCACCCCCATTGAGATTCCCACCAGAAAGAACGGGACGGTCATCATCTTTGCCGGGGCACGCTTTTCCACTTCCGACTATGGCAACGGCTCCGTGGACATGCGTTCGTTCCTGCTCAACGGGGCATGCCTGAACGGGATGGTACGTGAATCCGTCATGCGGCAGGTGCATCTGGGGGCAAGACTGCCCGATTCGCTGGCACTGTCGCAGAAGACCTACGAACTGGACACGCAGACGACCGTATCGGCGGTATCGGACCTGACCAAAGGACTGTACAACAAGGATACACTTATGCAGAAAGCCATCGAAATACAGGGCGCTTCGGAAATAGATGTGGACTTCGACAAGGAGCTCAAGCAACTGGTGCAGAAAGGCGGCCTGCTGAAGAGCGAAGGGCGTGAAGTGGAAAAATTACTGATGAACAACAATCCGGAGGACGGAGTGACCGGAGGGGCCACCCTGTGGAAGCTGACGCAGGGCATCACCGCTTTCGCACGGGAACAGGAGCCGGAACGGTGCCGGGAACTGCACGAGATATCGGGACAACTTATGAACCGGGTAAAAACCAACTAATAAATAACATTTACTCATTACATAACTTAAAAAACAACCGGATCATGAACACTTCATTAGAAATCATCCGTTCGGCAGGAACGGATTACCTGTGTTACCGGATGGAAGACGATACATTCGTGGCAGTCCGTAACCCCATGCTTTCTTTCACGGAAAAGGAAGACGAGTTCGAAATCATTCCGACTGACAAATCCTATCGGGAGAAACTTTACATCTATCAGGGGCAGGCTGTACGGCTGGTTCCGCAGATCTATCACAACGGCTGGCTCGCCTCTGTCTGGAACTGGCCGATACGGAAGAGCCTTACACGATCCTGACGGTCAATCTGGAAGAGACGGATGCCATCGGACTGCCCGACAGGGCTTTCATCGACATCAACAACAATCCCGACGCGATGGAGTTTCTGGAGTTGAATCACCTCGCCACTGATACCGGTTACCGGAGAGGCAACGGCTGGGTGGAGTACCCCGATGGTGCATGTCAACCTGCCGCTTGTCTTCCAGCATTGTCCGGAATCGTTCAATCATATCAATATCTACACGTAATGTTTCCGATAAATAAACCGGATGTCTAATCGTGGGAGTCCGCCGGCGGCTCCCGCATTCATTTCTATGCCTTATGAAAACAGATTTCAGCGAACAAGTGGAAAAACTCCGCAAGGAGATTACAGCCGCCATAAAAGCGGTATTGGAAGAATATGGGAAAACGGAAATGGAGTTTCCCGATACGGTGGATGCCGTGTACGTGATATGGTTCGACCATGACGGCAATCCCTATGAGTGCCTGGTGCGCAGGATACAATTCTTCGGGGAGGACCTCCATCTCGTTGTGGAAGACAAACATTCCCGTGACTTGTACGAAATTGACGGTCCTTTTGAACTCGGGGCTCGTTGCATCAACTGGCTGGACGAGATACTCCGGACAACCGTACAGCTTTTATCCGGTTCCAGTTACAAAAACTAAATAAAAATAATGATGGAAACAATAATCATTGACAGGATATGCACCTCTTGCGGGTGTGACAAAGAGACGGCACGGGAATACCTTGATGCCGAAGTAAGAAACCTGCGTGAATTACGCAACGCGAACGATTTGCGGGAAGGTGATTTGGAATCGGCAATGACAAACCAAACGGTTATCGACCAATTAAACTTATGAATATGGAACCGAAGAGTTTGAACGAATGGTGGGACAAACAACCTGATGAACTGAAACAGGCATTCACATTCTTTCCGGATGAACGCTGGGAAGAGGCAGACCTGTATCTGAGAATCAATATCCGCAACTATTGTTGCCTGAAAAAAGACAAATTACTCCCCGAAGACAAGGAACGCTCGATGCTTATCGAAATAGTCTGTGAACTGACCGATACTGAATTATGTCGGACAAACAATAAGACACTCGATGAAATGTGCGATGCGGACGGGGCTTTTCTGGAAGAATATCAGGACCAATTCAACCGGATATACGACAGGCTGGAAGGGAGCATATTGGATTATATGAATGAACAATCATAACAGATATAATTATGAAAGCAAAAGTATTCAAATACAAGTTTGACGGGAATACTGTCGTCGCTCCTTATATGGAGTTGGAGCCGTATGCGGAGAATGTTTATCTCTCGTTATCTACAAAAAACGAATATGGAAACGAAAGCGAGGACATATTCCATGTTGTCTGCAAGATAGAAAATGTATTTTTCTCTTGCGGACAGCATTCACGCCGATTCCTTGACAAGGAGGAACTCAAAGAAACAACTGCCGCTTATTGTAAAAATTGGATTACAAATACACTTCAAGATTTAGAAAGGGGAGTTCATATCTCTCTTCTTTCTATCCGTGTGTTTGAAGCTCTTGGGCTTGATACTGCACCTTTGTGGCAAGCCCGTGAAGCGTATTTAAAAAGACAGGAACAAAAACGGCTGGAACTGAAGGCTAAGGAAGAAGAGGAACAGCGATTAAAGGAAAAGGAATGGCAACGGCAAATTGACGATTGCAAACAGAGTTTTCTAAATGGAGAACGAATTGAGGCAAATGTTTTTCTTGAAATAGCCAAACGGGACGGTTTTGAAATCCATATCCGTACCAAAGGTACATTCAACAAATCCGTAAACGGTCTTACAAAATCGGGAACGATCTATTTTAGAAAGTATAAAGGTAAACGGACACCTGATTTCACCGGCTGTCAGCGTGCCATTGCGGACTATCTCAATTTTCTTGCATCAAGGCAATCCTGAAAATGAATATAGAAAATCAGTAAAACAACATTATGAGGGTAAAGCCAAAACTAAAATGACTGCTCCGAAAAGTTACACATTGTAACTATTACATCCAAAAGGGTCGCATCAAACTCAGTTTTGAGCAATGATACGACCTTCCTTTAGCCTTTTGCCATCTGTTTATCTATGGAATATACAACAATTCAAACTCTTTCTTCCGTCGTCGCTCGATGCTCGGTACCACTTTCCCTTATAGCATCGGAACGAGATATATTCCTCGTAGATATCCCTGCTGCCGGATTCCAATTTTTGAATCAGCCTGCTTTTCGGCATTTTCCCGTACCCGACCAACCGGTAATA
>ENA-OQEB01000629-OQEB01000629.1-human-gut-metagenome-genome-assembly--contig:-NODE-629-length-14351-cov-2.082607_pt1 | contig 14351 bp, 16 predicted proteins | sample MGYA00242787_ERZ504619 | MGnify/ENA primary metagenome ERZ504619 (study PRJEB26092, sample SAMD00036317) | human gut metagenome | host: Homo sapiens | study: EMG produced TPA metagenomics assembly of... | reverse complement strand
CTCGAAGACTTCCTCCAAATAGTCACAATCCCTAGTGATCAACTCTTCCGTGATCTCCAGAACCTTGGGATATTGGTTGAGCGAGCAATAGCATTCCATTTTTAACATATCCAGATCTTGGTTATCAGTCTCCGCTATATTCTCGAGCAGAGCGAGAGCGCTCTCATAATCCTCGTTATACGCGAATTGCCTGCCTTTCTTGATTTGCAAGGCGGAATTACCGGGATGAAGCTTAGCCCGAGGGCTAAGACTTCATCAAAGTAAGTATAATCGTTCGAATCTTCAAAGCTGTCCAACATTTCATCGATTTGATCAGCGTCGAAATAAGGCTCCTTACCCTCTTCCTTCGCTGAAAGATAATGTTGTAACAAGCGTGAGATATCGTCTTTTTTCATTTACTATTCTTTATTTATTAATCTTGCTCCACGTGTCCTTTAGCCCTACGGTACGGTTGAATACCAAGTTGTCGGGGGTGGATTCGCTATCTATGTTGAAATAGCCGATACGCTGGAATTGAAGGTAGGAAAGCTTGGGCAAGGTAGCCACGAACTTCTCTACGTAACAGTTTTTCCGGATCTCCAAGGAGTTCGGGTTGATGATTTCCTTCATCGCCTCTAGCGGGGAGCAATTCTTCTCCTCACGGATAGCGGCCAGTTCGTCTCTGGGGTTCTCCACCTTCCAAAGGCGGTCGTATAAGCGTACTTCCGCTTTTTGGCAATGGGCGCAGCTTACCCAGTGCAAGGTACCTTTTACTTTACGGTTAGCGTCCGGCATACCGCTGCGGGTATTCGGATCGTATTCGCAATATACCTCGGTAATCTCACCGTTCTCGTCTTTCTTACAGCCCGTACATTTTACGATATAGGCGTTCTTCAGACGAACTTCCTGTCCCGGTGTCATCCGGAAATATTTCTTGGGAGCGTCTTCCATGAAATCCTCACGCTCCATCCACAACTCACGGCTGAACTCGATCGTATGGCTGCCGGCTTCCGGATCTTCCGGGTTGTTGATCGCTTCCAGCTCCTCCACCTGTCCTTCCGGATAGTTGGTGATAATCAGTTTCACCGGATTGATCACGGCGGATACACGGATGGCGCGGGCATTCAGATCCTCGCGTACGGCGCTTTCCAGCAAGGCGAACTCGTTCAGGCGTCGTAAGTCGTATAACCGATCTTGTCGATGAACTTACGGATAGACTCCGGAGAGTAACCCCGGCGGCGGAAACCGCAGATGGTCGGCATACGGGGGTCATCCCAGCCGTTTACCAAGTTCTCTTTTACCAATGTAAGCAGGTTACGCTTGCTCATCAGCGTGTAGCTTAGGTTCAATTTGTTGAACTCAGTCTGTCGGGGGCGGTTGTCGTTCAAGTCCTCGCCTTCCTTCAGCCAGTCGATAAACAAATCATACAGAGGACGGTGTACGACAAACTCCAAGGTACACAAGGAATGCGTCACGCCCTCGAAGAAATCGCTCTGTCCGTGGGCGAAGTCGTACATCGGATACGCTTTCCACGTCGTACCCGTACGATGGTGCGGATGGTTAACCACCCGATAGATGATCGGATCGCGGAAGTGCATGTTCGGGTTTGCCATGTCGATCTTCGCGCGAAGTACCATGGCACCTTCCGCTATCTCACCCGTGTTCATCTTCTTGAAGAGAGCTAAGCTTTCCTCGATCGGACGGTTGCGATACGGGCTCTCGATGCCCGGTTGTGTAGGCGTGCCCTTTTGCTGGGCTATTTGTTCGGATGTCTGCTCGTCAATATATGCTTTACCTTCCTCGATGAGGCGGATCGCGAAATCCCACAATTGCTGGAAGTAGTCGGACGCGTAATAAATATTTCCCCACTGATATCCCAGCCATTGGATATCCTCCTTGATCGCCTCCACGTATTCCTCATCCTCCTTCGTCGGGTTCGTGTCGTCGAAACGGAGGTTGCAGATACCGCCATGGCGTTCAGCGATGCCGAAATCTAGGCAAATGGCCTTCGCGTGGCCGATGTGAAGGTATCCGTTGGCTCGGGCGGGAAACGGGTTTGTACACGTCCTCCGTTCTTGCCTTCCGCTAAATCTTTCTCTACGGCTGCCTCAATGAAATTCAGGTTCTTCTTGCCTTCTTCTTCGTTTGTATTGATATCGCTCATACTTAAAAATTGATAGTTTTTCTTCGAATGGGGCAAAGGTAGCGATTTCTTTTTAAAATAGGCTGATGAGCAGGGCTATATTTAGGACGGTTACCATCGTTCCCAACAGCAAGAGGATGATGGTCGTAGAGCGGCTGTTCGCGTAGACACCCATGACCTTCTTGCTGGAAGTGAGGTACACTTGCGTGAAGACCGTGATTGGCAATTGCACGCTCAACAACATCTGCGACAGGATCAATCCCTTGAACGGATCGCCGATCAGGAAGATGATGGCCAAGGCGGGGACGAACGATAGCAGGACTCCCAGCTTGAGTGCAGGTCGGTATGATTGTACGCCTCGCCATAGAATCCGGCGAAGATGGAAGCCCCGGCGATACCGGATGTGATGGTCGAGGAGATACCCGCCAGTAATAGGGCGGCGGCGAAAATCACCCCGGCGTTATTTCCTACGAGGGGTACCAATAACTGTTGCGCTTGGTCCAGCTCGTCTACGGCGATGTTTTGCTTGAAGAAGGTAGAGGCGGCCAAGATGATCATCGCCGAGTTGATCGCCCAGCCGATCACCATGGACAGGAGCGTGTCGTAGAACTCGTACTTCAGTTGTTTCTTGATGACCGACTCGTCTTCTAGGTTCCATTCCCGGCTCTGTATCACCTCCGAGTGCAGGAACAGGTTGTGAGGCATCACGACGGCTCCCAGTACGCTCATGATGATCAGCATGGAGTTCTCGGGGAAGGTGGGTTTCACCCAGCCTACCACGGCCTGCCCCCAGTCTACGTCGACCAACGCCAGCTCGTATAGGAACGAGAGCCCGATAATGGACACGAACGTGATGATCCAGCGTTCGGTCTTACTATATGTATTACTGAATAGCATGGCGAGGCATACGATGGTGACGATCACCGCTCCCGCCTTGATCGGCATACCGAACAGCATCCGGAGGGCGATGGCTCCACCGAGTATCTCGGCGAGGGAGGTGGATATGCTGGCGAGCATGGCCGATCCTAGGATCGGGCGACTTAGCACGCGCGGCATGTATTTGTTGGTCGCCTCCGAGAGGCAGAGGCCGGTCACGATACCGAGGTGGGCCACGTTGTGCTGGATAATGATCAGCATGACGGACGAGAAGGTGACGACCCACAGGAGGGCGTAGCCAAACTCGGAGCCTGCCGCGAGATTCGTCGCCCAGTTTCCGGGATCGATAAAGCCTACGGTGACAAGTAATCCGGGGCCGATATATTTTAGCAAATCCAATGCCCCGGAGCGGGGGCGGTGGTTGATCTTCAGTTTGTCTAGTAAGTTCATGTTTGTATAGATACTTTTAAATTTAAAAAACAGTGTAAAGATACGAATAGTTTCGTTGTTACCCAACGGTGGCCGGAAATACGTTCGTACGGCCGATGGCGGGTATCCGTACGGCTGTCCTCTTGTAGCTGCCCGGCTGTCCGTCCGTATCCGTACGGCTGCAAAGATGTAACTACTCGGCTACAAAGATGTAGCTGCCCGGATACAAAGATGTAGATACTCGGATACGGATGGGTAGCTGTACGGATACGCGGGTGTACCCATACGGTCGCGCCCGTGTATCCGGGCTTGTGTGTCCGCGTATCTGCCCGGCCGCGTGTCCGCGTTTATGCGGATACGGTAAACGAGCTACGGGAATGTCAACACGAAGGTAGTCTGCCGTTGGGCCGGATTGCTTCTCAACGCGATGCTGCCGCCGGACAGGCGCATGATCTGTCGTGAGATGGACAGCCCGATACCGCTTCCACCTTCTTTCGTGGTGAAGAACGGCACGAATATATGCTCGGCTTCCTCGGGGGGATGATGGGGCCGTTGTTCGTCACTTCTAGGATAACGGCCTCGTTGGGGTCGCAATACGCCTTGAACAAGATAAGGCCGTTTTCTTGCTCGTGCCCGATCGCTTGCATGGCGTTCTTCAAGAGGTTCAAGACTACTTGCGTGATCAGGTTCTCGTCGGCGTAGACGATCAAGTCCTCCGGTTCCACGTCGATGCGAATGGTTATGTTCGGGTAGTTATTGTGGTGGCGGGCCAACCGCGTGAGCCGTTCGGCGAATTTGTTGACGTAGAATAAAGAGGGCTGAGGCGTCGGTATATGCGTAAACTTACGGTACGACTCGACGAACGCGATCAAGCTCTTTCCGGTAGAGCTGATTACCTCCAAGCCGCCCCGTATCTCCTCGTCGACATTCTGGTGGAGGGAAAGCAAGGTGTCGCTCAAGGAGGTGATAGGGGTGACGGAGTTCATGATCTCATGGGTCAAGACCCGTGTCAGTCGTATCCATGACTCGATCTCCTTATCGTCCAGCTCGCTGTTGATATCATTGATCGCAATGATGCGGACGTGTTTCTCTTGGAGCGTCATCTCGGAGACACGGACCGAGAGATGTACCGTGCCCCGCTCGTTGATAAAAGAGATCTGATGTTTCTCGCCGGGACGAACGTCGCTGATGAGGCGCTCTAGATTCTCGTCGATACGTCCGAGCTGGCGGGCATGGGTAAAGACCGTCAATCCCAGCAGTCGCAAGGCCTCGTTGTTTGTCTGGAAAATATTGCCCTTATCATCTTCTACGATGATACCCGTATTCACTTGGTTCATGATCAACTCGTAATATTTCTCTTTCTGGATCGCCTCGGCTTTCGCTTGAAAAAGTATCTGGGTGATGCGGTTTAAGGAGTCGCTAACCAGCTTGTCGTTGGAGGAGCGCCCACGGGTAGCGTATTTGAAAGCGTAATCGCTATTGTCGATCGCGTCGAACATGAAGCTACCTTTTGCGCGTTCCGCTTGAACAAAAGGCTGATGCCCCGCAAGGCAGCCAGCCATCCGATGCCTAAGAACAGGAACCATCCCCATTCTTTCTCCAAGGCCTGGTAGGTGAGTGCCGCCGTCAGCCCGATAGCGAGGGCGAGGCGGAAGGTGAGGCTGTAATAAATGCCTTTAAAGTTCATACCGCTTGATCTTATTGTAAAGCGTTTGCCGTGAGATTCCCAACTGGTTCGCTACGAGCGAGAGATTACCGCCGAATTTATCCATGGCGGCCTTGATCATTGTATACTCCATTTCCTCGAGCGTAGTGATGTCATTCTTGACGGGCGCCTCCCGCTTACGAGGGAAATCGAAATTGCTACCATCTAAAGTATCACCATCGGCGATGATAATCGCTTTCTCCACGGTATGTTCCAGTTCGCGGATATTACCCAGCCAAGGTTGGGCTTTCAGCTTTTCCTTGCGTCGTCGGTAAGGGCCATGGGCTTTTTACCGTAGATATTGGTATATTTCGTGATGAATATCTCGGTAAGCGGTACGATATCCTCCGGCCGCTCCCTCAAGGGCGGGATCTCTACGTGTATCGTATTGATACGATACAGCAAGTCCTCGCGGAATTGCTCTTTCTGTACCATCTCCTGCAAGTCCCGGTTCGTGGCGCAGATCAGGCGGATATTGATGGGGATCGGGGTATTGCTACCTACCGTACGATGCTCCGGCGTTGCAAGGCGGTCAGTAATTTGGCTTGCAAATGATAAGATAGGTTCCCGATCTCGTCGAGGAACAAGCTTCCGTTGTTCGCTACCTCGAACTTACCGGGGCGATCCGTCCGGGCGTCGGTGAAGGCCCCTTTTACGTGGCCGAATAACTCGCTCTCGAACAGCGTCTCCGTGATAGCGCCCATATCCACCGGTACCATGGCTTCATCCTTGCGGGGGGATAGCAGGTGTATTTCCCGGGCCAGCATTTCCTTACCGGTTCCGTTCTCTCCCGTGATTAATAGATTGGCGTCTGTCTTGGCTACTTTCTCTATCAGCATCCGTAGTTGCTGCATGGCGTTGCTGTCTCCCCAGAACATACCGCTTTCCTTGGATACCAACTGCTTGTTGCCGGCACCGCTTTATGATTGGCCGAGCGGATTTGGTAAGCGGCTTGCAAGGTTTCCAATAATTTCGCGTTGTCCCAAGGCTTTACCACGAAATCGGTGGCTCCTTCCTTGATTCCTCGTACCGCCAGATCGATGTCGGCGTAGGCGGTAAAGAGAACGACTTGTATCGAGGGATAAGCTTCTTGATCTCGGAGAGCCAGAACAGCCCCTCGTTGCCGCTGTTTATACCGGCGCTGAAATTCATGTCGAGCAATACGACATCCACGTTCTCGTCGTGCAGCGTGTTTTTTATCTTGTTCGGGGTAGAGATGGTGATAACCTTCTCGAAGCAAGTTCCTAACAGCATTTGTACGGCGGTCAGGATACCTTTATTATCATCCACAACTAGTATAGTGCCTTGTTTTGCCATGTCATGTCCATTTATACGGGCAAAGATACTCGATCTGGTCGATACTTCCTAAACCAGATACACCCTATTTCTGTTTCATATACCGTATGGATAAAGAAATAACGAATATAAATGGTCAGACGGGAGGGAATATCCCGGATGGCTTGCCAATCCCTAGCCGTTATTGGGCGATCCTAGCGATTGGGCTTGGTGTTACCGTGTCGGTGTTGGATGGGGCGATCGCAAACGTGGCTTTACCTACGATTGCCGGCGATCTCCATACGAGTCCGTCTGCTTCTATATGGGTGGTGAACGCTTATCAGTTGGCGATCACGATTTCTTTGCTGTCGTTATCGTCGATGGGAGAGATCTGGGGGTATCGGAAGGTGTATACGATCGGGTTGCTGTTATTTAGCTGTACCTCTTTGGCCTGCGCTTTATCCGATTCTTTGTTTACGCTGATTATCGCCCGTACGCTACAAGGTTTTGGCGCCGCTGCCATAGCGAGCGTGAATACGGCCTTGATCCGTATTATTTATCCCAAACGTTTTCTGGGGCGAGGTATGGGGATTAATGCCTTGGTGGTATCCGTATCGGCCGCCGCTGGTCCTACGATAGCCGCCGGTATATTGTCCGTGGGGAACTGGCCTTGGTTGTTCGCTATAAATATCCCGATAGGTATTACCGCTTTGATATTGAGCTTTAAGTTCTTGCCGCAAAATCCGGTGAAGGCTGTCGGACGTAAGTTTGATGTTACGGCGGCACTCATGAACGCATTGACATTCGGTTTGGTGATAGCGATTATCGAGGCGTTCACGCATGATGTACATATCTCATTGATAATAGCGGCGATTGTTATCGTATTGTTCTGTGGGTATTTCTATATCCGGAGAGAGGAACGGCAGGCATATCCATTATTGCCGATAGACTTGCTGCGTATTCCTCTTTTTACCCTTCTATCATTACGTCTGTGTTTTCTTTCATCGCTCAGATGCTGGCTATGGTCTCTTTCCCGTTTTTCTTGCAGCGGGTACTGGGACGCGATGAGGTGGCGACCGGCTTATTATTGACTCCTTGGCCTTTGGCGACAATGGTGTGCGCCCCTTTGGCCGGGATCTTGTCGGAGAAAATGAATGCCGGGGTCTTGAGTGGTATCGGTTGATTATCTTCTCGGGAGGGTTGTTCTCGTTGGCGGAATTACCGGCGCATCCTTCCATTCTGGATATTATCTGGCGCATGGCGCTTTGCGGTTGTGGCTTCGGGTTGTTCCAGACTCCTAACAATAGCTCATGATCGGGGCCGCTCCGGAAAGTAGGAGTGGAGGGGCTAGTGGCATGTTGGGTACGGCCCGTTTGCTGGGACAAACTTGCGGGGCTTCGCTGGTAGCCTTGATGTTTAAGTTATTTCCCGGCCATAGCATGCCCGCGGCGTTATGGCTGGGAAGTGTGTTGGCCTTGATCGGGGCGGTTATTAGTTTCTCCCGGATCAATCGTAAGGCTTGATCGGATTAGGCGAGATGCGATTTTACCTGCATTTTCGCCCGGTATCCCAGCAGGCATACAGAGCATAAGAAGCCTAATGGGTAAGCCATCCAAATCCCGGCGATACCCCAATGGAATGTGAATCCCAATAGATATCCGGCAGGTATGGCTATGATGAAATAAGCGAGAAACGAGATCCACATAATCGCTTTCACGTCGGCTAGCCTCGTAAGGAGTTCGCTAAAATGATTTGTGCGCTGTCTCCTATTTGATAGAGCATCAATATGGGGAGTAGTGTCTTCACGATTGCGTTGACATGAAGATTATCCGTAAATATTAATCCAAGCCAGGATTGGGTCATGAATAAGGTGGTGCAGACAATACAAACGACAATAAGCTAGATGAAGCCCGGCAATGGTGATCTTACGCACCATATACCAGTCGTTCGCCCCTTTATAATACTGGTACGAATCGCTACGGCGGCTCCAAGACCTAAATAGATGGTAAAACTGATCGTTGATATGGTAATGGCTATTTGATGGGCGGCAAGCTCAAGGCTACCCAGCCAACCCACCATGATGGCGGTGACGCAGAATGTTCCCGCTTCCAAGCCTTGTTGCAGACTGATCGGCCAGCCTATGGAATTCAGCCTTCTCCAACTTTGCTTATTGATACGAATATGGGTGAAACCTTTCCGGTAAGGCTTATAGTCGGTTCGCAGCATGAATACGGCGATGAAAAGCAATAGCATGATGATACGCGAGATAAAGGTGCTTATACCTGCCCCGAGTAGTCCGAGTTCCGGCATTCCGCATTTTCCGTAAATGAGGATATAGTTGCCGATAATATTCAGCAGATTCCCTGTCAATAGGACCCACATGGATATGGATGGGTTGGCTATGCCTTCCACGAATTGACGGAATGAATTATAAAGCATTACGAATAGGATCGAGACTAATGAGACTGCGAAATAAGGTCTTATCAATGGCAAGAGTTCTTCGGGTTGGCCTAAAGAGTCTAGGTTTAGGTAAATCCCCAGTAAGACGGCTATCAATAATAAGGTGGTAGTCATATTGGCAACCAGACTGTTTTTGAGCCAGCCTCCGATCACGATCTTTTTTATTCATGCTAAATTCTGTCCGATCAGCGGGGTAAGATTATAGGAGAATCCGGTTCCCATTATGATAAATGCGTTTATTACATTATTGACGAACGATGCCGCCGCTAGTTCCTCCGTACTGTGTTGTCCCACCATGATGGTGTCTGCCAATCCGGTGATGATAGCCCCCAATTGTCCAATGATGATAGGTACCCCTAGCATTACTAAGGATTTATAATATTGTTTGTAACCCGCTATTCTATTGTACATATGTATTGTTCTGTTATTAATGATGGTGTAAAAATCCTTGATCGTATATGCCGGATATACGATAGAGTTGTTCTAAATGAAAATGTAAAGATAAATTAGAAGGAATAGGGTGCGGATACGGTAGAACCTCTCGTAGTCCAATGGACGAACAAGATGCTTTTAGTCGTAAAAAAATAATATTCGAATTTACAGCTCATACCTCTTCTTTGATTTAGCGGCGCAAAATTACGTAAAATCACTGGAATCCGCAAACCTTCAAAATTACCTTTGTTTTTGGGATCGCACTTTTTTTATATCTTTACGGATATAAGATAAATGAATGATTATGGATCAGTTCGTAGAACAATTAAGGCAGGTGTCTCCTTTATCAGATGAGATCGTGGGGCAGCTGTTGGAAGAAATGAAAGAGGTTTCTTTTGCTAAGGGAGAATTATCGATTCGGGAGGGAGAAAGAGATCCGTTCGTTTGGTTCGTGAAAACCGGATTGGTCCGGGCTTTCGTGGAGCGTGAGGGGAAAGATATCTCGTTATGGTTCGCCTCAGATAGCGAGGTGATCAATTTTGTTTATCGGAATATCTCCGCCTATAATGTTCAAATGGTGGAGAATACGACATTATTGAGAATACCGAAAACGAAATTGGATTACCTATGCCGGAGCTCCCTTGAGTTGGCCAATTGGGGGTTGAAAATACAAGATTACTATCTTCGGGAATATGAGAACTATTTTATAAACGATAGTTGGATGGAAGCTCGTGAACAATATGAGTCATTGCTGAAAACCCGTCCGGACTTGATCTTGAAACTACCCTTGAAACATATCGCCTCCTATTTACAGATAACCCCACAGTCATTGAGCCGTATCCGTGCTTCCGTAAAAAAATAGGGAAAAGTCATTATTTATCATAGGGTAATTTTTCTTGTTTTCAATAGCCATATCTTCGCGTCGTTAAAAACGTGAAGTGGATAATATGAAAATGAGTGGAGAAAAGGCGATCCATCGCCAAAAGTTGGAGCGTGGTTTACTAACCCAAAAGATTTCAAGACTATTTCTGAAATATACGATACCGGGAGTAGCCGGCCTATTATTCCTCGGGATTCAGTCGGTGATCGATGGTGTGATATTAGGGCGGTTTGTCGGGGCGAACGCTTTGGCCAGCGTGAATCTGATCTTACCTTGCTATAGTTTGATGACGGCTTTGTCTATCGTGATAGGAGTAGGGTGCCAGACCTTGATCGGTATAAACCTCGGACGTTTGGATCGGCAAGAGGCGAATAACGCTATAACTACCTCGTTCTTGTTTCTTGGAGGAATATCCGTTTTGATTAGCGGGTTGATTTATATATTCGCCGGAGATATTGCCCGTATGTTAGGTGCGAATGACGTATTGGTTACGGGAGCCGTGGATTATATTCGTTCCCTTGTCCCGTTTTTCCCTTTATTATCATTGATGTTCTTAGGAGATTATATGATTAAGGCGATGGGGCATCCGCTTTATGCCATGATCGTAATGGGAAGTACGGTGTTGATTAATATCGGTCTGGATCTTTTGTTTTATCCGGTAATGGGTTTAGGGGATTAAGGGGGCGGGATTGGCTACAGGTTTGGCCTTTACCTTGGGAGCGCTGTTCAATATTCCCCGGATGTTCCAGCGAGGGCAAGTCGTAGCGGTACAAAGAGGACGTTTCCGTTGGCCTTTGGTCTGGAATGCGTTATACAATGGCTCTTCGGAAGGAATATCCGAGCTATCTGCCGGAATCACGATTTTTTTGTTCAATATAACGATGATGCGATATTTAGGAGAGGATGGAGTCGCCGCCTTTACGGCGATTAACTATATCCTGTTTATCGCCACCACGGTATTCTTAGGGATATCCGATGGAATTATACCGATTATCAGTTATAATTTCGGGGCGGGAAGATTGGACCGGATCGAGAAAGTGCTGAGATTAGCAGGGCGTGTTAATTTTATGATAGGTATAACGTTATTCGCCATCTTATTCTTTTTCGGGCAACAGATCACGTCCTTTTTCTTTAAGGGAGGAGAGGCTTTGGACGCTTTGGCGATCGCTAATTACGGCATAACGATTTATTTGCTTCACCTTCTTGATGAGTGGGCTGAATATATTTGGCTCCAGTTATTTCACGGCTATCGGCAACGCTAAGCTGTCGGTTGTTATCTCTATGCTGCGTAGCTGGTATTCGTAACCTTTGGTATTATCGTTTATCCTTCTTTATTCGGCATCCAAAGTATTTGTATAATGTACCGGTGGCGGAGTTGTGTACGTTATTTATCTCCTTTATGTTGGTAAGGAGAGAACTTTTAAAGAGGCCGTGCTGAAAAATTAATCAGCACAACCCTCTTAATTTCTTATTCGATATTCTTCCGTATCTTCGTCAGATACTCTTTCATCTTCTCGGAATCCTTATCCTTGATGATTTCTTGCAGGATATGCAATTCCTCTTGTATCCGCTCGATTTGGCGAGGGGTACGGGGGTTGAAAAGGATCTCGGTCAATAGAAAATCGTCCTCGGACAAAAGGCCGCGGGCGATTTTCATATGGCGTTTGAAAGTGGTACCCGGGGCATCCTGATGCTTCATCGTAGCGGCAAATACCATAGTGGAGGCGAAAGGGATACCTAGTGAGTAGGCTACCACTTTATCGTGCTCCTCGAACGTGTATTCGCAGATATGCAGGCGGAGGCTGGAATAAATATCCTTGAAGAAGATCTTGCCCAGATGATCGCCCTCGGAGATAATAATCGTATTCTCTTTCTCCAGTTGTCCCAGATTAGCGAATGTAGGTCCGAACATCGGGTGAGTGGAGACATACGGGAAACCGCATGTCTCATAAAACTCCTTCAAATAAGTCTTCACGGAAGCTATATCGGAAATGATGCAATACGGTTGCAAGTAAGGCATTACGGCCTTGAAAGCCTCTATCGTGTAACTTAACGTCACGCAGTTGATGACCAACTCGGGATTGAAATCCTTAACCTCTTCCGGGCTTTGTAGGCGAAGGGCATTATAGATAAAACGCATACGTTTCGGATCTTTCTCCAATACGGCTACCTCATGATCAAAACTAAGCAGGTCAGTAAAGAAAGAACCCATCTTTCCTGCGCCTAAAATCAATATTTTCATCTTATAAATTATTGTTCGTTCATGATAATCATTTGCTGGCGCACGGATTCCTCATGGATCTCCTTCAAGATCTCCTTTACAAAGTCCGGGCTCAGGTCCATTTGCTCACCCATGCTGGAGCGCTTCTCTAAGATCTCGCTGTAACGGGGAGACTGTAAGATCGGCATGTTGTGCTCTTTCTTATAAACGCCGATCTCCTTGGAGATACGCATACGTTTAGCCAAAAGCTCCAATAATTGCTCGTCGATACCATCGATCTGGCGGCGAAGAGCGGTCAGGTTCTCGGTAGTCTGGTTTACGTCACGGATCACCAATAGGTTCAATACGTAATCCAATACATCCGGGGTGATTTGCTGGGAAGCGTCGCTCCATGCGCAATCCGGGTTACAATGAGACTCTACGATCAAGCCGTCGAAACTCAAGTCCATCGCTTGCTGGCAAAGTGGGGCTACCAACTCACGCTTACCACCAATGTGACTAGGATCACAGAAAATAGGCAGGTCCGGCATACGGCGGCGAAGCTCGATAGGAATATGCCACAACGGAAGGTTACGGTAGATTTTCTTGTCGTATGAGCTGAAACCTCTATGGATAGCACCCAAACGATGAATGCCCGCTCCGTACAAACGCTCGAACGCTCCGATCCATAACTCCAAGTCCGGGTTAACCGGGTTCTTGATCAATACAGGTACATCAACCCCTTTTAACGCATCGGCGATCTCTTGGACAGCGAATGGATTTACCGTCGTACGTGCTCCGATCCAAAGGATATCGATACCGGCTTTCAATGCTCGAATACATGATCTTTAGTAGCGACCTCGGTAGATACCAGCATGCCGGTCTCTTTTTTCACTTTCTTCAACCAAGCCAATCCCTCGGCTCCGATGCCCTCGAATCCACCCGGTTTCGTACGAGGCTTCCAAATACCCGCACGGAATATCTTAACGCCTCTGGAGGCTAATCCTTGGGCTGTTTCTAACACTTGCTCTTCTGTCTCGGCGCTACAAGGGCCTGCGATTACGATAGGACGTTGTGTGTCAACTCCCGGTAATGCTAACGGTTCAATCTTCATTTCCATCTTTGTGATCTATATTTTAATTTTCAATTTTCAGTTATAAATTCTCAATTCTCTTCAAGGCTTCTTCTAAAGTCTCGTTCTTGCAGCAAAGGGAGATACGGATATAACGCTCGCCACGGCTACCGAAGATAAATCCCGGCGTAAGGAATACGTTTGCCTCGTATAGCACCTTGTTGGCGATTGCCTCGCCGCTCTCGGCGGAGTCGGGGATACGTCCCCAAAGGAACATACCTACTTGGTTCTCGTCGTACTCGCATCCCAAAGTACGCATGATTTGTCCGGCAAGGTCCCGGCGGCTACGGTAGACACGATTCATGTTATCGTACCATTCTTTCTTTGCGCTCAGGCTTCTACCGCCGCATATTGCATCGGCTTGAACTGCCCGGAGTCGATATTGCTTTTTACCTTCAGTATCCATTGGACGAATTGGGCGTTGGAAGCCAGCATCGCCATACGCCAACCCGGCATATTATGAGCCTTACTCATGGAGTTCATCTCGATACAGATCTCTTTGGCTCCCGGTATGCTTAAGATACTTAGCGGATGCTCGTTCAAGATGAAGCTATAGGGGTTATCATTACATATAATAATACCGTGCTTCCGGCCGAAGGCCACCAGTTTCTCGTATAGCTCTACGCTAGCGTTCGCCCTGTGGGCATATTCGGGTAATTGGTCCACATCAACTTTACGCGCCCCAAATCCATATTCTCCAGAGTTTCGAAATCGGGCATCCAGCCATCTTCCTCTTTCAGGTCGTAGTTGATAACTTCCGCGCCGAGTATCTTGCTCAAAGAAGTATAAGTGGGATATCCCGGGTTCGGTACCAATACCTGTTCTCCCGGATTGACGAAA
>ENA-OQEB01000628-OQEB01000628.1-human-gut-metagenome-genome-assembly--contig:-NODE-628-length-14353-cov-1.578940_pt1 | contig 14353 bp, 19 predicted proteins | sample MGYA00242787_ERZ504619 | MGnify/ENA primary metagenome ERZ504619 (study PRJEB26092, sample SAMD00036317) | human gut metagenome | host: Homo sapiens | study: EMG produced TPA metagenomics assembly of... | reverse complement strand
CCGAGCGCGAACCCCGGGCCGGAACGAAGAGGAAAAGACCGACCCCGGCGTTCGGGCAAGGTTCGCGCTCCGCCTGCCCGCGAAAGTCAATGAATTCGGTTTCCGAGCGCGAACCCCGGTCCGGAAGAAAAGAGAAAAGTGAATAATCTTTTTATAAGAAAAACTTATTTGAAAGCCCGTGCCTTCATGGTAGAATAAGGCAAGTATATGCGTGACTTAGTAAATATGTGACTTAGTAAAGAGAAAGGGGTGCAGCAATGAGAAAGCGGAACCTGCTGATATTCACGCTGGTTGTTGTACTGGTGACCGCAATGTCCGCGCCGGTTTTCGCCGGCAGTCAGGAACATAAAAAGACTCATACGGATAAGGTCTATGCGGCAAAAAAAGGCTCCATTTCGGTGGATACCCGCCTTCGGATTCGGGAAGACCGGGCGCATGTTCGGGTCCGGGTGAATCAGGGTGCCGCAAAGAAGACCACGCTGTACACCACGGTGTATCTGCTGAAATCTTCGAAAGGTCACTGGACCACCGTGGCCAGGTGGACCGGGCGCGCCAATGGGAGAACCTTGAACCTGACCCGCAAGCGGAAGATTGTAAAGGGGCGGTACATGGTAAAAAGTGTTTCCACCGTCCGAAGCGGCCGGGGCAGCGATACCTTGGTGGATTACAGCAAGGAGCGTTCCTGCAGGAAAAGATAAAAAAGAATCTAAACCCCCGGCAGAGGGAAAAGCGTAATCGCTGACCCTGCCGAGGGTTCGTGTTTTATTGGAAATATAGATTAGTCATCCGTCATGCGGTCGATGGAGTTCTCCGCATCCAGCATTCCGCCGGACAGGATGTTCAGAGCGGCCTCGTTCTTGTCGTCGTCCATGTCTTCCACAACCCATACGCCGTTCTCCTTCGTCAGATGGAAGGTAGCGGTTTTTTTGTATTCCTTCTTCTTCAGTGCGGAAATCTGCCGGTGCAGCTTCTCGCTCATCACCTTGCTGACCTGCTCGTCGGAAGCGTTGGAGTTGTACAGATCCATGCTCCGGCAAAGAAATCTTTGAAACCGGCCACGAAGCGTCGCCCATCTTGTAGGTGGTGATATCTACTTTTACCGTGGCCTCATCGCCGTTAATCTCTTCCTCACCGATTTTGTATTCGAAATTCGATCAGTCTTGGGTAGAAGTCGTCGGTGAGCACCTTGTTCATTGCGGTGTCCATGCCTTCTTCGTCATCGTCGTCGTCCCAAGCTTCGGCGCCCAGATCAAAGGTACTCTCTTCGTATACTTTCTTGATAGCATCCTGATCCTCATCCTGAATTCCTTTGAGGAACTGATCCACCGTCTTCGATGGGGTCACCTCCGGTTTGGATGAGGAAGAACCGCAGGCACACAGCAATACCAGTGTGCTCAGCAAAATCACAGATATTAATCTCTTCTTCATTTAATACTCCTTTCGTTATTAGAAACGGTATCCCGTTCATGTTCAACTTGAATTGATATAACCTTACACTATTACCGGGAGGATATCAAGAAAGGCGGGTGAAAATTAAGAAAAGCTTTCGGAAATCTTAAGAAAGTGACAAAAAACGAAACCGGCAGTTGCATGCCGGCCTCGCCAAAGAAAGGAAAATATATATATCCATGGGAGTTGCCGCCTGTGCACCCCCGGATGGAAGGCTAGAATGTGGAGAAGAAATCCTCGATGGAATGCTTCCCAGCTGTCATCCTGATCCGGAACACTGCGTGGTGGCTTCCGGAGGAGTCCTGAGACTGCCCGCTGCTTCCGGAACGGGAATCCGAGGAGGAATCGCTGCTTCCGGAATTGCCGGACGAATCGGAACTGCTTTTGGTTCCGCTCTTGATGATATTTTTAATGATGGAATCCACCTCATCAATCGGAATGGCGAACCCGATGTTGTCGATGGACGCCTCTGAGGAAGAACTGCCGGAGGAGTATTTTGCATTGGTGATGCCAATGACCTCTCCGTACAGGTTGAACAGCGGGCCGCCGGAATTGCCGGAGTTGATGGCCGCGTCAGTCTGAATCAGCTTCATGGTGTTGTTCTGAGAAAAAGTCACTTCCCGGTTCAGGCGCTGATGGCGCCGGAGGTCAGAGAGAAAGTGAGTTCACCCAGCGGATTTCCGATGGTCACCACTTCGTCCCCCACGTTTGCATCGGAGGACTTGCCCAGTGTCACGGCCCGGAGCCCGGTGGCGTTGATTTTCAGCACCGCTACGTCGTAATTTTCGTTGTAGCCCCGCACCGTCGCCTCGTAGCTTTTACCGTTGTTGGTGGAAACCGTGATGGAATCCGCCCCCTCGATTACGTGGTAGTTGGTGACGATATATCCATTGGATGAAACGATGAAGCCGGAACCGGAAGCCGCGGACTCCGTGGAGTAACCGAACATGTTCCGGGTGGTGGATTTGGTGGAGATTCCCACCGTCGCATCCACGTTCTTGGCGTAGACCTGCGCCGCCGTCATCTTTTTGCCGGTATTCACGCTTTTCACGCTCACCGTCCGGTCTCCGCCGTTCCCTTCCAGCAGGGTAGCAGCACCGGTGCGCTCGGCAATCATGGCACCCCCAAAGCCGGAGGCACCGCCGATGAGTGCGCAACTCAGCACCGCGGCGATGGTCCGTTTCCTAAAAGAATGTTCTTTCGGCCGCTTCTGCCGAGGCGGTCGGCTGTTTTTATGGTCATCCCGATTCTCGTCATTCGGATTGATCAGAATGAAGTCGGTGTTGGATTCGTTGAAATTATTATTCATGGGGAATCCTCCTTCATTATCGTGTTGTATTTGATAGTACCAATATACTGAAAAAAACTTAAAGTGAACTTAAAGGAATATAAAAACTTTGAAAAGGAAATTGCAGGTTCAATCATATTTCATCATAAAACCGCCTCATGTATGCTATAATGATACGGTCATTTTATAGGAAGTCACTTGTAGGATAGAAAGGCAGTGGATGTTGAGAGGATTTATCGGAACAATGAAAGCGGGAAGAATTGCTGTTGCTGTGGTCGTAGTGATGATCACGGTCTTTTCGACTCTTCCGACGTATGCTCTCCCAACGAAGGATACCGTGCGCCAGCCGGGCAAGGTGTCGTCTAACCGCGCTTTCTATGGAATTGATGTTTCCGTATGGCAGGGAAACATCGATTGGCAGAAGGTGAAGCATGCCGGAGCGGATTATGCATTTGTCCGTGCCGGAGCCACCGGACAGAATTCCTTTGAAATGATTAAGGATCGCACCTATGAAAAGAATATGGACGAGGCGGCAAAGGCCGGAGTGGCCCGGGGCGTGTATTGGTACTCCCAGGCTACCACCACGGAAGAAGCGGTAATCGAGGCAAAGGAAGTGTGCAAGTATGCCGAGGGCAGAAAGCTGGAGCTTCCGATTGTAATGGATATGGAGTTCTCCAACGGCAGATTGGATGCGGCGTATGCAGGCTGGGTTTCGGAAGGCGGATCCGCCAATGCCCGGAAGCAGCTGACCCTGATTGCTGACGCGTTCCTCAATTACTGCAGGGATCACGGATATACCACCTGCCTGTACGTGTCGCAAAGCTTGACGTCTAAGACGTCCGGTGTGGATGTGGCGAAGCTGGTGAAGGACGGCCACGAGCTGTGGATTGCGCAGTACAATATTAACAACACTTCCTCGGAAGATTATACCTACTGGCAGTACAGCAGCATCGACCGCATCTCCGGAATTCGGGGCAGAGTGGACTCCAACTATATGTACATTCCGAAAAATAAAAACACCAACGGCAACAAGAAGATGGAAGCCACCATGGATTACGAGCAGCTGGCGTATACCGGTAATCCGGTGGAGCCGGAGGTAACCGTTCAGGATGGCGTAACGAAGCTCACGGAGAATCAGGACTACACTCTGGTGTACGCAAAGAACATCCGCAAGGGCACAGGCTATGTCATCGTAAAGGGCAAGGGCAAGTACCGCGGATATACGGAATGCGTTCCGTTCCGGATTGGCAGCAAGACCATCGAGAAAGAAGAGAAATCCAATGAGGTAACGGATGTGGTTACTTCGGAGGTTAACGGAAAGACCCAAGTAAAGTTCACCGCAGCGGAGAGCAACGTGGGTAACTACCGAGTATTCTACAGAGATTCCAACAGTGAGGAATGGCAGCACGTGGATACCAACCGGACGGAAGTGTTCCTGGACGGCGAACAGAGTCAGGTGAAGGTCGCTACGGTGAAAGAAAACAAGGTCATTGCGACGGCGACCCCGAAGAACAACAAGAAGACCGATATTATCGATAAGGCCGTTCAGAACGACACCGAACTTTCCGGTGTAAGCAAAGCGAAGACGAACAAGGTGCGACTGATTGATAAGGAGGTAAGCAACGATGTCACAACAAGTTCCGGAAAGAACTAGCCTTCGTGACCACCTTTCATCCGCACACGAGAAATGGCGAGAACATTCCCGTTTTCGCCGACTTTCCAAGAAGAAGAAAATTATAGTAGGAATGCTGGTGTTTCTGGTATTCCTTCTATTTCTTTTGAGCGCAACGCTGAACCGCTATAACGGATACAATATTCTGTTGTTGGATCGGTATGTATCCTTCGATATGCCGGAGGAAGATACCTTGACGGCGAAGGAATGGAAAAAATTGGTGAAATCCGCAGAGGTAAGCAAGTATCCGGAAGCGCAGCTGAAGCGAGAAGAAAAGTACATCACCAGTCAGTACCACAAGCGGATTAAGGAATACGGATTGACGTATAAGGAATACCTGAAGGAGTCGGATTTGACGGAATCGGAATTCCAAGCGCAGGTGGAGAAGCTGGCAAAGGAGAATGTGAAGGAGAAACTGATTCTCCATTCCATTTCCAGAGAAAAGAAGATTTACGTTTCTTCCGAGGAGATGAAGGCGGCAAAGCAGCAGATGATGAAAGACCGAGGAGCAACCAGTGAGGCGGATTACAAGAAAATTGCCGGCGAGACTCTGGACGAGCACGCAGAGGAGATTGACTTGGAATCGAAACTCCTGTACGGAAAGATTGTAAAAAATTAACAGGGAGACGGAGAGGTATGAATCATTCCTCATTCACCGGAAATACACATTTAGACGAACAGCAGCGAGCGGCCGCAGCGGATTGCAGCGGAAGCTCGCTGCTTCTTGCTGTGCCAGGAAGTGGGAAAACCACCACGCTTCTGGCCCGCCTGGAGAACCTGCTTCGTTCCGGAGTGCCGGACACCTCAGTGCTGGTAATTACTTTTACCAACAATGCGGCGGAGGAAATGAAGCAGCGGTTCCGGCGGCAGTACGGAAATAATCGGGTGGATTTTATGACCATCAACAGCTTCTGCTACCGCGTAGTTTGCTTTTATGCGGAAAAAACGGGACGGCAGAAACCGGAAGACTTGACGGACACCGGGCTGCTTTTGCGCCGGATTCTCGTGAGCGTGGCGGGAGATTCTTTTCCCGGGGAGAGCGACATTCGGGAGTTCGCGCAGAAGATTACCTATATCAAGAATATGCAGCTTTCGGAGGGGGAGATTGAGAAGCTTCGAATCGGAGATTACCCGGCGAAGCCCCTGTATGACGCTTACGTCCGGAGCATGAAGGCGCAGAACGCCATGGACTACGACGATCAGCTGGTGTATGCCTGCAAATTCCTGGAGAAGGTGCCGGGGGTGCGGAACCATTACCGGCGGAAATATCCCTATGTGATGGTGGACGAGGCGCAGGATACCTCGTGGCTGCAGCATCGGATTCTGCAGATTCTCACGCAGGACGGGGGAAATCTGTTTATGGTGGGGGATGAAGATCAGAGCATCTACGGTTTTCGGGCGGCGTACCCGGAGGCCCTGCTGGATTTTCAGCGCCATTATCCCGGGGGTAAAGTGTATCGGCTGGAGACCAACTACCGGTCCGGAAAGGACATCGTGGCTCTGGCGGACCGTTTTATCCGGCGCAACCGAAAGCGATACGATAAAAACATGAAGCCCGCGGCGGAGTCTTCCGGCCGAGTTCGGGTGGAACCGGTGGCGCGGCGGTCCGATCAGTATCGGCAGATTGCGACTGGATTCGAGAGGATCCGGAGCGGGAAACGGCGGTGCTCTACCGGAACAACGACAGCGCCATCCCTCTGATGTATCACCTGAGAAATGCCGGGATTTCATTTCGAAATCGGGGGGCTGGACACCCTGTTCTTTAGCAGCCGGGTGGTGCGGGATGTGAAGGATATCCTGGGATTCGTCATGCATCCGGCGGACAGCGAGCTGTTCTGGCGAATTTACTATAAGCTGAATTACCGGATTCCGAAAAACGCAGTGGGAGATGCGGTGCGGCGAATGGACTTTCGGCGGGAGGACCCCATCCTGGCGGTATTGACGGAATCACCGCTTCTGGGACGGCAGAAGAAGGAAGATCTGCAGATTCTTCGAGATAACCTGCGGGATATGCGCCTTCGGAATAACGCGAAAGAGGCGCTGGAAATGATTCGCACCGGCATTCGGTACCGGAACGAGAAGAGCGAAAAGCTTTCGTGCTGGAAGCGCTTGCGGAACCCGCGGATACCATTGCGGATTTCCTGCAGAAGCTGTGGGAAATGGAGCAGATGATTTCCGCCGGCACCGGGAATTTGGAGTCAGCGGATGCCAAAGTGGTTTTCAGCACGATTCACGGCAGCAAGGGAATGGAGTACGACCGGGTAATCCTGGTGGATGCCGTGCGGGATGTGCTCCCTTCCTCGGAAAACGACCGGGAGGAGGAACGGCGCATCTTCTACGTGGCAATCACCCGTGCCCGGGAGGAACTGATTCTTCCGGATTACGGAGACTGTTCCTCCCCGTTCCTGCGGGAATGCTTCGGCAAACTGCCGGACCGCAGCGGTAATCAAAAGGATGTGCGCCGGATGGATTCCAAAGAATTCCGGGAGAAGGCAGCGGAATTCGTCCCGGGAGCGGAGGTCCGGAGCCGGAATTTCGGCGTGGGTGTCATCCGCTCCAACGAAGGAGATTTCCTGGAGGTGTACTTCCCGAAGGACGGGAAGACCCGCAAATTCGTGAAGAGCATCTGCATTGAGAAGGGTTCTCTACGCCTTCTTCCTCGCCAGTCCGTTCTCCAGCGCAGCCGGCAGGAAAATGCTCAGCAGGATTAATCCGCAGCCGATAATTCCCAGGAAGGTGAACCGCTCACCCAGGAAAATCACGCCCAGAATAACCGCCGCCAGCGGATTGGTCGCCACATACAGCTGGCTCGCTCCGGCGTGGTGTATTTCTGTCCCACCGGCTGAATCGTGAAACCGATGGCACCGCACACCAGTGCCAGGTACAGAATCGCACCCCCATTCCGGCGCAGAGGTCGGGATGGTGAAATCCTCGAAGGCGAACGCCGCCAGCAGGCTGAAGAATCCGATGAAGAACAGATGGAAAACTCCGATGTTCAGCGGGTTGTCGTCCACTGTAACGATATCCATGACCACAACGGTAATCGCGTAGCTTACCGCACCGCCGAAGACCAACAGCTCTCCCGGCGTAAGTGCCAGCTTGCTGCCCTTCAGGGTCATGAGCGCGATGCCTGCGAGAGCGATCAGCGCACACAGGATATCCATGCGTTTCGGCAGCCGGCGATATACGATGGCCGCCAGAAGCGGCACGATGACCACCGACGTATTTTCAATAAAAGCAGTTGTGGAGGACGGCGTCGTCCGAAGTCCCAAGAGTTCAAACGCCATGCAGCAGAAATAGAAGAAACCCACAATTGCGCTGTGCAATACTTCCTTTTTGGTAACACTGCAAATCTGCTTATGAAAGATTAGTGCTACCACTGCAAATGAAATCAGGAAACGGATGCCGCACAGCGTGAACGGCCCAATGGTTTGCATGGCCAGTTTGCTGAACAGCAGCGACGTTCCCCGTAAAGTGAGTCCAAGCGCAATCAGCGCTTCTGCTTTTCGTTGAGTCATCTCAATACCCCCTGTAAATCCTCCGACAAAAACATTTTCTTTTAATCATAGATGTTCCGTCCATCCCCTTATGAACTGTAACATCGCTTGAATTATAGCACCGTGGGGAATCAAGGGCAATATTTTGCACAATGAATTATTCCCGAGAAACCACCAGGATTCCGCCGCATACCAATACCAAAGCGATGAGGACGGAGCCGTTCAGCACGCCGTGTTCCGACAGGATGACAGAAGAGAGCAGCACGCCGGCCACCGGTGTGACGAAGTTGAACACCGTCACATGGCTCACCGGGTGGTATTTCAGCAGAACACCCCACAGGGTGTAGGCAGCGGAGGAGATGAAGGCCATGTACAGGAGCAGTAGCAAGGATGTTGGGGTTCCCACCGTCATTCGGCCGCCGAAGAGGAAGGCCACGATGGCCATGGTCAGTCCGCCGGTGAAAAACTGCCAGCCGGAAAGCAGTACCGGGTTGTGGTCCCGGGAGAAGATTTTAATCAAAATCGACGCCGTGGAGGAGGCGAACACGGAAAGGAGGATGAACCCTTCCCCGTTCCAGGCGAAGCCGAAATTCACCGTCTGACCGACGGTCTCCACCAGGAGCACCCCGGAAAACCCCAAGAAGCAGCCGATGAATTTTTTTAGCGTCATTTTCTCCAGCCGGAACATGTACACCGCCAGCAGAATCGCCACGAAGGCGCCGGTCCCGTTGATGATGGAGGAGCGCACCGCCGAGGCGCGGGCCAGGCCCATATAAAAGAAGATATATTGCAGGATTGTCTGGAACAGAGCCAGTACAGCGATGGGCTTCCAATCGGATTTCTCCGGTAAAAGCAGTTCCTTCTGCAGCAGACTGCCCGCCAGAATCACCAGGATTCCCGCCAGCGCGAAACGGCAGCCGGCGAAAAACAGCTGTCCGGGAACGTTGCCGGAAACGATGGAGAACAGGCGATAGCCGACCTTGATGCACGGGTAGGCGCTGCCCCACAGGGTGCAGCAGAAAATGGCTGTGATGATCAGCGTGGATGTTTTGGACCAGAATTGTTTCATGAGATTCTTCCTTCTATATTATATGCGTTTTTTGTAATCTTTCGGACACGATGAACATTATACATCAAAGACAGTGACTTCGGTAGTGGCGGAGTGCATTCGCAAAATATGACTTTACAAGGTCTCCGGTTCGGAATATAATAAAAAGACTGCTTTGCGAAACGGGCGGCATAGGACGAATTAAGGAGAGTAAAATGAGTAACACGATTAAAGAGAAGTTCCGGGCTTTGCGGTCTGCTTCCTGCTGGCGCTGCGGCATGTTCATCGGGAAACAGTTTCCGGTGGTGGGAAGCGCGGTAATCGCAATCCTGCTGGGCATGATCATCGCCCTGTTTTGGAAGGATCAGGGAAAAGCGAAGAAGGGAATTAAATTCACATCCAAGTACATCCTGCAGACGGCGGTAGTGCTGCTGGGCTTCGGCATGGACCTGGGCGTGGTTCTCCGCACCGGCGGACAGTCCCTTCCGATTATCATCAGCACCATCGCCATCTCACTGATTCTGGCGTGGGTGCTCCACAAAGCAATGCACATTCCGGGAAACATTTCCACTCTGGTGGGCGTGGGTTCCTCCATCTGCGGCGGATCGGCCATCGCCGCCACCGCACCGGTTATCGATGCTGACGACAAGGAGGTCGCTCAGGCGATTTCCGTCATCTTCTTTTTCAACGTGATGGCCGCCATCTTCTTTCCGATGTTGGGCACCGCCATCGGCTTCGATACCCACAGCGGCGAAGCTTTCGGTATTTTCGCGGGAACAGCTATCAACGACACCTCCTCGGTGACCGCGGCCGCCGCGACCTGGGACAGCATGTGGAACCTGGGCGCCGAAACTCTGAACAAAGCCGTAACGGTGAAACTCACCCGGACGCTGGCGATTATCCCGATTACTTTGGGTCTGGCCATCCACCGCGCCGCAAATCTTCCGGCTCCGGTAAAAACAATTTCAGCCTGAAGCGGGCATTTCCGATGTTCCTTCTGTATTTCGTAATCGCTTCGGTAATCACAACCTTGCGGGTATGGCGGGTGTCTCTGCGGAAGTCTTTGCCCCGCTGAAGGAACTGAGCAAATTCTTCATCACCATGGCCATGGCCGCCATCGGTCTGAACAGCAACCTGGTGGAACTGGTAAAATCCGGTGGAAAGCCAATCGCTCTGGGCGCCGTGTGCTGGGCCGGCATCACCGCCGTGAGCCTGCTGATGCAGCACGTGATGGGCATTTGGTAAGGTGAAAACCACAATTGAAAAACGCAAACGCAAATCGAAGCGGACGTCTCCGGATGCCCCGCTTCTTTTTATAGGAAAAAATGGGAGAATCAATCAATTGACAGGTCTGGAAAGTGAGGGTAAAGTTAAAATAAGTGATATTGAATATGATTGTTTCGCTTTTAGAGGAAGGAAATGGATGGAAGGAGGATTTTATGAAATCCAAAAGAAAATGGTTGGCAGGCATTCTATCTGTGGTGATGACGATGACCGTTACGCCGGCATATGCGTTCGCCGGTGAGACAGCAAAAGGAGACGGTGGTGCCGATGCGGTCTGGACGGTGAAAGAAGAAAACGGTGATGGCCAGGTTGTAGGAAATTATAACAACTTGCAGGATGCTATAAACAATACAGATATGGATTATATGATTATACTAAACAGGGATGTATCTGGAAAAGGAATATATGTAGGTGAAGGAGACGATAGTTTAGACTTGCAATTTGATTTCAAAGGACATACCTATACAATAACCGAAGGTGCTGAAAAGGAGAATGGCACAACTGAACCGTATGCAATTGGCGATTACTCAAGTGGTACATGGGCGTTTGATAATGGCACACTGAAAATCGAAAATTGTCGGGGCGGAATTAACGCCGATCGTGTTCGCATGAAGAATTTTAATATCGATGCATCGAGTTCAGAAGAATGCAAAAATGCGCTATACATTAGAGGTTCTTTTGACATTGGAGGAAATAGCAGTGTGAAAGTTCAGCCGGGCAGTGATGCATTAAATTATTACAAAGGTTCGGGGAAAGATAACGTAATCAATACGAAAGGCATGATTCAGGGGGATATCAGCTTCTTTGGAGAAAGCAATAACAAGGATAAGTTAAGTCGTGTTTTAGTTGAAACGGTAGATTTGACGGGAAATTCAAAAATACACGGAGTGTTATCTCTGGTGAGGAGTTTTCCCACTTAAAGCTGTACGGCGGATCGTTCACTGAGCAGCTGGACAAAGTGTATATTGCAAAGGGTTATGCGATAAGAGCAACTGATGACGGAAGATATGTCGTAGACGCGGCGGATCCGCTCTTGCAGAAAATTAAGGAATTAAGAGAAGAGGTTGCTGAAGCAGACGACAGTTTGGATGCAGATATTAATGTGACGAACAAGAAAATGTACGATATCAGAGAAGTCTGGATGCTGCAGAGGAAAGTTTGAACGATGGGGTTTATGAGGACGGCGTTGAGAAGGCAACGCTAAGAGCAGAAAAGTCCATTCAAGAAGCAAAAGCACAGATTGAAGACGTGACGCTATTTATTACACAGAAGGGAAAAGAATACAGTGAAAAAGGTCAGATATTGAAAGATAAATGTGCAGACCTGAGAAAAGAATTGAAAGAAGTCGATCGGAGTCAGTATGACTTTGGAGATTTTGATGTTGATGAAGGTTTGGATAGCATAGAAGAATCCGCGCAAAAGATGATGACGATATTCAGCAGTGCGGATGAAAAGGATTATTCCGGATCTGCGAATTGTATTTAATAGAATTGAATAAATTGAATAAGAGGCTGACAGCGTAGAGGCGAAGCTAGATAAGGTAAAGAAACTGCCGAATAAGGTCAATAAAGAAAACAGTGCAGCTTTGGAAGAAGCGAAGAAAGAGCTGGAAGAAACAAAGAAGGCATTGGCGGAGACAGAGAAAAAGAAAGAAGAGCTGAGCAGAAAGTTGGACGCACTAATTGAAGACTTGCAGAAAACGTGGGAACAACTGGAAAAGGTAGAGGAAGAGTTGAAAAAGCAGAACAACACACCAACTTCGTCTTCAACGGTAACTTCGATAAAGAAGCCGGGTCAGGTGAAAGGCCTCAAGCTGAAAGCCGGTAAAAAGAAAGTGACTGTTACCTATAAGACGGTAAGCGGTGCTACTTCCTACAAGGTGACTTACAGCACCAGTAAGAAATTCAAGAAGGCAAAAACTGTTACCGTGACATCCGGAAAGACGGTAAAGAAAACCATCAGCAAACTGAAATCCAAGAAAACATACTACGTTAAAGTATGCGCCGTAAAGAAAGTGAAGGGTAAGAACATCACCGGTAAATGGTCCGGTGCGAAGAGCGTAAAGGTGAAATAATAACAGGAGAAAAATGAAGGAGGATAGTATGAAATCCGGAAAGAAATGGTTGGCAGGCATTCTGTCTATCGTCATGACGATGGCATTTATGCCGATGTATGCATTTGCCGGCGAAGCATCATCAGACAGTGCAGACACCGATGCTGTGTGGACGGTAGAAGATTCCGAGGGATTCATTCTAGGAAACTACAATGAACTGCAGGATGCGATGGAGTCTGGTAGAGAATATGATTCAACAATCATATTGAATCGGGACGCGTCCGGTAAAGGGGCAGCATTGGCGTTGTCGTACGGCGATAGCCCATATTTTAATTTTGACTTTAACGGCAACACATATACGGTAACAGATGGCGCAACATATGGAGCTGAATCTGAACGAGCAGCCATTTGCCTTCAAGGAGATGAAGGTCATGTCACTTTTAAAAATGGCACGTTGAAGATTCAGAACTGTGAGGTCGGAATTCACATCGAGGGAGCTTGCACCGGTGATGCGAAGATAACGAATTTCAATATCGATGCATCGGGCAGCAGTGACTGTGCAAATGCGGTGATTGCAGAACAGATAGCGATTAACGGAAACAGCAGTGTGAAGGTTCAACCGGGAAACAACGCAATCCAATTCTGGAGTGACTCAACAATTGACACAGCGGGAACAATACAGGGTAAAATTGTCAATAAAGACGAGGAGAATTACTATAGCCTCAGAATTTACAATGGATTGTTTACTGAAAAACCAAAAGATGAATGTATTGCAAACGGATACGCCATAAAAACAGAAAACGATGGTACTTTTTCTGTAATCCCGACGGAAGAGTGGGCACCGATGATTGCAAAAATCAAAGCACTTCAGAAAGAGGTAACTGAAGCGGAGCACGCCATGGAATCCGATCAAAAGGAAATGGACGACAATATGAAGCAGCTGGAAACGAGCGTCGGGGCTGCTGAAAAGGCTTTGAATGATGACATCTTTGAAGAAGATGTTGACATCAATAAGGCCATTTCCGATGCAGAGAAGTCCATTCAGGAATCAAAGGTGCAGGTAAAGAATATTCAGGCGCTCCTGGAACAGAAGGGAACAGAGTACAGCGAAAAAGGCAAAGAACTCTACTCCAAGTGTGAAGAACTGATTGAAGAATTAAATGAATCGGAATATGACTCTGGAAATTACAATATCTATGAGCTTGAGAGTGTGGCAGAGAATATGCAGACCGTCTTCAGCAGTGATAAATATGAAGAAGAAGAATACAATCAGTACTTAATTGAATTAGAAAAACTGAACACGAATCTGAACAAAGCGGAAGTTAAAGCTTGGAAAAGCGAAAGAACTATCAAATAATGTAAACAAGGAGTTGGAAGACACCTTAAATGCTGCAAATAAGGAGTTGGATGCAGCAAAGAACTCTCTGAATAAGGCGAACAAGGAACTGGAAGAGCTGAACAAGAAGGTAGACACACTTCAGAACTCTCTGAAAGAAACACAGGATAAGCTGAAGAAGACAGAGGCGCAGCTGAAGAACTCTCCTGTAAAGAAACCGGGGCAGGTGAAAGGACTCAAGCTGAAGGCCGGCAAGAAGAAAGTGACCGTTACCTATAAGAAGGTAAGCGGCGCCACTTCCTACAGAGTGACCTACAGCACCAGCAAGAAGTTCAAGAAGGCAAAGACCGCAACCGTGAAATCCGGCAAGACGGTAAAGAAGACCATCAGCAAGCTGAAATCCAAGAAGACATACTACGTAAAGGTATGCGCCGTTAAGAAGGTGAAAGGCAAGAACTACACCGGAAAGTGGTCTGCCGTTAAGAAGGTAAAAGTAAAATAACATCATTCATAAGAACACCGAGAATATGTAAATCAAGCGAGATGCCGAGGTATATACTTCGGCATTTTGCGTTCAGTTCTGTGAAATTACTTTTACAATTAACCTTTTTAAAAAAGTTTTAAAAAGTTATTGACAAGTGCCCGTAACGCGCGTATAATTCTATCCTGTCGTCACCGAAAAGCGAACGCTTCTCGGAGGCGCAGCGTGCAGGTTCCAAGGCTTTT
>ENA-OQEB01000627-OQEB01000627.1-human-gut-metagenome-genome-assembly--contig:-NODE-627-length-14355-cov-1.811709_pt1 | contig 14355 bp, 25 predicted proteins | sample MGYA00242787_ERZ504619 | MGnify/ENA primary metagenome ERZ504619 (study PRJEB26092, sample SAMD00036317) | human gut metagenome | host: Homo sapiens | study: EMG produced TPA metagenomics assembly of... | reverse complement strand
GCGTCCGAAACCGGGGTCAAGCAGCAGCTGCCGCAAAAGGTAAGAAGAAGTAATTAATTACATGCCTTCAAACTGAGATTTAAATTTAAGTATTAAAACAGGTTTGAGTTATTTGGATAGGCTATAAGGTTGAGTAAATGGTTCAGCGGAACCGTTGAAGACAAATTAAAGGCAACCAACGACAAGAACAAATTTTTGAAAACAAAATGAGAAAAGCAAAACCAAAGAAAAGACAGATCCTTCCGGATCCTGTTTTCGGTGATGTAAAGGTTACGAGATTCGTTAACCATTTGATGTATGATGGCAAGAAAAATACTGCCTTCGAAATTTTCTATTCCGCTTTGGAAACCGTTAAGGGCAAATTGCCTAACGAGGAAAAGTCCGCTCTCGAAATTTGGAAAGCTGCGCTTGATAACATTACTCCTCAAGTCGAAGTTAAGTCACGCCGTGTAGGTGGTGCTACATTCCAAGTCCCTACTGAAATCCGCCCGGATCGTAAAGAGTCAATTTCTATGAAGAACCTTATTATCTTTGCTCGTAAACGTGGAGGTAAGACTATGGCTGACAAGTTGTCTGCAGAGATTGTAGATGCTTTCAATAACCAAGGTGGCGCATTCAAAAGAAAAGAAGATATGCACCGTATGGCTGAGGCTAACCGTGCGTTCGCTCACTTCAGATTTTAATTTTTAAGGCAATAAAAAGAATATGGCAAACAACGATAAGCAATTGATGTTCACTAGGAACATCGGTATCATGGCTCACATTGACGCTGGTAAGACAACGACTTCTGAACGTATCTTGTTTTACACAGGTTTGACACACAAGATCGGTGAGACTCATGATGGTACTGCTACAATGGACTGGATGGCGCAGGAGCAGGAGCGTGGTATCACGATTACTTCCGCTGCTACGACTACATTCTGGAACTATTTGGGCAACCGTTATAAAATCAACTTGATTGACACTCCGGGACACGTTGACTTCACGGTTGAGGTTGAACGTTCTCTTCGTGTATTGGATGGTGCTGTTGCTACATTCTGTGCCGTAGGTGGTGTTGAGCCCCAGTCTGAGACTGTATGGCGTCAGGCTGATAAATATAATGTACCTCGTATCGGTTACGTTAACAAGATGGACCGCTCGGGTGCTAACTACTATGAGGTAGTACGCCAATTGAAGGACGTATTAGGAGCTAATCCTTGTCCGATCCAGATCCTATCGGAGCTGAGGAGACTTTCAAGGGTGTTGTCGACTTGATCAAGATGAAGGCTATCTTCTGGCACGATGAGACTATGGGTGCCGAGTATAGCGTAGAGGAGATCCCGGCAGACTTGCAAGCTGAGGCTGAGGAGTGGCGCGACAAGATGCTTGAGGCTTTGGCTGAGTGCGACGACGCTATCATGGAGAAATACTTCGATGATCCTTCTACGATCACGGAAGAGGAGATCATGGTTGCTATCCGCAAGGGTACGTTGGCTATGCAGATCAACCCGATGACTTGTGGTTCTTCTTTCAAGAACAAAGGTGTACAGACTTTATTGGATGCAGTTTGCGCGTTTTTGCCTTCTCCTGAAGATACTCCGGCTATCGAGGGTACGGATCCTTCAGATCCTGATAAAATAATCACTCGTAAACCTTTGTTCGAGGAGCCATTGACGGCGTTGGCATTTAAGATCGCTACCGACCCGTATGTAGGTCGTTTGTGCTTCTTCCGTGTATACGCAGGTTCTATCAACGCTGGTTCTTATGTGTTGAACACTCGTTCCGGAAAGAAAGAGCGTATCTCCCGTTTGTTCCAGATGCACTCTAACAAGCAGAACCCGATGGAGGTGATTGGTTGTGGTGATATCGGAGCAGGTGTTGGTTTCAAGGATATCCGTACAGGTGATACGCTTTGCGACGAAAACCATCCGATCACATTGGAGTCTATGGAATTCCCGGAACCGGTTATCGGTATCGCTGTAGAGCCTAAGACTCAGAAAGACATGGATAAGTTGGGTATGGGCTTGGCTAAGTTGGCCGAGGAGGATCCTACTTTCCGCGTACAGACAAACGAGGAGACAGGTCAGACCGTTATTAGCGGTATGGGTGAGCTTCACTTGGATATCATCATCGACCGTTTGCGTCGTGAGTTCAAGGTTGAATGTAACCAAGGCCGTCCGCAGGTTACTTATAAGGAGGCTATCACGCAGCCGGTTGAGCTTCGCGAGGTTTACAAAAAGCAATCTGGAGGTCGTGGTAAGTTCGCTGATATCATCGTTCGTATGGAGCCGGCTGACGAGAGCTTCGAGGGTACTTTGCAATTCATCGATGAGGTGAAGGGTGGTAACATTCCTAAGGAATTCATCCCGTCCGTACAGAAAGGTTTCGAGAAGGCTATGAAGAACGGTGTGTTGGCAGGTTATCCGCTTGACAAGCTGAAAGTGACTTTGATCGATGGTTCTTTCCACCCGGTAGACTCAGACCAGTTGTCTTTCGAGATCGCCGCTATCCAAGCGTTCAAGAACGCTTCCGCCAAGGCAGGTCCTGTATTGATGGAGCCGATCATGCAGATGGAGGTTGTTACTCCAGAAGAGAGCATGGGTGACGTTATCGGTGATTGAACAAGCGTCGTGGACAAGTTGAGGGTATGGAGACTAGCCGTACGGGAGCCCGTATCGTGAAGGCTAAGGTTCCATTGGCTGAGACATTCGGTTATGTGACAGCTTTGCGTACGATTACTTCAGGTCGCGCTACATCTTCAATGCAGTTCTCACACTACGCTCAAGTATCCTCTTCTATCGCTAAGCAAGTATTGACAGAGGTGCAAGGTCGCGTTGATTTGATCAAATAATATTTAGAAACATATAATAAATATGAGCCAAAAGATCAGAATTAAATTGAAGTCTTACGATTATTCTCTGGTAGACAAGTCTGCGAGAAGATCGTAAAGACGGTAAAGGCTACAGGTGCTATCGTTAGCGGTCCTATACCTCTTCCTACGCACAAACGTATCTTTACAGTGAACCGCTCTACTTTCGTTAACAAGAAATCTCGTGAGCAGTTCGAACTCTCTTCTTATAAGAGATTAATCGATATCTATAGCTCAACTGCGAAGACAGTTGACGCTTTGATGAAGCTAGAATTACCTAGCGGTGTAGAAGTAGAAATTAAAGTGTAAGTTTTTAACAATTAGTGAAATGCCAGGATTATTAGGAAAAAAAATCGGAATGACATCCGTTTTCAGTGCCGAGGGAAAAAATCTTCCATGCACTGTTATCGAAGTGGGTCCTTGTGTGGTTACACAGATCAAGACTTTGGAGAAAGATGGCTACGAAGCTGTACAGTTGGGTTTCCAAGAGAAGAAAGAGAAGCACACGACACAGCCTGAGATGGGTCACTTCAAGAAAGCCGGTGTAGCACCTCAAAGACACTTGGCCGAGTTCAAGAATTTCGAAACTGAGTACAAGTTGGGTGACGTGATCACTGTAGATTTCTTGGAAGACGCAGGTTTCGTGGATGTAGTGGGTACATCAAAAGGTAAAGGTTTCCAAGGTGTAGTAAAACGTCATGGTTTTGGTGGTGTAGGTCAGACTACTCACGGTCAGCATAACCGTGCTCGTAAGCCGGGTTCTATCGGTGCTTGTTCTTACCCCGCAAAGGTATTTAAGGGCATGCGAATGGGCGGCCAGATGGGTAACGAACGTGTAACCGTTCAGAATCTTCAAGTGATCAAGGTAATGCCGGAACACAACCTTTTATTGGTAAAGGGATCTGTTCCAGGAGCAAAAGGTTCAATCTTATTAATTGAAAAGTAATGGAACTGAGCGTATTTAATATTAAAGGTGAAGATACCGGAAGAAAGGTAACTTTGAACGATGCGATCTTCGGCATTGAACCCAACGATCATGCTATTTACTTGGACGTAAAGCAGTATTTGGCAAATCAACGTCAGGGAACGCATAAGTCTAAAGAGAGAAGCGAAGTATCTGGTAGTACACGTAAGCTGATCCGTCAGAAAGGTGGTGGTGGCGCACGTCGTGGTGATATCAACTCTCCGGTGTTGGTTGGTGGTGGCCGTGTATTCGGTCCGAAGCCTCGTGATTATGAGTTCAAGCTGAACAAGAAAGTAAAATCTTTGGCTCGTAAGTCAGCATTGAGCTACAAGGCAAAGAACAATGCGATTGTTGTCGTAGAGGATTTCACAATGGAAGCTCCTAAGATAAAGAATTTATAACAATTGCTAAAAACTTGAAAGTGGCTGATAAAAAGTTACTTATGGTTTTACCGGAGAAGAATAATTTAGTATATTTGTCCGCTCGAAATTTAGAGAAGGCAAGTGTAATAACTGCTTCTGAACTAAATACATACGCTGTGTTAAACGCTGTTAATTTGGTTTTAACGGAAAGTTCAGTCGCTGTTGTTGAACAAAATTTTAAAGCATAAGGAGTAGAATAATGGGAATTATTATTAAGCCTATAGTAACTGAGAAACAAACAGCGATCACAGAGAAATTTCCGAATCGCTATGGTTTTCGTGTTTCTCCTGATGCCAACAAATTGGAGATTAAGAAAGCTGTAGAGGATATGTACAGTGTTACAGTAGTTGATGTTAACACCATCAACTACTCTGGAAAGCGTAAAAGCCGTTATACAAAATCAGGTATCATCAACGGCAAGCAAGCTGCTTTCAAGAAAGCGATCGTAACGTTGAAAGAAGGAGAAACAATTGATTTCTTTAGTAATAATCTAAAAAGAGAAATGGGAATACGTAAATTAAAGCCCACGACACCGGGGCAGAGACACAAAGTTATTGGTGCATTTGATAAAATCACTGCAAGTACACCAGAGAAGTCTCTTGTAGTAGGTAAGAAGAGTACAGGTGGACGTAACAACACTGGTAAGATGACAATGCGTTATATCGGTGGCGGTCACAAACAAAAGTACAGAATTATCGATTTCAAGAGAAACAAAGATGGCATTCCTGCGACAGTAAAGTCTATCGAGTATGATCCTAACCGTTCATCTCGTATCGCTTTGTTGTATTATGCGGACGGAGCAAAGAGCTATATCATCGCTCCGAACGGATTGGAAGTTGGCCAAACAGTGGTTTCAGGTAGCGACGCCGCTCCTGAGGTAGGTAATACTTTGCCTATGGCAAATATTCCCGTTGGTACTATTATTCACAATATTGAGCTTCGTCCTGGACAGGGTGCCAAAATGGTACGTTCCGCAGGTGCATTCGCTCAGCTGACTTCAAAGGAAGGCGCTATGCGATTATTAAGATGCCTTCTGGTGAAACTAGAAAGATTCTTGCGGCTTGTAAGGCTACAATTGGCGCAGTTGGCAATTCAGACCATGCTCTTGAAAAATCAGGTAAGGCCGGTCGCTCTAGATGGTTAGGTCGTCGTCCTCGCAACCGTGGTGTTGTTATGAACCCGGTTGATCACCCAATGGGTGGTGGTGAAGGTCGTTCTTCCGGAGGTCATCCTAGATCCCGTAATGGCTTATATGCTAAGGGCTTGAAGACTAGAGCTCCTAAGAAGCATTCTTCAAAGTATATTATTGAAAGAAGAAAGAAATAATCTGATTAATTAAGTAAACTATGAGTCGTTCGCTAAAAAAAAGGCCCGTATATTAATGTAAAGCTTGAGAAGAAAGTTCTGGCAATGAATGAGTCAGGAAAGAAAGCCGTAGTTAAGACATGGGCAAGAGCTTCAATGATTTCGCCTGATTTCGTAGGCCATACTATTGCAGTTCATAATGGAAATAAATTTATTCCTGTTTTCGTAACCGAGAATATGGTAGGCCACAAGTTGGGAGAGTTCTCACCGACACGTACTTTCCGCGGTCACGCCGGTAACAAGAAGAAATAATATCGGTAGTAACAGGAATTCAGGAATCTGAAAATAAAAAGAATCGAATAAAATGGGTGCTAGAAAAAGAATATCAGCTGAAGCAAGAAAAGAAGCCCAAAAGACCATGTATTTCGCGAAGTTGAACAATGTTCCTACCTCTCCTCGTAAGATGCGTTTGGTAGCAGACATGATTCGCGGTATGGAAGTATTCCGTGCGCTTGGTGTTTTGAAGTTTTCTAACAAGGAAGCTGCAGCAAGAGTAGAAAATTGCTTCGTTCAGCAATCGCAAACTGGGAACAGAAAAATGAACGTAAAGCAGAAGCAGGAGAGTTATGCGTATCTTCAATCAGCGTTGATTGCGCTACTACGTTGAAGAGAATGCGTCCGGCTCCTCAAGGAAGAGGTTACAGAATTCGTAAACGCTCGAACCACGTAACTCTGTTTGTTGATACACTTAGTAAAAACGATAGTCAAAATTAATTTGTAGATGGGACAAAAGGTTAATCCGATTAGTAATCGTTTAGGAATTATCCGTGGTTGGGATTCCAATTGGTATGGCGGTAAGAATTACGGGGATACTTTGCTGGAAGATAGCAAAATCCGTAAATATTTGAATGCCCGTCTTGCAAAAGCTAGTGTATCTCGTATCGTTATTGAACGTACGCTTAAGTTGATCACGATCACTGTTTGTACGTCACGTCCGGGTATCATCATCGGTAAAGGTGGTCAGGAAGTTGATAAGTTGAAGGAAGAGTTGAAGAAGATCACTGATAAAGAAGTGCAGATCAACATCTTCGAGGTGAAGAGACCTGAATTGGACGCTGTTATCGTAGCAAACAACATCGCACGTCAGCTTGAAGGTAAAATCGCATATCGTCGTGCGGTAAAGATGGCTATCGCCTCTACCATGAGAATGGGCGCCGAAGGTATAAAGATTCAAATCTCTGGTCGTTTGAATGGCGCTGAAATGGCTCGTTCGGAAATGTATAAGGAAGGAAGAACTCCGTTGCACACTCTTAGAGCAGATATCGACTATGCTTTGGCTGAGGCCTTGACAAAAGTTGGTTTGCTGGGTGTTAAGGTTTGGATCTGCCGTGGTGAGGTTTATGGCAAGCGCGATCTTGCTCCTTCTTTCACTGCTGCCAAGGAGACAGGCCGTAGAAACGACAATGCCGGTGGCAACAGAGACAAGAACTTCAAGAGAAAAGAGCTAATCGTTAAACGTTAGAATTTAAGTAGAGATGTTACAACCAAAGAAAACCAAGTTCAGAAGACAGCAGAAAGGTCGCATGAAGGGCGAAGCTCAACGTGGCAACCAGCTGGCCTTCGGTTCTTTTGGAATAAAGTCATTAGAGAATAAATGGATTACCGGTCGTCAGATCGAGGCTGCCCGTATCGCCGTTACACGTTATATGCAACGTCAGGGGCAGGTTTGGGTTCGTATCTTCCCGGATAAGCCAATCACGAAGAAGCCTGCAGAGGTTCGTATGGGTAAAGGTAAAGGTAATCCTGAGGGATTTGTTGCGCCTGTTACTCCGGGTCGTCTGATTTTCGAGATCGAAGGTGTTCCCTTTGATATCGCTAAGGAAGCGTTGCGCCTTGCCGCACAAAAACTTCCGGTTACAACCAAGTTTGTTGTGAGACGTGATTATGACATGCAAAATCAAAATGCGTAATTGTTATGAAGATTGCAGAAATTAGAGAACTAAGCACGAAAGAGTTGCTAGAGAGAGTAGATGCAGAGGTTGCGGCCTATGATCAGAAGAAGATTAACCATAGCATCTCGCCTATGGATAATCCTTCTCAGATTAAACAGCAACGCAGATTGATTGCGCGCATGAAAACAGAATTGCGCCAGAGAGAACTTAACAACAAATAATTGAGCCTGATGGAAACTAGAAATTTAAGAAAAGAAAGAACGGGCGTGGTAACGAGCAACAAGATGGATAAAAGCATCACGGTTGCCATTAAATGGAAGGAAAAACACCCCATTTATGGAAAGTTCGTTAATAAGACGAAGAAATATCATGCTCACGACGAAAATAACGAATGCAACATTGGCGATACCGTAAAGATTATGGAGACTCGTCCTTTGAGCAAGACTAAAAGATGGAGATTAGTTCAAATAATCGAAAGGGCTAAGTAAGATGATACAACAAGAATCAAGACTAGTAGTAGCAGATAACAGTGGAGCTAAGGAAGCTTTGTGTATCCGTGTTTTGGGCGGAACGAGAAAGCGTTATGCCACTGTAGGTGATGTGATCGTAGTAGCAATCAAAAGCGTAATCCCAGCTAGCGACGTTAAGAAGGGTGCTGTTTCTAAGGCTATCATCGTTCGTACTAAGAAAGAGATCCGCCGTCCGGATGGTTCTTATATCCGTTTCGATGATAACGCTTGCGTATTATTGAATGCCGGTGGCGATATCCGTGGTAGCCGTATCTTCGGTCCGGTTGCCAGAGAGCTTCGTGCAACAAACATGAAAATTGTATCACTTGCACCTGAAGTGCTTTAATCTCGTAAAATTTAAAGTAATGAGTAAATTACATATCAAAAAAGGCGATATAGTATTTGTTAATGCCGGCGAGGACAAAGGTAAGACAGGTCGTGTTTTACAGGTACTTGTAAAAGATAATCGTGCGATTGTCGAAGGTATTAATGTGGTATCAAAGCATACCAAGCCTAATGCGAAGAATCCTCAAGGAGGAATCGAAAAGAAGGAAGCTCCTATTCATCTTTCTAACCTTAACGTGGTTGACCCGAAATCTGGTAAAGCTACACGTATCGGCCGTAAGTTGAATGAGAAGGGTGCTTTAGTGCGTTATTCTAAAAAATCAGGGGAGGAAATTAAGTAATGAGCAATACTGCCAGTCTTAAGAAAGAATACCAAGACAGAATTGTTCCTGCCTTAACGAAGGAGTTCGGTTACAAATCCGTGATGCAGGTACCTGTTTTGAAGAAAATCGTGATTAATCAGGGATTAGGTATGGCTACGGCTGACAAGAAGATCATCGATATCGCTATCAGCGAGTTGTCTACGATCACCGGTCAAAAAGCTGTCGCTACCGTATCTAAAAAGGATATCTCTAACTTTAAGTTGCGTAAGAAGATGCCGATCGGTGTGATGGTGACATTACGTCGTGAGCAGATGTACGAGTTCTTGGAGAGACTTGTTCGTGTCGCTCTTCCTCGTATCCGCGACTTCAAGGGAATTGAGAGTAAGTTAGACGGAAGAGGCAATTATACACTCGGTATTCAGGAACAAATCATTTTTCCTGAAATAAATATCGATAATATTACCAAAATATTGGGAATGAATATTACCTTTGTGACCTCTGCGAAAACAGACGAAGAAGGTTATGCTCTTTTGAGAGAATTTGGATTGCCTTTTAAAAACGGAAAAAAAGACTTAAGTAGTTATGGCTAAGGAATCAATGAAGGCCCGTGAGGTTAAAAGAGCAAAGCTTGTTGCTAAGTATGCCGCTAAAAGAGCTCAGCTTAAGGCAGAAGGTAACTATGAGGCTTTGCAGGCTTTACCTAAAAATGCTTCTCCTGTACGTTTGCACAACCGTTGCAAGATTACAGGACGTCCGAAAGGTATGTACGCCAGTTCGGTATTTCTCGTATCCAATTGCGTGAAATGGCATCTAATGGTTTAATCCCGGGTGTAAAGAAAGCAAGTTGGTAAGAGTTTTTTTAGTTTAAATATTGTCCGGGTGGCCGGATCAATTTAATTAATTATTTATATGACAGATCCTATTGCAGATTATTTGACAAGATTGCGTAACGCAATCAAAGCGAAGCACAGAGTTGTTGAGGTGCCGGCGTCAAATTTAAAGAAAGAGATCACTAAGATCCTTTTCGACAAGGGCTACATTCTTAATTTTAAGTTTGTAGAGGATGGTCCTCAAGGTACGATCAAGATCGCCTTGAAGTATGACCTAGTAAACAAAGTTAATGCGATTAAGAAACTTGAGAGAGTTTCTACGCCCGGTTTGCGTAAGTACACTGGTTACAAAGAAATGCCGAGAGTATTGAATGGTTTAGGTATTGCTGTTCTTTCTACTTCTAAAGGTGTGATGACTGACAAAGAGGCCCGCGATCTGAAGATCGGTGGCGAGGTATTATGTTACGTTTATTAATTAGGAGGGAAGAAGAATGTCAAGAATAGGAAAATTACCAATTCATGTACCGGCTGGTGTTACAGTTACAATTAAGGATAATGTAGTAACAGTTAAAGGCCCTAAAGGTGAACTTGTACAGGAAGTGAATCCTGATATTAACGTTACTTTGGAAGACGGAGTTATCCATTTAACAAGACCTACTGATGATAAGAATCATCGTGCGTTACACGGTTTGTATCGTTCTTTGATCAACAACATGGTTGTTGGCTGCTCAGAGGGATATAAGAAGGAGCTTGAGTTAGTAGGTGTTGGTTACCGTGTTTCAAATACAGGTCAGTTATTGGATCTTTCTTTAGGTTATACTCACAATATCTATTTGCAGTTGCCGAAGGAAGTGAAAGTTGAGACGAAGTCTGAGAGAAATAAGAACCCTCTTATTATCCTTGAGTCGGCTGACAAACAATTATTAGGTCAGATTTGTGCGAAGATCCGTTCATTCAGAATGCCTGAACCGTATAAAGGTAAGGGTATTAAGTTCGTGGGTGAAGAGATTCGCAGAAAGTCTGGTAAGTCAGCAGGTAAGTAATCTACGTAAACTGAAATTATCATGACAACGAAGCTAGAAAGAAGATTAAAAATAAAAGCAGGCGTACGCGGCAAAATCTCAGGAACTACTGAGCGTCCGCGCCTGACTGTGTTTAGAAGCAACAAGCAAATCTACGCACAGGTGATAGATGATACTAACAGGCAAGACTTTAGCCGCTGCTTCATCTTTGAAATTAGATGTTAAGGCTCCGAAAAAGGAGATCGCTGCTAAGGTTGGTGAATTAATCGCTAAAGGCGCTCAGGAAGCTGGCGTTCAGACAGTGGTTTTCGACCGTAATGGTTACCTGTATCACGGGAGAATTAAAGAATTAGCAGATGCTGCACGTAACGGCGGCCTTAAATTTTAATGAAGATGGCAAATAATAGAGTTAAATCGACCAACGACTTAGAGTTGAAGGACAGACTGGTTGCAATCAACCGTGTAACTAAGGTTACAAAAGGTGGACGTACATTCAGTTTGCTGCTATCGTTGTAGTAGGAAACGAGGATGGTATCGTTGGTGGGGATAGGTAAGCCGGTGAGGTAACGACAGCTATCGCTAAAGGTGTAGAAGCTGCTAAGAAGAACTTGATCAAGGTTCCGGTACACAAAGGTACGATCCCTCACGAACAATTAGCTAAATTCGGTGGTGCTCAAGTGCTGATTAGACCGGCATCTCACGGTACCGGTGTTAAGGCTGGTGGTGCTATGCGTGCCGTATTGGAGAGCGTAGGTATTACAGACGTTTTGGCAAAATCTAAAGGTTCTTCCAACCCTCATAACTTGGTGAAAGCTACTATGCTGCGCTAGGTGAGTTGAGAAGCCCGTTCGATGTTGCTCAGAACAGAGGTGTTGCTGTTGAAAAAGTATTTAGAGGTTAATTAGGGGGGATAAGTTTATGGCGACTATTAAAGTAAAGCAAGTTAAAAGTAGAATTAAATGCCCGAAAGACCAAAAGAGAACGCTTGACGCACTAGCTGAGAAAGATGAACCAGATTGTAGAGCATGAAGCTAATCCGGCGATCTTAGGTATGGTTGAGAAAGTGAAACATTTGGTTTCTGTAGAAAAGTAATAATTGGTTGAAAAAATAAATTATACGATATGAATTTATCAAATTTAAAACCGGCTGAAGGATCTACCAAGACCAGAAAAAGAATCGGACGTGGTCCGGGTTCAGGATTAGGCGGAACTTCAACAAGAGGTCATAAAGGTGCCAAGTCTAGATCTGGCTACAAGAACAAGATTGGTTTCGAAGGTGGTCAGATGCCTATTCAAAGACGTTTGCCTAAATTCGGTTTCAAGAATATTAACCGTGTAGAATATAAAGCTATTAATATCGATACTTTGCAACAAATGGCAGAGGCTAAGCAATTGACTAAGATTGGTATTAATGAATTGATGGAGGCGGTTTCATCTCTTCTTCTCAAGTGGTTAAAATTCTTGGTAACGGTAGCTTGACTGCTAAGTTAGAGGTTGAGGCTCACGCTTTCTCTAAGAGCGCAGAGGCAGCTATCCAAGCCGCAGGTGAACAGTCGTTAAACTCTAAGTCATGAGAGCTGTTGAAACAATCAAGAATATCTGGAAGATTGAGGATCTGAGAAATCGGATCCTCACCACTCTTTTATTGGTGGCTATATACCGTTTTGGTACGTATGTAGTGCTTCCGGGTATCGATCCCAAAGCGTTAACCGCTTTACAGGAGCAGACAAGAGGCGGATTGCTTGCACTGTTGGATATGTTCTCAGGTGGAGCCTTTTCTAACGCATCTATTTTTGCGTTGGGAATCATGCCATATATCTCCGCTTCAATTGTTATGCAGTTGTTAGCCATCGCAGTTCCTTCTTTCCAAAAATTGCAGAGAGAGGGTGAGAGTGGCCGTAGAAAAATCAATCAGTGGACTCGTTACTTGACGATAGCGATCTTGTTATTCCAAGGTCCTACTTACTTGGTGAATTTAAGCGTTCAGCTTAAGGCTGCCGGCGCTGCTTTACCGGGTGGTATTTGGTTCACGATCTCATCTACGATCATCTTGGCTGCGGGAAGTATGTTTATCTTATGGCTAGGTGAAAGAATTACAGATAAAGGTGTTGGAAATGGTATTTCATTTATCATTTTAGTTGGTATTATAGCCCGTCTGCCGCACTCTTTGTTCCAAGAATTCGTTTCTAGAACAAGTGAGAAAACCGGTGGTCTGGTTATGTTCTTATTTGAGATGTTGTTCCTTTTGCTTGTTATCGCTGGTGCGATCTTATTGGTACAAGGTACTCGTAAGGTCCCCGTGCAATATGCGAAAAGAATTATCGGTAATAAACAATATGGTGGCGCGCGTCAGTATATCCCTCTGAAGGTGAATGCCGCTAACGTAATGCCTATCATCTTGCTCAGGCGATCATGTTTATTCCTATCTCAATTGTAGGTTTCTCTAGTACGGGAGAGCAGAGCGGTTTTTGGGCTGCTTTCATGGATAATACGGGATTTTGGTACAACTTCGTGTTTGCGGTGTTGATTATCCTGTTTACGTATTTCTATACGGCTATTACGATCAATCCGACCCAGATGTCAGATGATTTGAAGAGAAACAATGGTTTTATTCCGGGTGTGAAACCGGGTAAGAATACCAAAGACTATCTGGATACCATTATGGACCGTATTACTTTGCCGGGTGCTTTTTTCCTTGCGTTGGTTGCTATCATGCCCGCTTTCGCTAGAATTGCCGGTGTAAGTATGGAGTTCTCCCAATTCTTTGGTGGTACATCTTTGTTGATTTTGGTTGGTGTGGTGTTGGATACATTGCAGCAAGTTGAAAGTCATTTACTAATGCGTCATTATGACGGTTTGTTGAAGTCAGGAAGAATTAAAGGCCGTACAGGCTCTGTTGCCGCTTATTAATAGAATGATCTATTTAAAGACAGATGAAGAGATTGAGTTGATGCGTGAGGCTAATCAACTGGTAGGTAAGACACTTGGCGAGGTAGCTAAGCATATTGTCCCCGGAGTCTCCACACTTCAACTTGATAAGGATTGCGGAAGAGTTCAATTAGAGATAATGGTGCTGTTCGGCTTTTTTGGGATATGGTGGTTTCCCTAATTCAATATGTGCCTCAGTGAATGATCAGGTGGTGCATGGTATTCCTTCTTCTAAGATGATCTTGAAAGAGGGTGACGTGATCTCTGTGGATTGTGGGACGATATTGAATGGTTTTGTCGGTGACTCCGCTTACACTTTCTGTGTAGGTGAGGTTGCGCCGGAAGTGAAGAAATTGTTGAAAGCGACGAAGGATTCACTTTATTTAGGTATCCAATGTGCTGTTGAAGGTCACCGTTTGGGTGATATCAGTAATGCGATTCAGACTTATTGCGAGTCTCAAGGTTACTCTGTCGTAAGAGAGCTGGTGGGACATGGTATAGGTCGGAAAATGCATGAGGAACCGGAAGTGCCTAATTATGGCAGACGTGGATGCGGACCGTTATTGCGTAACGGAATGTGTATCTGCATCGAGCCGATGATCAACATGGGAAGCAAGAACGTTGCATTTGAGAAAGACGGATGGACGGTTCGCACAAAGGACAGAAAGCCTTCTGCTCATTTCGAGCATTGTATCGCTATACGTCCGGATGGTCCCCAGATCTTATCTTCATTTAAGTTTTTAGAGGAAGTTCTAGGAGAAAACGCAATTTAATTGGATTTATATGGCTAAACAATCAGCAATAGAGAAAGATGGAGTAATTGTAGAAGCATTGTCAAACGCGATGTTTCGTGTAGAATTGGAGAACGGACATGAAATTACCGCTCATATCTCAGGAAAGATGCGTA
>ENA-OQEB01000626-OQEB01000626.1-human-gut-metagenome-genome-assembly--contig:-NODE-626-length-14355-cov-3.670860_pt1 | contig 14355 bp, 20 predicted proteins | sample MGYA00242787_ERZ504619 | MGnify/ENA primary metagenome ERZ504619 (study PRJEB26092, sample SAMD00036317) | human gut metagenome | host: Homo sapiens | study: EMG produced TPA metagenomics assembly of... | reverse complement strand
TGTTCGCCCATTAAAGCGGTACGCGAGCTGGGTTCAGAACGTCGTGAGACAGTTCGGTCCCTATCCGGCGTGGGCGTAGGATATTTGAGAGGAGCTGTCCTTAGTACGAGAGGACCGGGATGGACTGACCTCTGGTGTACCGGTTGAACCGCCAGGTTCACGGCCGGGTAGCCAAGTCGGGAAGGGATAAACGCTGAAGGCATCTAAGCGTGAAGCCCCCCTCAAGATGAGATATCCCATTCGAAAGAAGTAAGACCCCTTGAAGACGACGAGGTAGATAGGGCAGGGGTGGAAGTGCCGTAAGGCATGGAGCTGACTGTTACTAATCGGTCGAGGGCTTGACCTGAAATGCAAAACAAAAGTTTTGCAGAAAATGGTTGTGTTCGGAAAGAAAGTATGGTATGATGTATAGATGTTAAGTGTATGCGGTTTTGAAGGTATATCTAGCGTAGGGGATTGGTCAAATGGTATGATAGGGGTCTCCAAAACCTTTGGTGGGAGTTCGATTCTCTCATCCCCTGTATCTGAAAGCTCGCAAAGCCTTTAAAATGGAGGGTTGCGAGCACTTCTCTTTTTACCAATTTAAAAAGGTAATCAAGAAGGTAATCAACAATGTGTTGATTGCCTTTTTTGATACCTTAAAAGACACATATGACACCAAAAAAGTTATTTTTATATAATATGCACAAATAAATTTGTGAATTATAAACAAATAAAAAGAAGCACCGACCTTTCGAAAGAGAGATCAGTGCTTCTCGTTATTTTAAGATTTATTTTTGAATTTCACCACAGATCGAGCAAACATTCTGTTTGATGGTTTCATCCCAAGCTTCCTTGTCAACGACTTTAACCTGCTCATCCCAAGCTTCTTTGTCAACGATGGTCTCTGTCCATGCTTCTTTGTCTACTACTTTTACCTGCTCAGACCAAGCTTCTTTATCGACAACTTTAACCTGCTCATCCCAAGCTTCCTGGTCTACTACCCATTCGTCCCACGCGGCTTTGGTTTCTACCCAAACCTGCTCATCGTAGGCTTCCTTATCTACAATTTTTACAACTTTATTTGCATAAGCTATCGACTCTCCGCGCTCAGCATGGTATTCTATATGTGCATCAATATTTCTCTCCATGAATGCTCCGCACAGACCACACACTGTGTGGAGCTCTTCATGTGATACCTCATCATGATGAATTGTATTGTAATACCCTTCAGCCTTATGATGGACAGTATGACCTACTTCCTCATGGTGAATAGTCTCCATGTGACTCTCTTCTGGATGATTTACGGTCTTATAATGGAACTCCTCCGCATGATCAACGGTATGAGTTACAGCCGGATGTTTAACGGTTTTATAATGGTATTCTTCCTCGTGATGAATCGTCTTCGTTTCAGCTACCCAGTTATGTGTATGCTGATCTTTTTTTGCGTCTTTTATCCATTTTCCGGACTTATCTACATAATACCCATCAATCCACGTATCTACAGCCATTTCACCCTTCGCATTCATATAGTAGTAGTTGCCGTCAATCCAATGCCAGCCCTCACCATATCGCTCTCCGGTTGTCTTATCCATGTAATACCAGATGTCATTGATCTTCTTCCAGCCGGTTACCATCCAGCCTTCGTTATCGAATCTATAGTATTTTCCATTGATAAGTTCCCAATCATTCTTTGTATAGCTGCCGTCGGCATGGCGATACCATTTGCGGTTTCCGCTGGTGATCCATTTGTCCGTCGGTTTTTCTTTGTTTGGAATCCAGACACCGGATGCATCAACATAATAATTGTCAATCCATGTGTTAGTTGCCATCGTGCTGTCACTCTGGAAATAATACCATTTTCCATCTGCTTTCAGCCACTCGTTCTGGTAGCTGCGCTGTTATCATGCAGATAATATTTCTTTCCGCCGGAAGTATACCAGCAGTTTTTATAAGCCCCGCCCCAGCTGCGGAAGAAATAGAGCTTTCCGCCGTCAGTAAAGGCTTCATTGGCTTTCATACTGCCGTCACTGTTCAGATAATAAAGATTCTTATCCCATGTCTGCCATCCGGTTGCGATCCGTCCGTCTTTTGCAAGTTTCCATGTGCCGTCCAGTGAAATCCACTGGGTATTGGTTACATCTGCATTGCTGTTGAAGGTATAGCTTCTTCCGTTGATCTTTGCAGAACGATTCTTGTATGCCCCGCCCCAACTGCACAAATAGCGGATTTTTCCACTGTCATCCAGCCGCCACTCGTTGCTTCTCATGGTTCCGTCACTGTTCAGATAGTATTTACTTCCCTGCCATTCCTGCCAGCCAGTCGCAATCTTTCCATCTTTTGCCAGATACCAGTTGCCGCCTTTTACGATCCACTGGGAACCCTGCATTTTGCTGTCAGCGCCGAAGGTGTAGCTTCTTCCGTTGATGACAGCGTTACAGTTCTTGTAAGCACCGCCCCAGCTACGGAAATAGTAGATACTTCCGTCGGTGTCGATCATCCATTCATTTGCTTTCATGGTTCCGTCACTATTCAGATAGTAGCGTTTTCCATCCCATTCCTGCCATCCGGTGGCTTTCACGCCGTCTTTGTAAAAGTACCACTTGCCGGATTCTTTTACCCAGCCCGTCTTTACGGCAGCGTTTACCGTCTGCGCCGACAGCATCGGAGCCGCCTTCATTGCGATCGGAGCAGCAAGCAGCACCGCGCCGGTCATAGTTACAGTTGCAATTTTCTTTGAGTTCTTTTTTCATGTGATTTCCTCCTTAGTAACACGAAAAATAAAATAACATATGTAATTTTATAATTACAGTATAGTCAATTAAACGACAATAGTCAAGAAAGAAAGCAGTTAAGATAACGATGATAGTTAAATGAACGACTCTATTCTATGATAATTGCTAAGGAGGAAAATGCCATGATTGACTATACACCATTTTGGGAAACTTTAAAGAAATCGAAAGAGTCAACTTATACATTGGTAATGAAACATCATATGTCTAGTTCAACGATACATAAGCTTAGAAACAATAAGGCAGTAACAACGACAACGCTCAATGATCTTTGCAGAATTTTAAACTGTAGGCTGGAAGAAATTGCACAGTATATACCATCTGACGAAGACCAAGAACTTTAAAAAGATAAGGGAATGGATTATTTAAAGAAAATTAAAAAAAAGGAGAAAAGGAAAATGGCAAATGAAGAGAACAAAGGTTACAAAGAGTTTATGGAGTTTGTGGAATCCGCAACGAAGGAACAGATTATGGATGGTATTTACAGAGTCATTCCCCAGATGTGTACGGAGGACACGTGCAGAATTTAAAGAGCGGCTGGATAATTTGACAGACACATTGAACTATATGAGCCAGTGGAACCGCGTATGTGAACTTTTGCAGGAGTGTAAAGAAAAGTGGAATAAATACAGTAGTGAACTTTATACATATGAAGATTATTTGAAAATCAGAAAATTTAGAGAGCAGTATGATTCCGAAGGCGGAAAAGAAGGGAACGGGTTTTTCGTTTCCAGAGTATCTTCCGGGGGGAAGCGAAAGGAATCTCAGATAAAATAATTAATTCGTCAAGAAAGAAAAGAGAAATGCCAATACCACCATCTGACTTTTATGAAACAATGGAAGAAGTATTAAAGGCAGCTGAGCCAGCGCGGCAGGGGTTAAAATGTGCAAGGGTGGAAGCACTGCGGGAACTCTTAACAATGTTAGTTTTTAATATCGAGTCGGACGGAACGAGCAAATACGGCGATTACAATCTTATGATTTATGATGTAGAAGCAAGAAAAGCCGATCATAAGAAAAACGGAAATAAAATTGCTTTCTATACCTTCCGGTATGGGATTGAGGAAGTAAGAAAGAAGAGCGAGGAACTGCTGGAAGAACTGCATGACATACATAACAGTGTGACCGAACGTAGAAAGAAAATAGAACAATAAAATAGAAACACATCATCGGAGCATCCAAGAAGGATGCTCTTTTTTAATGCTTTTCTATACACAGATTATCTGGGGAAAAAGGAAGGAATTATTTTTAAAGAAATCTATTTTACAATAGACTCACCGGTAAAAAAAAAATAACAGCAAAGGATAAATATATCAGCGCTGGTATACAGGTGAGTATACCATGAGAAGTAAAGGATTTAAATACACAGATGACGAAGTAAAGGCATTCGTTGACAACGTGTATGCTATTATGGGCAAAAATTCATTCGGTACACAAGAAGCTTTTGCAGCGAGAATAGGCGTTTCGGATGGCACATTACGAAAATACTTGAATGGTCGTATTGAAACTATTCAGTATGCAACGGTACGGGAGATTTGTAAGGTAGGGCATATGAGCGAGAAGGAATTATTTGGAGAAACAAGAAGCTCCGAGGGGTTAGAAATAGTTGAAAAACTTGATTTTTGTTCGAAATTTTTGAAGAAAGGGGATAAAGAATTTATAAATAAACTGTTGGAGCTGGTCATAACGTATATGACCGAAAGCCGCAAAAAATAAGGGGAGAGGAAAGTACAGGGCGAATCTTTTGCGGAAAGATTGAGCTATAATACCCTTATCAGCTGATACAAGTAACACGTAAACAATAGGAATGCGAATCCTAACCATGACAGATAAAATATCAGCCCTGCGAGGGCAAAAGAGGGTTTACGAACTGCATTCCGTCATAATAAAAGGAGATAAGCATGACGATTTTAAATCGAAAAGCGATTCCGTTTGAAATCATTTTCAAAGAGCCGATCTTTCTTCTGTTTGCAGTTGCTGAGGTCTATAAATATGTAGACGGCGAGAAAACAGACGAGATCATTGGCTACGCATACGAGGTTTGTGACACTACAAATTTCGATAAATTCCGCGTCCGTGTTCTGGATGCCAACAAACCGCACATCGAGAACGAGGAAGTACAGGCGATGCGGGAAGCAGGAGAGCGCGTCTTTGTGGAGTTTGTAGGCGGCATTGACACGCCGTATCAGCGGACAGAGTACAAAGACAACATCACCGTCCGATCATTAGAAGATTCTTTTACCGCTGATGCGGTGAAGATCTCGGAACGCCAGACGTTATAACAGCGTAACTATGGGGATGCAAAAAAATATATTGCATCCCCATAACAAAAGAAAAAGGAGCAAGAGAAAAATGGCTGCTAATGTAAGTGAAATTATTAATAACGTTTTTGAAAAGGTATTTGAGAACCCGGAGATCAGCTTTTCACATCCGAACCGGACGTTTCAGTATGCCGTCCGTCATGGAAAACTGAACGAAGACTACCTTGCAATGAATGAGGATGCGTTGGAAAGAAAACTCAAAACCGGAATTGCGCAGGCGATCGTGAAAGAGTTTCCGGCGTGTGATCCAGATGTCCGGGTGACAGTTTTTTATGACGATCCGCACGAAAAAAGAGTGTATAACGTGAAGTGCAGCATTGCAATTTACTATTCTTTTGCAGAAAGAGCGGACAATATCGGCAGCACAGAGATTGTTCTTTCCGAGGAAGAAGGAAAGAAGCTGCTGAAAGAAACGCTCAAACGGATGGAAGATCAGCTTGGCACTGAGATCGAAGTGGCATGGGGCTATGAAACATACTGCGGCGCAGACTGGATGGATACGGGCATTGCAATCGCTGGCGAAGAGCTGGTATACGACCCGGAAAATCCAGATCTGGAAGAGCAGACCTTGGAAGGATACAAGAATCTGTTCGAACGCAGTATGCGCCAGTGTCTGAATGCTGCATTCCCGGAACAGGAGTGGGAAGTGGATGCAATGTTGAAGCGTGACAAGAGAGATGAAGATACCTTTACCGTCAATGCAGGAATCAAGAGGGTGGAAGTATGATAAGTAATGAATACGGTATGTCCTGCGATTTACAGAGCGCGATTGCCCTGTATGTTGCCGGAAAATTATTTGTGAAAGTAAAAGAATCTGATGATATAGAGAGCATAGACGATGGTTACACATCCGTGTCCTGCTGGGACTTAAAACCGGCATATAGAAGTTTAAGCAACAAGGCAGTCGAGTACATCGTAGAGGGTATGATTTCGCAGATACTCTATAAAAACTTCTTTGGATGCAGGTTTGCAGTCAATGCCCGTGTGGTCAGGCTGGGCAGGAGCGATGCGTACCCGGAAGAACCGGATTATTCGATCAATGTTTTAATTACATTAGGAGGAGAAAAGGTATGGTGAATATAATATTCTTTTTATTAGTAATGCTGTTTTGGTACGGTGTGGCGGTATGTGTCGTACAGACGGTAAAACACTGCACAACCAGAGAAGCTGCGTCATTCTGCATTCGGAAAATCAAAGAATTGTTTGCATGGAGCTGGAAAGAAGCGTTTGCAAAGCCGCCGGTTCCGTATATGACGCACATCGGATGGGATGGGGAAAGACAGTGCTTCAATCCAAAAGTTGCAGACGAGGAACTTGTGGAGCTTGGCAAACTGTTCCAGTTTTTTCGGTGCATCGACATCCGGTATAATGAGAACATTTATGCCTATCGGATTTCCATCGTTTACGGGGATGCCGGACAGAAAAATTCAGAGGAATTTAAAACACTGGTCACAAAGGTGTTGGGCGGCTGCCTTGCAGACCATATGATGAAATATGGAGTGTGGCGCGGTGAAAACAGTTCGTTGTTCATGGTGACTTTATACTCAGAATATATGGAGATTGCCATAGCGCGTAATGATGCGGGAAAAAGCTGGTGGAATCCCTTAGAAAGAAACGGGAACAGGCAAAAATTGAAGACCAGAGAAAGACGCAGGGCATCTGCACACTGGAAGAGGTGTGGGGAGAAAACGAAGGGGATCGGATGACGTGGGGATACGATGCGAAAATAGCACATCAGTATCAGACAAAATCATCCATTCAGACAGAGATAGACACCCATTGCCATGCACTGATTACGGGAAGTTCCGGTTCTGGAAAATCAGTAGCGGTTTCGTATCTGCTCGGCAGAAGATTACAGGCAGACCCGGATACACGCGTATTTGTCTGCGACTATAAAAACTCCGAAGATTTCCGGTTCTTAAATGGCTATGAGAACTATTATACGGGCGAACAGTGTTATGACGGCATCATGGCGTTTTACCAGAGGTCCATGAAACCAGAGAGTCCGGCGGAGCAGAAAAAGAACGGTATCTGCTGGTCTTCGACGAGTACCCGGCATTTTTGAACCGCTTGCAGATGCTGGACAAGCAGAATAAAGAGAAAAGGGCTGCGGATGTCATGAATGCGGTATCAGAAGTTCTGATGCTGGGCAGGGGCTTGCATTTTGGAATCTGGATTGTAACGCAGCGGCAGATGCCGCCCTGTTCGCAAATGGCAGCCGGGATAATTTCATGTGCATCCTTGCGCTGGGAAGACTCAGCAAAGAGCAGAAAAATATGCTGTTCAGCGGCGAGGAGCTGCCGGAACGGAGCTATCAGCAGGGAGAGGGCGTTATCCTGCTGGACGGTCGGGAAGTAGAAGAAGTCAAGATTCCGTGGGTTACGGATGTTCCGGGATGGAGAAAGCACATGCTGGATACCCTCGAGCAGAGCGCGGACGGTAACGTCCGGCGCGAAGGCTGAGAGGGGATGCAAGCGGGGGTATAGTATTACCCCGCTTGCACAAAAAGCCCACCACCACTCAAAAAATCCAGTATCTATGCGGCTTTCCAGCCTCAAAACCCTGTTCGCAGACCATAAACAAAAGAAACACAAAAGAAATAAAACACGAAAGGCAAAAATTTCCCATGAACCATTAAGAGAAACCGAAATAAGAACCCGAAGACAATGGAACGCACAAAGGAGAAATAACAAATGGTCGAAGAAAAGACAGAGACAGAGAAGAAAAACGCCGCCACAGAGGAGATAAAGGAAGAACGAGAAGCCACGGAGGAGCCGGAAAAACCACGGAAATCGAGGATGGACGGCATCCAGCGGCAGGCGTTTCTTTTAACCATCAACAACCCGCAGAAGTACGACATGGAACATGAAAAAATAAAACAAAATCTGGTGATGAATTTCCCGACGCTCAAATTCTTCTGCATGGCGGATGAAATCGGAGAACAGGGAACCTACCATACACACGTATACATCCATTTCAATTCCCGGGTACGGGTTGGAAAAATAAAAAAATATTTCCCATCCGCGCACATTGACATAGCAAATGGAACCGCGAAAAATAACGTGGAATACGTCAAAAAGAGCGGCAAATGGAAAGACACCGAAAAGGCAGAAACCAGCGTCCCGAACACCTATGAGGAATGGGGGACGATGCCGACACAAAAAGGCAGACGTTCCGATCTGGAAGACCTCATGCAGATGGTAGAAGCCGGATATACGGTAACGGAAATTTTACAGGAAAACAACGACATGATCCTTTACATGGATAAAATCGAGAAAATCCGACAAGCGTTTCTGAATGAAAAATTCAAGGGAAAACGTAGACTGGATCTGCACGTTACCTATATCTGGGGAGCGACGGGAAGGGGAAAAACGAGATCCATTATGGACGCATACGGAGACAGCAACGTTTATCGCGTGATCGAAAATGGAGGAGGGCATCCCTTTGACCAATACGACGGTCACGCGGTCATGGTATTCGAAGAGTTCCGCAGCTCCTTCAAAATATCGGACATGCTCAACTATCTGGATGTATACCCGGTGACGCTCCCGGCGAGATACTGCAATAAAGTCGTTTGCTATAGCAGGGTATTCATAACAACGAATATCCCGCTGGAAGACCAGTATACAGAGGTACAGAAGGAAAGCCCGGAAACGTGGGCGGCATTCCTACGCCGGATTCATGAAGTGCAGGTGTATCTGGAAGACGGAACCATTGTGAAATACGATTCGGTCGAAAAATATCTGAACCGGAACAAAGAGTTTCACAAACTGGAACCCGCGGACGAATGCCCTTTTAAATAGGAAGTGAGGGAAAGAGATGGACGAAAGAAACAAGGACGAAGAGCAGGGCGTGAAAAAGAAAAAATATATCGTTCCGGAAGAAATCGAACTCGAAGAGGGGTAGAGTTCCGGCGGGTATATGACTGGCTGCCTTATACCTACTGGCGAATCTTGCGAGTGATGAAAGAGCTTGGCTGGGATATGATACAGATCTGGCAGGGATACAAGGCAAACCGCCGCCCGGGATACTGTGAGAAATACCGCATCGTGGAGCATGAAACCGGAAGAGTGATCCGGGAGGAGGTAACCATTTATCAGATACAAAAAGCATTCGCACACGAGGAAGTCCCATTGGAAGATAAGCAGACAGAGAAATATCAGCGGAAAAGCTGTTAATCGCAGCCGGAGAAAAAGAAAAATGGAAGCAGCGCCCTGCCAATGAGAAGGTATGGAACCCGGCGGCAAAGGAGTTTTATATGAAATACATAAAAGAAGACCCCACCGACGGGGAGCCGGGGACAGAAGAAAACGAGCCGGAATAAAAGAAAAAAAAGAGACAACAAAAGAAAAAGTAAGAGGCTTATCCGGTCTATTCCAGATAAGCCTTTTGCAGAAAGGAAAAGCCAGATCAGCACGCCATCGTAACGTATCGCAAAGTAAAAGTAAGGGAAGAAGGATGTTGATAAATGGCAGGCAGGAACATGGCAGCGTAGTTTTATGGAAGTTTCAGATGCAGAATTATTGCATTTTGTAACCGAAAATGGTATTGTTAATGTAAGAGAAGTGCTCGCATCATATGAGATGAAAAAATATGAAGAATTATTAGCAATGCATCCATATGATGTATGGCAAGGAAAAAACGGAAGCTGGTATACATATCTACCAGATAAGAAAAAAGGAAGGATTCTAAAAAAACGAGCCACAGAAGAAAAAATAAAAGATTGTATAGTTGAATTTTACAATAACAATCCAACTATAGAAGAAGTATTCGAAGAGTGGATCGAAAGAAAACTGGAATACAAAGAAATTCAAAAGGGAAGTGACAGATCGTTACACAACAGACTTTGAACGATTTTTCATTAAAACAAAATTTGCGGAAAAAAAGATAAAAGAAATTAGTAGTGACGAATTGGAAGAATTTATTCGCAAACAAATAGCGGAACAAAATCTTACAATGAAAGCTTACTCTGGTTTAAGAGTTATCATCCGTGGAATATGGAAGTGGGCAAAGAAAAGAAAATGCACAGACATTTCGATTTCTAAGTTTTTCGGAGATTTGGATCTTTCGAGAAAAATATTTAAAAAAACAGTAATAGAAAAAGAAGATCAAGTATTTGCAGAAAACGAAATTCCAATCATTGTAGATTATCTGAAAAGGAATGTAACAATTTGGAATCTTGGAGTTTTACTGGTGTTGCAAACAGGTGTCAGAGTTGGAGAACTTTCAGCATTGAAACCCGGGGACTGGGATGGCGGCAATATTTTGAAAGTCCGTAGGACAGAGATCCGTTATAAAAATGAAGACGGAAAGAATGTTGTTGACGTACGTGAATTTGCCAAAACAGAAGCTGGTATGCGTGATATTATTTTATCAGACGGAGGAGTAGAAACGATGCGTATGATAAAAGAAATCAATCCGTCGGGTGAATACTTGTTTGAAAATGAAAAAGGAAAACGAATCCGGGGAAACACATTTAATAAAAGATTGGATCTTGTATTGAAGGCGGTGGGGCTGCATCACAGATCCATTCACAAAGGAAGAAAGACGTATGGAACAACATTGATTGATGCTGGATGTGAAGATTCTTTAGTCATGAATCAGTTGGGACATAGACGATAGAAACGAGTAGAAAATATTATTACTTTTCAAACCGAACAAGGGAACATCAAATAGAAGAGATAAAAAAGGCTGTAAATATATAGTTTTGGGGAAAAAGGTAATCATAAGGTAATCAAGAAAACTGAATATAGAGTCACTGTTGAATACATTAAAAAAGCTGATGGTTACGCGGTTTTTTAGTTATAGGGGCATTGAGAAGAATGAAAAAAACCGGATTCGATTCTCTCATCCCCTGTATTAGGAAAGAGTGAAGATACAAAATCTTCACTCTTTTTTCGTATTGTTTAAAAGAAAAGTCTAACAGAACAGGATTTACAGAATTTTAAGATATTTTTGTAAAGCAGGACTGTTTTTTATGGTGTAAATAAGGTACAATAGAGCCACAGAACATATTCAAAAATAATGAAAAATGAAACATGAGAAGGGAGTGGGTGTAACGTGAGCAGAGAAAAGAATGGAAGCCGCGGCACGGTAAAAGCTGTCATTTATCTTCTGATCGTAGTAATCCTTGCTGGAATGGTTGTTTATCTGACGCAGTCGTTGCGGCGGGACCGGGAGCCGGAGATTACGGGGACGTTTATTGACAGCAAGCTGGAGGCGGCGGGGGAGCTGACGTCGGCGAAGATGATTTATAACGGGCTGATTCATTACTCGGACGGTCGATTCCGTTTCTGACGCAGAAGGCGTTTAATATGACATACCGTGCAGAGGTACGTGCGGGCGTGGATCTCTCGAAGGCGAATACGGAGGTGACGGATTCAGAAGTAACAGTTACACTTCCGGCAGTGGAGATTTTTGATATTTCCATCGACAATGATTCCATCCAGTATTACGATGAGAAGGCAGCGCTTCTGAACTGGGAGCGGAAGGAAGATGCGATGGATGCAATCGCGAGTGCGAAGGAGGATGTAGAGCAGCAGACGAAAGAAATGGATGACCTGGAAACGATGGCACAGGAACAGGCGAAAACACTGATTACCGGAATGCTGTCCGAGACGGTCGGGGACAAGACATTGGTTGTAAAATTTGAAGAATAGTACATAGACGGGATGTCGGCACTTCTTTTTGGGGGATAAAAAAAGGAGGGCCGGTATTTCTTCTGGCAGAAACACCGGCATTATGAAAAAGAAAAATCTATATAAATTGGAAAGAATATTAGGTTGGGACAACGGTTGAAAGATAGAGGAAGATGATTTGTTGTCCCTTTGTTTTGATACGTTTAGTATAGTTGTCATATGTGAGGAAAGTGTGAATGGAGTTTGAAGAAACTTTGAAAAGATTTGTGAATGGCGCGGGTGAACATCGGAACATCCCAACGCCGGATATCGCCGAATTTGCATAGAATTAACTTGAAAGTGAACACTGCTTCATGGTACAATCGTTTGGCATGTGTGAAATATGAGTTACATTTGAGAGGACAAAAACTATGGACTATAAACTGCTGCTGGACACCGCGGTCATGGCGGGAGAAATCCTGCTGGAAAGCGGGGCGGAGACGTGGCGGGTGGAGGATACCATGCTGCGGATGCTGCGCATGTCCGGCCTGAAAACTGCGGATGTACTGGCGCTGACGACCGGCTTTGTGGTAACGCTCGACGACCCGGCGATGGATTCCATGACTGTTATGCGCAGCGTAGAGAGCCGTGCAACGGATCTGAACCGGATCCATGCGGTCAATCAGCTTTCCCGCGATTTCTGCGAAGGAAATATCGACCTGGATGCGCTGTTCCACCGGGTGCGGGATATCTATCGTGCCAAGTCGGAAATTAAAAAAAATCTGCTCGCGATGATGGCGACGACCGCAGGCTTTGCAATCATGTTCGGAGCCGGGTTCTACGAAGTGCTGGCATCTGCACTTGCAGGTTTTATATCAGGAATCGGTGTTTACGGAGGAAAAAAAGCCGGGATGCAGTCGTTTCTTGTGAACTGTATCGGGTCATTTTTGCTGGCGGTCACATCTATTCTCTGTGTTCATTACCTGCCGGGGACCATGGATCTGAACGTCATTATCATTGCATCGATCATGCCCCTCGTACCGGGTGTGGCGATCACGAATGCGGTGTATGATACCCTGCACGGCGACTACATTTCCGGTGCGGCACGGATGCTTGAGGCGTTTGTAACCGCTGCGGCCATCGCAATCGGCGTGGGACTTGGCATGCTGCTGCTCCGTCCACTGGTGCGGTAGAGAAAACCGATACAGAAAAAAGATGAGGTTAAAGCAAAAATATGAGAATAGCAGGTGAAATCATCCTGAAATCCCTTGGAGCCTGGGTTGCAATCTGGGGATTTTCAAGACTGTTGAACGCACCAAAAAAGCTGGAATGCTACACGGCCGGTGTCGGTATGATCGGCTGGGCGGTCTATCTGATCGTGGAAGTATTCAACGACGGCATTCTGATGAAGAACTTTCTTGCCGCCGTTGCCGTCGCCCTGGTTTCCCAGGCAATGGCGCGTCATTTCAAAGCGCCGGTGATCCTTTTCGTGATCCCGGGCATTCTTCCGATGGTGCCGGGAGCCGGTATGTACCGCATCGTCTACTCGATCGTTATGGGGCCGGAAAACATGGTTGGAACGTATCTTTTAGAGACAGCGACCGCGGCAGGCGCAATTGCCCTTGGAATTTTCCTCGGAGAAGCGCTGCAGAAGGTATTTTTTTACGAATTCCATAGGTGATTTACGAAAAAAGTGAGAAATTTGCCAAAACCAAATTTTTTGCTTTTTTTTGTCGAATTTTATGATATACTTAACAGTGTATGTGCCCTTGGACAAAAGAAGAAATCTATAGGGGCATTTTTAACATCAGTAGACAAGAAGTCCCCCGCTTCTAAAGCGGTGGGATGAATTGTTAAAAGAAACATAACGGTAGTGGCGGGCGGAGAGAAATCGGTATCCTCCACTGACATGAGGTAAGTCACAGTCGAACTATTTTCGACATGTCAGACTCCGTGAAAATACCGACTGTGAGTTGAAACAAGGAAAAAAGAAGAGAAGTAAGTAAAGTGCAGACACAGAACTATGAGGAGCAAAAAATATGAAGTTTGAAGATGATGATTTAAAGGACGGTAAACTTTGGGCTGCCCTGCAAAAAGAGATTGACCGTGACCTGGCGGAAAAGGAGAGCGGTGAAACATTCCAGGAAGAACTGGCAGACATCGAAGACTCCATTGAATTTGAAAGCAAAGAAACAAAAAGCGAAGATCACATCCCGGATGAGACTGCAAATTTAAGTAATCTGCGAAGTGTCCTTGAGGCAACTGAGCGTGCAAAAGACGAAGAAGCGAAGCAGAAAATGAAGCAGACCAAAGTGGAGCCTGTGACGCAGGACATCGAGATTCCGGAATTTACAGAAGAGGAAGAAGAAATCGAAGAGACGCCGGCGGAGACAAAAACAGAATCGGAACCGGAAGAAGTGATGGTGGATGATGATCTGATCATCAACGATCCATTCGCAGATGAGGATGATCTGCTGGGAGAAGAGAAGACAGAGACCAAGGGTTCGGAGAAAGAAGTGCTTGGTGATCAGGTGGAAGCCGCAATGGAGCGCCTCTCAGCGACACGGGTAGGCCATATCCCAATGCCGGAAATAGACGATGAGGATGATGACTACGACGATTATGAGGATGACGACGAAGAAGTAC